>Ga0129308_1001124_pt1 | contig 30757 bp, 29 predicted proteins | sample L827metagenome_FD_94440 | JGI IMG/M metagenome (GOLD analysis project Ga0129308, IMG submission 94440) | Ring-tailed lemur group fecal microbial communities from Wisconsin, USA - L827 metagenome | ecosystem: Host-associated > Mammals > Digestive system > Large intestine > Fecal | place: USA...
AACCTTAACGATGGTAAACACACCGCAGAGCACCCGCCGAAAAATCGATTAACTCTGTCCTCGTCAACTTAACCCCCAATACTACTAATAAAAATTATATTATTGTTAAGTTCTGGCGCTTATTATTTATATTTGACCTTACTCTTAGTTAATTTATTTTAAAATAGATTTTTTAAAATAAAATTAACTATATTATTTTATAAATACGATACTATTACATAATAGAGGCTATGTCAATCTATATAAATAATCCTGCTCATCATATTTTTTTATCACTTTGCATAATTCCTTCATTTTACTTAATCTCAAGCCATATCTTATATAATTAATTTTATTTTTTAATTAGAAGCATACAAAAAAATCGCCTAAAATATTTTATAGGCGACTAATATCCTTCAACTTTTGATGATCTATTTAAAATACAATGTGTTACAGCTAAAATTCTTTTCATAATTCCTCCTTATTTTATCTATCAATTATTATATATTAAAAAGCCATGGCAATTTATTTTTACCATAGCTTTATCTAAAATTCTAAATTATTTTACATCATAAAGAAAAAGTATGCTAATAAAATAATACCAAGAATTATTCTATACCATCCAAATACTTTAAAGTCATGTTTTTTAATATATCCCATAAGGAATTTGATTGCCCATACAGATACTATAAATGATACTAAAGTACCAGCACCTAATACAATTAATTCAAAACTCGTAAATGCAAATCCAAATTTTAATAGCTTAAGTAAACTTGCACCAAACATTACTGGTATAGCTAAAAAGAATGTAAATTCTGCTGCTATTTCTCTTGATACACCTATTAATAATGCTCCCACTATTGTTGCCCCTGAACGAGATGTCCCTGGAAAAACTGCGGCTATTAATTGGAATAATCCTATGATTATAGCCATTTTATATGTAAGTTGATTCATGTTTGTAACTTTAGGTCTCGTACCTTTGTTATGATTTTCAACTACTATAAATAAAATACCAAATATGATAAGCATAGTAGCTACTGTTTGGAAATTATAAAATAGCGCATTTATTTGATCATCCCATAGTAATCCAATTACTGCTGCAGGAATACAAGCAATTACTATTTTAATCCACATAATAATTATGTCTTTTTGTACAAATGGTTTTCTATCAAATTTAAAAGGAAAAATCTTTTTCCAATATAAAATTACAACAGCCATTATGGCACCAAGCTGTATAACTACAAAGAACATTTCTTTGAAAGCTGGCGACATACCTAATTGTAGAAATTCATCAACTAATATCATATGGCCTGTACTACTTACTGGAAGCCATTCTGTAATTCCTTCAATAATTCCCAATATGATGGCTTTAAATATTTCTATCCATTCCATGTTTTCACCTCATTTATATTTTCTTTATTTGAATAAAAAAAATCCTAATTAATATTAGGTCCTTTTCTAGTATACCATATAAAGTATGACTTAGCCTCATAATTTTATACTTACCATTTTGTAATAAATTCACAAAATAGTAAGTATAAAAATTTAATTACTTTAAAATATCCTCTAAAATTACCCTTATTTAAAAAAAGTTATCTAAAATATTTCAGATAACTTTTTTCCTATATTAGGTAGTTTCTATGCTATTTTTTCTGAATTACCTTTGTTACTTTTAAGTCTCGGAAGACCAAATCCTATAGCAACTATACCACACACAAACATTAATATTGGATAGTGTAAGTAACCAATTATTGCAAATGGTGATATACCAGCCAAACCTGCTGCTGTTAATAGTTGGGCTCCATAAGGAATTATACCTTGCCATACTGATGAAAATATATCCAATATACTAGCTGATTTTTTTGAATCTATTTCATATTCATCTGCTATATCTTTAGCGATTGGTCCAGCCATTACTATGGCTATAGTGTTATTTGCAGTACATAAATCTACAATACTAACTAATGCTGCTATTCCAAATTCAGCGCCTTTTTTATTTTTAATTTTACTTTGTATAAAATTAAGTACAAAATCTATTCCTCCATTAAACTTAATAAGTTCAACCATTCCTCCTACTACTACAGATATCATACAAAGTTCAAACATTCCCGCCATTCCTTCGGATACAGCTGTTATTACTCCAAATAAATCTAAAGATCCCGTTATTATGCCTATTGTTCCTGCAAATATTACGCCTCCACCAAGAAGTAAAAATACATTTGCTCCAAGAATGGCACCAATAAGTACAAATAAATATGGTAAAACTTTTAATAATTCATAGTCATACGCTTCATTTGATACGCTTACATATCCTCTACTCATTACAGTTAACAATATTATGGTTACTATTGCTGCTGGCAGCACTATTAAGAAGTTTACTTTAAACTTATCTCTCATTTCACAACCTTGAGTTCTAGTTGCTGCAATTGTTGTATCAGATATCATTGATAAGTTATCACCAAACATCGCACCACCTACGACTGCACCTAAAACTAAAGCTACTGGTATTCCAGTTTTTGAAGCCACTGCTACACCTATTGGTCCTATTGCAGCTATTGTCCCTACTGATGTTCCCATAGATATTGATATAAAACATCCTATAACAAATAATCCTGTAACTAATAAGTTAGCTGGTACTACTGATAAACCTAAATTTACTACTGAATCAGCTCCACCCATGGCTTTTGATACACCACTGAAAGCACCAGCAAATAAGAATATTATAAGCATTAAAATAATATCTTTATTTCCTCCACCTTTACAAAATACGTCTATCTTCTTGTTAAAATCAACTTCTCTATTAAATAAAAATGCTACTGCTGTTGAAATTATAAAAGCTACTAAAGTAGGCATTTTATAAAAATTTCCACTTATAACTCCACTTCCAATAAATAAAACCAAAAATATAACTAGTGGCAATAATGCCAATGCACTACCTTTTTGTCTTTCCTTACTCATAATTATTCTCCCTTCCTTATAATACTTACTATCAGTTTAAATTTTATTTTCCATACTAAAAAAAGCTTGAGAATAATCTCAAGCTTTTATAAACTATGTTATTCCTCATCTTTCAGCCTTCGCTGCAGGATTTAGCACCTTTTTATATATAAATATATATCGGTTGCCGGGTATCATAGGGCCTGTCCCTCCACCACTCTTGATAAGTAAGTAAATATTTATTTTTATTAATTAATATAATACTAGAGTATTTTTTATCTACTGTCAACTTTTTATTATTAAAAAATTCTAATATATCATATTAAGCACAAACTATTTCTCAGGTATATAAATTTGTTTTGAGTCAAACCCTAAATTTTTAAATTTAGAATATAAAAATTCATACTTACTGGGTACAATTTTTATTACATTCATATCAAAAGGTAATTTTGATATATTTTCTACCTTAAGATCTTTTCTACTAAGTACATCTATATATTCATCACACCAAGGTTTTATAATTTCCGCTTCTCCACTTATTTGCAATCCACATAAATTGTTCATACTTTTATAATCTTCATATACACAAAGAGATATTTTATTGTTTTTTGAAAGTCCTATAAACTTTAAACCGCCTTCACTAATTATATAAATATTTCCATCATAATACTCATATTCTAAAGGTGTCGCTCTTACAAAGTCTCCATATCCAGTAGCAAGTGTACATGTGTTTTTATTTATAAGAAAAGCTTCAATTTCTTTTTTGGTTATATTAACCGGAGGTATAAACTTAGGTGTATTAAAATATTCCCTTAAGTCTTTACCCAATTCCAAGGCTTTTTTCTCATCATATTCACCTAAGTCACCAAATGGTATCCCCACTTTGGAACAAAATGACTTTATCTTTTCCTTATCATCAGTATTAAGCTTATTTATAAACATTTCACCCTTTATAAACTCGCAAAAAATATTTTCATTATTTACAATTTTTTTCAATTTAGCAATTTCATTTAATCCATCTTGTTTATTTAGTCCTATACATACTAAGGCTACTCTTTTCTTACTAAAGTCTATTTTGTTTTCTTCTATATATTTCAAAATTTTTTCGCAACTATTTTGTCCATACAAAGAAAACACTAATACAATGTTAGAATAATACTTAATATCACTTGGTGCATCAATAATGTCAAAAGATTTTGCTGGGCCTAATATTGGACATACAGTATTTGCAATAACCTTTCCTGTTCCATACTTACTTTCATATAAAATAAGAGTAACATTCATTTTATCCACCTCTTCATAATAAATCTTATTATTTGACATTTATTTTTTAGGAATAGTTTTCACATCTTCCTTTCTTCTATTGTTACACTTTTTATGACCCCTGTCTATCAAATGAGTAAATAGCTTATATTTTTATGATTTTTATATTTTTTTTAATAATAAAAAAAGGAATTATTAAGATTTACTTAATAATTCCAATATGTACTTTTTCTTTTCGATGATTATAAAACTCTTCTTGCATTTACATAAGTATTTACATAGTACGAACTATTCATATCGTTTATAACAACTTTTCCTTGCCCAGATGCAGCATGAATTAATTGTCCATTTCCTATGTAGATACCAACGTGAGTAACCCCACCATTATTTGAACCAACAGTATCAAAGAATACTAAATCTCCAGCTTTTAAATTACTTCTACTTACATAAGTTCCATAGTGACTTTGTAAAGATGATGTTCTTGGTAATGTTATTCCAGCAGCATTTTTAAATACATAGTATGTAAACCCTGAACAGTCGAATCCACTAGGTCCTTGAGCACCCCATACATAAGGCTTTCCTAATAATTTTTTTGCATAAGAAATTACCTTACTTGCTGAAGTACTAGTTGATGTATTAGAATCTGAAGAACCTCCAGAAGATGGTTTTGTGCTAGTTAGATATGTACTAGACACATATCCTGTTACACTTCCACTAGTTATTTTTGACCATCCATTGTTAGTTGATTTTACAGTTACTTTTGTTCCATGATTTAATGTAGTAATTACTGAGTAGCTTGTTCCTGCTCCTCTTCTTACATTTAATCCAGGTTTTGAGTCTACATATTTAGTAGTTGATGTTTCATTATTAGAATCATTTCCAGTACTTGGCTTATTGCTACTTAAATATGCACTAGAAACATATCCTGTTACACTTCCACTAGTTATTTTTGACCATCCGTTGCTAGTTGATTTTACAGTTACTTTTGTTCCATGACTTAATGTAGTAATTACTGAGTAGCTTGTTCCTGCTCCTTTTCTTACATTTAGTCCAACACTTGCATCCACATATTTTGTAATTGATGTTTCATTACTATCATTATCTGAACTTGGTGCTTTACTGCTTAAATATTGATTTGAAACATATCCTGTTATACTTCCACTAGAAATTTTTGACCAATCGCCACTTGTAGTTATTACTTTAACTTTAGTTCCATTAGTTAATGTTGCTATCTTAGCATAGCTAGTTGATGGCCCTTTTCTTACATTTAATCCAGCTGAAGTATCAACATATTTCTCACTTGATGAAGCTGATGTTCCACTTGATATATAATCCTTATGAACATAACCTGTTTTTGAGTTATATTTTATTTTTCTCCAACTACCATTTGAACCTAAGTAAGTAACAGTTTTTCCTTTTTCTATTTTACCCATAGAATCATACTCTTTGCTTGGTCCAGTTCTAAAGTTTACTCTTCCTGTTATTGTTCTTGTATCATCTGCATGAGAGTTCGTTACATCTGCCATTGGTGCTACTAGCGCTGTAGCTAGCATACCAGCCATTACATATTTTTTATTTATACTCATATTTAATCGATTTTACAATTTATAAATTGTAATTTCTATCCCCCTTCCAATATGTAACATATTTGAAACATATTTACTTGGTATTAATACTATTATTACATTTTTACATTAGTTTGTCTATATTTCGACAGTAAAAAAAATACATTTTTGTAACTTTTTCGTAACTTTTTCCTTTCGAAATTGTAATTTATTCCCTAATTTAATTTTAATCAATATGTTTTGTGGAAATCAATGGTTTTTATAGTATTTTTTACATTTATTTTCAAAAAAATAAATGGTGACTCTTAACAGATATCACCATTTTATTTATAATAAATTTATTTGTTATTATAATTGAGCTTCTATTTTTGCTTTTATATGTTCTTTTGGAAGGAAACCTACCATTTTATCTGCTACTTCTCCATCTTTGAATATTATCATTGTTGGAACAGTTGTTATTGCATATCTTCTTGCAACATCTAATGCTTGATCCACATCAACTTTGAAGAAGTTAGCTGTATTCATTTCTCCACTTAATTCTTCAAATACAGGAGCTAACATTTTGCAAGGTCCACACCAAGTTGCAAAAAAATCTACTACGCATACTCCATTTTCTATTGATGTATTAAAATTATCGTTATTAAGTATTTGTGCCATTAAAATATCCTCCATATTTTTCTATATTTTGTTTGTCATTTATATTTTATTACAATAACAAATTTATATCTATATTATTATTAATATATATACCCATTTTTCACATAAATACACATTTTTAAATTATATAAATAAATTTAAATTTGATTCTTCTGTCGCTCCTAAATAAGATGCAACTCCTCCTATTTCTACACCATTAATAAATTCTTCTGCTTTTATACCCATAAGTTCCATACTCATGGAGCAAGCCACAACTTTTACACCCATATCCATTGCATTTTTTATTAATGTATCAATATCATCCACATTATGCTTTTTCATAATTTGTTTTATCATCTTAGGTCCCATACCACCCATATTCATTTGTGATAAAGGTAATTTATCTGTATTTGATGGTAACATCATATCAAACATTTTCTCCATAGCATCTTTTGAAACAGATGGCTTGTCTTTACTTTTTAAGATATTAAGTCCCCAAAACGTAAAGAACATAGTAACTGGTTTTCCCATAGATGCAGCTCCTGTTGCTATTATAAATGATGCAATTGCTTTATCTAAATCACCACTAAATACTACCATTGTAGCTCCATCTTTTTCATTATTACTTAAAGAGCAAGAAGGATTTACTTTTACATCTTTACTTCCTTTTTGTATATAAGCCACAAAAGCTTTTTTATTCTTGTCAAATTCAGATTTTAATAAAGTATTTCCTGTTTTATCACACCATGAATCAATGTCTTTTGTAAAACCAGGATCACTGGCTTTAACTTCTAGTATTTGATTTTCTTCCATTTTATTAATTTCTTCAAATACTCTTCTTATTGGACCAGGGCATTGAAGCCCACAAGCATCTAAAGTAACATGAGCATCTACACTTTCCTTGTTAAAATCATTTTTACTCATTTCTTTTCCCCCATTATTTTTACTGATATTTTGATTATTTAAAGCTTTTTCTGCTTTTTTAACAGCTAAATATGTTTTTATTCCACCATCAATATTTGCACAATCAAAACCATTTTGGGATAATATTCTACAAGCAATATATCCTCTTAGCCCTACTTGACATGTGACATAAATCATTTTATTTTTAGGTATTTCATTTAGTCTATGTCTTAAAACTGTTAAAGGTATATTAATAGAATTTTCTATTACTCCTGTAGCTAATTCAAATTCTTCTCTTATATCTAGAATTATAGAATTATTATTGTCTAATTTATCAACTTCATACCATTGAATAACATTTACATTTTTTTCAATTATATTTTCAGCGTAATATCCTAACATATTTACAGGATCTTTTGCTGAATTGTATGGTGGAGCGTAGCATACTTCCACATCTTGCAAATCATATATATTAAGATTGCCTTTTATTGCAGTAGCTATTATATCAATTCTTTTTTCTACTCCATTTATTCCTACACCTTGTGCTCCAAATATTTTTCCATCCTTAGGGTCAAATGTCATTTTATAAGAGATTGGAAAAGCCCCAGGATAATATGATGCACTTGATGAAGGATGAATATGAATTACTTCATAGTTAATTCCTAACTTTTTCAAAGTCTTTTCATTATTTCCTGTTGTAGCTACAGTATAGTCAAAAACCTTTGCCACAGATGATCCAAGACTACCTTTATACTCTGATTTTTTGCCACAAATATTGTCTGCAACTATTCTTCCTTGTCTATTTGCTGGCCAAGCTAAAGGAATCATTGTAGGTTTTTTATTTACAAAATCCATAATCTCTACAGCATCACCTAGTGCATAAATATTATTATCTGATGTTTTCATATACTTATCAACTACTATAGCCCCTCGTTGATTTAGCTTAAGACCACATTCCTTTGCAATATTTGTTTCTGGCTTCACACCTATAGATAAAATTATCATATCTGTATTTATTTCTTTTCCACTTGCTAATACTATCTTTTTACCATTGTTTTCAAAAGAACTTACGCCATCTTTTAGGATAACTTGTATGCCTTTATCTACAATATGTTCATGAATTATACTTGCCATTTCTATATCTAGCGGTGCCATAACTTGTTCACTTGCTTCTACTAATGTAAGGTTCAACCCTAAATCATACAAGTTTTCTAACATTTCAAGCCCAATAAATCCTCCGCCAACTACAGTTACATGCTTTGGTTTGTTTTCATTTATAAAATTCTTAATTTTATCTGTATCTGGTATATTTCTCAAAATAAATAAATTATCACAATCATTAATTCCTGAAATTGGAGGCTTAATAGGGCTCGCCCCTGGAGATAAAACTAAGTTATCATAATTTTCTTCATAAATTTCATTTGTTTTATGATTTTTAACTGTTACTGTTTTATTTTTCTTATCTATTTTAACAACTTCACTAAAATTTCTTATATCTATATTGAACTTATTACTCATAGATTCTACACTTGTTACTATTAGCTTTTCTCTTTCACTTATTGTCCCTCCAATATGATATGGAAGCCCACAGTTGGCAAAAGAAATATACTCTCCTTTTTCAAACATTATAATATTTGCATTTTCATCTAATCTTCTAAGTCTAGCTGCTGTGGATGCACCACCTGCTACACCACCAACTATAATTATCTTCTTACTCATTATAAAACCCCCTACTTTTTATAAATAATACTTAGTACTTACAATATATAGGAATAAAATTTTTTCGACTGTAACATTGTCACATAAAACGAATTTTTTTATTTTTTTATCATTTAGATTGCAAATAATAATAAGTGGGTAATTATTTTATAAATAGATTTATATATGCAATTAATATATTAATAAAATTGTGAAATAATATTTAAAGGAGACCTTTCAATGAAGATATATGAAGATATAAGTTCACTAGAACTAAATAATATGATAAATAACAAAGAAAAACTTATATTACTTGATGTTAGAACAAAAGCAGAATATAATACTAGCCGTATCCCTAATGCTATAAATATTCCTATAAGTGATTTAGATTTGCAAATAGATCACTTATTACCTTATAAAGATGAAAAAGTTATTATTTACTGCCGCTCAGGGAAAAGAAGTGTTTATGCTGCCCATTTATTATATGAATACGGATTTAAACATTTATACAATTTAACACAAGGTATTATTGGACATTTGAATTATTTATAAAAATAAAAATACCCACCTTATATATGAAGTGGGTATTTTATTATAAATTTCTTAAGTATTTCTTAATATTTATAAGATTATTAATAGTATTTAAAATTTGTTATATAATAATTATAAGGTTACATATACTCTATTCGAAGGAATAAATTCACATAATTAAAAGAAAAGGAGAATTAACATGAGAAGAATATCTTTGTTTATTGTTATTAATGCAATATCTTTATTTATAATTTCAAATTTAATGTCTAGCGTATATATAGGCTCTTTATCAGCTTTAATAATGCTTACTATAATTTTTGGCTGCCTTAACTTAATAGTAAAACCCATTATACAATTTTTCTCACTCCCTATAACTATTTTAACTTTAGGATTATTTTCATTAGTTATTAATGGTATAGTTTTATACTTAGCTTTTTCTATAGTCCCAGGTGCAGAACTTAACGGGATCTTAAATTCCATTTGGGCTGCCATATTATTATCTATAGCCAATTCCGTATTGTATAATATTTTTGATTAACAACATCATTGAATTATGTTTTATTGTAATAAAAAATCTGTAAAGATATTTTCTTTACAGATTTTTTGATTTAATCTAGCTCAAGCATTTCGCCTTTTATAGAATATATTATCATTTCGCAAATATTTGTTACATGATCTCCTATCCTTTCTAAAAATCGTCCAACTAGTAACAACCTTACAGCCTGAGGTATATTTCTTTCATCTCTTTTCATTGCAGAAATACAATCTATATATACTTCATTATATAAATCGTCTATTATATCGTCTTGCAAAGCCGTCTTATGAGCCAGTTTTACATCACTATTTATAAAAGCAACTTTTGCACTTTTTAACATATCCATACTTACTCTTTTCATTTTAGGTATATCTATCAACTCTTCAACGTACTCATCTTCACCTATTTTAATTGTTTCCATGGCAATATTAACAGCATAGTCACCAATTCTTTCAAGCTCAGTAGACATAGTACTAAGTGCGTATATAGTTCTTAAGTCTTTTGCCATTGGTTGCCTAAGGGCAATTAATTCAATAATTTGCTCTCTTATATATGTTCTCAAATTATCTATATCATCATCTAAACCTATTATTTCTTTAGATTTTTCTATATTTTTTTCAACCATTGCATTTACAGCTTCTTCAACAATATTTTCACACTTATCCATCATTTCTATGGCAATATCTTTTAAACAATTTATACTTAAACCTAAGTTATTATCATTTTTTTTCATGTTAACACCCCTTATTTTTATCCAAATCTACCTGTAATATAGTCTTCCGTTCTTTTATCTTTAGGATTTGTAAATACTGTTTTTGTGTTATCAAATTCTACTAAATCACCACTTAGAAAAAATGCTGTTTTATCAGAAATTCTTGCTGCTTGTTGCATATTATGAGTTACTATTACCACTGTAAACTTTTCCTTTATTTCTTCTATAAGCTCTTCTACTTTTAGTGTGGAAATAGGATCTAGGGCTGAAGTTGGCTCATCCATAAGTATAACTTCAGGCTTAAGTGCAATGGTTCTGGCTATACAAATACGTTGCTGTTGACCTCCAGACAGTCCAAGAGCTGAAGATTTGAGTCTATCTTTAACTTCATCCCAAATAGCCGCACCTTTTAAACTTTCTTCAACGATTTTATCCAGTTGTTTTTTGTCTTTTATACCATGTGCTCTTGGACCATATGCCACATTATCATAAATACTCATTGGAAATGGATTTGGTTTTTGAAATACCATTCCCACCTTTGTCCTAAGCTCTATGACATCGTCATCTTTATAAATATCTACTCCATCTAACTTAATTTCTCCATTTATTTTCACATTATCAATAAGATCATTCATTCTGTTTAGAGTTCTTAGAAATGTAGATTTTCCACATCCCGATGGACCAATTAAAGCAGTTACTTCGTTAGCTTCTATATCTATATTTATATTTTTTAAAGCTTTATTATCACCATAAAATAATTCTAAATTTCTTACACTTATTTTAATATTTTGTGACATTTTAACACCTCTCTTTAGTAATTAGCTTTGTTAAATTTCTTACTTATTAATTTAGCAATATAATTTAGAGCTAGTATTATTACTATTAAAATTATTCCCACTGCACAAGCCTGATTTATATCTCCATTTTCCTTAGTTACTAAATATGCTTGTACTGTTAAAGTTCTTGCACTATCAAATAATGAGTAAGGCATTTGTGCCACAGTTCCTGCTGTAAGCAATATAGCCGCCGATTCTCCTATAACTCTACCCATGGCTAAGATTACCCCAGACAAAATCCCTGGTATTGCACTTGGAATAATAATTTTATATAAAGTTTGAAACTTTGTTGCACCCAATCCTAAAGACGCTTCTCTATAACTGTCAGGTACAGTTTTTAAGGACTCTTCTGTAGTTCTAATTATAATAGGAAGAATTATAATAGACACAGTAAGCGCTCCTGATAATATGGAATAAGAATAATTAAGAGCTACTACAAAAAAAATTCCTCCGAATAATCCATAAACTATGGATGGTATTCCTGATAAACTTTCTGTAGCAAATCTAATTATTTTAACTATCTTTCCTTGTTTAGCATATTCTTGCAGATATACTGCTGATAATATTCCAATAGGAGTTGCTATTAATATGGATAATAATACTACATATAATGTAGTTACAATCATTGGCTTAATTCCACCGCCACTAGAAGAATAATTTGCAAATATAAAGGATGGACTAATCAATTTTATACCATTTAAAAATATGAAGCCTACTATTAATATAAGAACACTTACTGTAAATATTGCACTCAAATATACTAAAGCGTTCAATATGTTATCTTTAGTTTTATTCATATTAGTCTTCCTCCTTATTAGAAATCATACTTAGTATTAAGTTAAGTATAATAATAAATATAAATAGCACAATTCCTGTTGCAAATAGCATTTCTTGATGTGTACCAAAAGCATATCCCATTTCTAAAACAATGTTTGTGGTAAGAGGTCTCACACTATCCATTAATGAACTTGGAATTGCTGGTGAATTTCCTGCTACCAGTATAACTGCCATAGTTTCGCCAATAGCACGCCCTACTCCTAGTACTACCGCTGCTAAAATTCCTGATTTTGCTGCTGGAAGAACTATATTAAAAGTAGTTTGTGTTTTTGATGCTCCAAGAGCCAAAGATGCCTCTTTATATGATTTAGGTACAGCTCTTATTGCAGTTTCTGACACAGTAATTATAGTTGGTAACATCATCACTGCTAAAACAATAATTACTGCTAGTAAACTTTGTCCTTTTGGTAAATTAAACACTTTTTGTATATTAGGAACGAGAAATGCTAAACCAAATATTCCATATAATACTGATGGAATTCCTGCCAATAATTCTACTGCTGGTGAAATTATTTTACTTAAGGATTTTGGGGCAACTTCTACTATAAATGTTGCAGTTAAAATCCCCACAGGAACACCAATAATTAAAGAACCTAAGGTTGCATATACTGATGCTAATATCATAGGTAATATACCAAATTTATCTGCAGATGGTACCCATTCTGTTCCAAATAAAAAATCAATAAAGGAATATCCTTTCGATATAAACGGTATGGAACCTTTATAGAAAACAAAACCTATTATAAGTAATAAGCTTATTACAGAAATAAATGCACTTAGTAAAAATATCTTTGATGTAAGGCTTTCTATTAAATATTTATTTTTATTTGAATTATTTTTCACACGATTAATATTTTCGTTCATAGGCTTCTCCTTAGATGTATAAAATCCTCCTTAGATTAATAAAGGAGGATTTATTGAGCATATTATTTTATTCTTATTAATCCATTTTCTTCTACAATTTTTTGTCCTTCTTCACTTAAAATAAAATCTATTAATTTATTTCCATTGTCTTTTAAATTTTCTTCTTTATATACTAATAAAAATGGTCTTGATATTTTATAAGATTTATTTTTTACATTTTCTGCTTTTGGTACAATTTCATCAATATTTATAGCATTTATTTTATCGTCTACATATTCAAAAGATATAAATCCAATAGCATTTTCATTGCCAGCTACTGTTGATTTTATGTTTCCTGATCCATCGCCTATTTGGGCACTTTTAGTAAGTTCTTCTGATGTATATCCTACTATTTCTTGAAAAGCATCTCTAGTTCCAGAACCATCTTCTCTTGAAACAACAACTATTTCACTATCTTTTCCACCTAATTCATTCCAATTTTTGATTTTGCCAGTGTAAATATCTTTTACTTGTGACATTGTTAGAGATTTTACATTGTTAGCTTTATTTACGATTATAGCTATTCCATCATAAGCAATTTCAACTTCCGTAAGACTTTCTGCTTTTTCTTGATCTTTTAAATCACGAGATGACATACCTATTTGAACTGTTCCATTTATTGCATCCTTTATTCCTGCTGAAGAACCTAACTGATTTATTTCAACTTTCATATTCGAATTAGCTTCTTGAAATTTTTCTGCTTCTTTTTCCATAAGAGGTCCCACAGACGTTGATCCTGACACAGTTATACTACTAGTACTGGAATTAGACTTTTCATTAGTTTCAGTTTTTCTACAAGCTGTTGATATAAGCATTGTAACTAAACACAAAAACATTGCAATTAGTCTTGTTTGTTTTGACATATATTATACCTCCATCATTATGTAATAGATATTTTGTTATTTTAAATTATAATTAGTATAACCATGTAAAAAGATTTATATTTTCAAAAAATCTTAATTATTTTTTCAACAAGCTATATAAAATTTTATTCAACTTAAGTAAAAAAAGACATCATACGATGCCTTTTTTATTTTATTTTTAATATATCATCAATTTCATTAATTAAATTTTTCTTATCTATATCAGAAATATATTCTTTATCATAAATTTTTTCTTTGATACTTTCTATTTTCTTATCTTTTTCATTAATTTTTTCTTTGAACTTATTTTCAACTTCTTGAATACTTTGACTTAGTCTATTTATAAGAGATGCCATCTCATCAGAACTTCCTGCTATTCTGTTTAATAGCATTAAGTTTTGACCTAAAAGATCTGGAATATCTTCATGAGAGTATCTCAGTTGATGATCTATTTCTCCATAGCCCTCTTCAAATATAGTTCTAACTTGAACCTCCGTTATAAGCTTTTTATTAGTTGGATAAGATTCTAATAAATAATGTACAGATCTATACCCTGATGGTCTTGAACAAACAGCTATTCCCTGTTCATCAAATTTTCTCGTATCATCTCCTTCTCTTACATTAGCTACTATTTCCATAACTTCCCACATATTAGTTATGAAATTATGAATTTCTTCCCAATCCTCTTTAAATATATGTATTACTCTTATACCAAGTAAATCTGTAATTTCATCTTTATAGTTCTCTGCTGTAAAATTAAAATCTTGTCCATATTTAGCTCTTCTTTCAGGAGTTTTCCTAATTACTTTTTCTATTAAATGACTTACATCTTTCACTCTAGTTTTTACTGAGTGAACTTTTGGCTGAGCTCTAAGTATATTGGCAACTAAATCTGCCTGTGTTTCATAGCTTTTTTTTGAATTGATAAAGTCATCGTGTATTGCTTTTAAATCTTTCCAACTTATATTTTCTTTTTTAAGCTCTTCTTCATTTATTGTATACATGTTTAAAAACTGTTCTTTATTTATCATTTTCTCCTCCAGCTAATTATATCTATTTTTATTTTACCTTATAATTATGCATATTTATATTTTTTTTATCCTTATTATTATATTCTTAATTTATATATTGATAAACCTAGATCGATAATGCTGTAATTTTCCATTTAACACAAAGAAATTATATAAAAAATATTAATCATGATTTAGGGGGGTATATTTAATGAAAAAAATATTTAAATTATTAACTTATCTATTGTAATAGCCTTTTCTATGACATTTGCACCGAGTTTAAGTATTCTTAATAATGAAAATATAAGTGTTGTAGAAGCTGCTACAAAGAAAACGTTTGAAACTTTTACTGTTAACTCAGTATATAATTCTTCAACAAAAATAAGAGGCAAAGGTACTAAAGGCGCCACTGTTAGAGCTTATGTTAGTGGTAAGCAAGTAGGTAAAACAAAGGTATCTTCTTCTGGAACTTACTCAATTAAAATTTCTAAGAAAAAGAAAAACACTAAAATAACAGTTAAGATTATTTCGTATTCATCTAGTTCAAATTCATCTTCTTCAAAATATGTTTATGCAAATGGGGGAAAATCAACTTCTAAAATTTATCATAAAACAGCTAAGGCTCATAATATGGAGGGTGCCAAAATGACAAAATCCAAAGCCATATCAAAAGGGTATAGAGCTTGCAAAAGATGCTGGAGATAGTACACAAAAAAGACATTATCAATTTTGATAATGTCTTTTTTGTGATTTTATCACAGAACAAAAGGATATAATATGTTTAAATAAATACACATTGTACACTTTAGATATACTATTAGTTTACTTTTTCAGGTATGCATTGTATAAATTTCAAACGTCAAATCCTAAAAAATCACTTGCCATGTTAAGGGTTGAAGATTTACACTTAGCTAAGGTAATATTATTTACATAGGATTTTCCAGTGTATTATTATTATCAATAGTTTTAAAAGAGCTTTTTTAGAACTTTTGCTCTTACACTATCTTAAGTATATTTAGAAAATATAAAATTTATATCAGGATTTGATTTCGGTAAATTAACTATATTTAATATATCTCCATAATATCTCTAAATTTTTAGTATAGGATATATGGGATTATTAGTTACTGAAATTTTATTTATAATGTTTGGATATGTTCTTCCAAAATCAATCCTGAAAAATAATTTTGGAGGATATATAATGAGTAAAGATCAGTATCTTAAAGAAACTCTTCCTTTTTTTAAGGATTTAAATGATGAAGAAAAGAATGAATTAATTTCAAAAAGCTTTATAGGCAAGTATGAAAAAGGTGAACTTGTTCATTCTAAAAACTCATCTTGTACAGGGCTATTAATTACTATGAGTGGAAATTTCAGAGTATTTATTTCAGCTCCTAGCGGTAGACAAATTACCTTATTCAAACTATATGACAGAGATGTTTGTATGTTGTCGGCTTCTTGTGCTTTTCAAAATATAACTTATGATGTTAATTTAGAGGCCCAAAATGATGCTAGTGCTATAATTATTGATAGTTCATTATTAAAAAAATTGTCCCAATCTAACATTAACGTTATGAACTATATTCTTAGTCTTACACAGGATAAATTATCTGAAGTAATGTATGTCTTGGAACAGGCAACTTTCTTTAGCTTAGACGAGAGAATTACAGATTATTTATTAGAACAAAGCAGATATCAAGATTCTAATATACTTTATATCACTCATGAAAATATAGCCAATGAATTAGGCTCATCTAGAGAAGTTATTAGTCGTATACTTAAGAAGTTTGAAAAAGAAGGAAAAATAGAAGTTTCTAGGGGAAAAATTACACTTATTAAGTTGTAGCAGTAAAAAAGAGTCATTTCATCACATTAATAATAATTTTCTTTATTAATGCAAAAAACGTATTGAATTAACAATACGTTTTTTAATCTTTTATTTTTCTTCGTGGACATTCAAATCAATAATTACCACATCTCTTGGCACAAATCGTTCTCCCATAAATTCATTTAGCATTTTACAATATTCCTCTACCCATTGGGCCTTGGATATGTTTTTGTACATATGATCATCAACAATATTTAAAAAAACTAGCTTAACCTTGTATCCCTTCTTCATAAGTTGATGCATAAAAGTAAATCTATTAGCTATTTGGTAATAAGTATCAAACCATTTATTAAAATCTCCTTTTATTCCAAGTTCATCATAAGTTTCTTTCATTGAATCTAATATTAATCTTTTATTATTTTCATTTGTAGATGCTAACTTACTTCTCAATTCTTTAATGCTGCTTTTATTTTCTACTAAGACAATCATTTTTTCCTGTGAATCTTTCACAGTCGCCAAACCGATTCCATCCCATACAGGCTCTCTTTGTGGCCAAAAACTCAAATCTTCTTTTTTCAATGTAAATCCATTATTGTTTAACTTCTCTAGGAGTGAAGGTGAATTAAGCATATACTCTCTAAAATTTTCATTTTCTAGAGGTGATAGCCACTCTATAGACTCAATTCTTGTGTCTCTATTAATTATCCTTTCATTCAAAACAGATCCGTTATTCTCTTTAATAATCTTTCTTATCCAGTACTTCCCACTTACGGTTTCATTTATATCAATGCTCACGCAAATTCCTCCTCATAATTGCATTTATATACAATGAAGGATTTTTTATGGTCTATGTTTTAAAAATAGACTATAAAATTCTGTCCTCATATATTTTTATATGATTCCTTCATATGAAAAGTGATTAAATAAGACATATTTACTATGACTTCACCTTATAATTATCATAATTCGACTTAAAATGTTTATTATCTGTCCAAAGTTCCTCTGCCTTTTCTGCCCATTTCACAGAATAATTTTTACACTTATTACATAATGATTCTACATCCTCTGGTGATATTAAATCTGTTGATTTTGCTTTGCACTCTTTCACCATTTTTTCTAACATATGAGGATTTTCAAGCATTGGACAAGGACGTAGATGATTATGATTAAATGGTTGATTATCACGATATTGCATAAATAGTGGCTGGTGTAGTGCATCTAATAAAGTTGTTTCTTTAATATTAGCATTGGAATAATGTATAAACACACATGGTTCTACATCTCCATTTGCATTGATATGAAGATAGTTTCTACCTCCTGCAATACACCCACCCATGTACTCTCCATCATTTTGAAAATCAATAGGAAATATTGGTTTGCCACCTTCTTTAGCTCTTATTTCACGTATTCTATGATACATGTATTCTCTTTGATTTACTGTTGGTATTAAATCTACATTTGCATCATTTCCAACAGGCATATAATTAAAGTACCAACTATATCTACAACCTTTATCTATTATTAAATCTAAAAATTCATCAGATGTTACCGCCTCCACATTGGCACTTGTATAACAAATTGAAGTACCATATATTAAGCCATATTCTTTTAATTTATCCATAGCATGAAGAACTCTTTTAAAAGTTCCACATCCACGTCTTGAATCATTTACTTCCTCAAATCCTTCTATACTAATAGATAAAGACATATTTCCTACCCTAACTAATTCTTTGCAAAATTCATCATCAATTAGGGTTCCATTTGTAAATGCATGAAAAGCACAATCATTATGCTTTTCACAAAGCTTAATTAAATCTTTCTTTCTCATTAAAGGCTCTCCACCTGTATACATATAAAAATAAATTCCCAACTCTTTTCCTTGAGTGATTATATTATCTAAAACATCATAAGATAAATTTAAATTATGGCCATATTCAGCTGCCCAACATCCATTGCATCTTAAATTACATGCACTTGTTGGGTCCATTAAAATTAACCATGGTACATTACATTCATGTTCAACTCTTTTTTTTCTTGTTATTTTTGTTCCACAAAATATTGCTTCATACCCTAGATTTAATGCAGTAGTTTTGATAACATTTGGATGAATCTCGTCTAGAATTCTATTAATATATTTCATCCATTTTCCATCATTATCTTTAATTAAATCTCTAGTTGCGTCAAAACTACTTGGCTCATATAAGTCCCCTACCAATTTTTCCGATATATCAACTAATTTTAATAAATTTTTTTCTCTATCCTTGTTTACATACTTAATAACTCCGTCAATACCCTTACTTACTAACTCTCTCTCAACCTTATGCGCTATTGACATATTATCCACCCCCATTTCTTATAGTAAAAACTACTTGATAATATGTAACAACAGCTAAAAATATTACAATTGTTAATATGTAGTTTTTAATAAATCCCATAAATTTGCCCTGTAAAAAGGCTATAATTATGTTTTTGCTTCAAAATATAAAAATCGTATCAAAATTAAATTGATACGATTTTTATGAGTTAATCTCTTTTTTTAGCTTTATGATAAAGTTTTTCAGTTTTAGTTTTATTTGTTCCACAATCTCTAGCGCCTATTTTTTGTCCATTTTCTATTCCAATGTCTGCGCCATGCTCAGAGTACATTTTTCTAAGTTCTGGGTTTGATTTTGGTCTATCTTTCATTCTATTTTTATTGTTATCCATAATGTAATTCTCCTTGATGATATTTTAGTTATAATTTATCCAATAAAAATCCCTTCTATTCTTTTGAAATTATTTCCTATTTCTTAAAATTTGCAAAAATCCTTTAATATAATGTTTATTTAATAAATCTACAAATCCCTGTATTGATTTACGATTTATTGCTCCTCTAGTTACCATAGCAATTAGCCTAAAAGGTTGATCATTCAAGGATTCTTTTACTGTAATTTCCATGGCTTTATCTCCACTTACAAATTTATTTGCCTTTTTGTTTATGGCAGATATAATTAAATCACCACCATAAATACTTTTAATATCATTAATAGTAGAGTTTATAGTAAATGGATATATTTGTTTGTTAATAATCGGTAGTTCCTTATTATATATATTCTCAAATTCTAGCTCTGTTGGACTTAGTTTCTTTTTATATAATTCATAATAAGATTGATATTTTGCTTTATAATCAATAGTTTTTACAGTATTTCCTCTTTTATTTACTACTGTAGAAAATTTAATATCCCTAGATGAGGAACCAATACTTATACCATATTGTCCTTCTTCAACTTCGTATTGATGACTTTGAATATTATAGTAAGTAAAACAACCTTCATCTAAAATAAAGGTTACTTCTTTACTTTCCTTAGGTTTTAAATTTATTTTTTTAAATCCTTTTAGCTCTTGTTTTGCTCTAAATAATTTTGAGTATAAACAAGAAACATAAAGTTGAGCCACTTCTTTTCCTTCCAAATCGCCCACATTAGTAACGGTTACGGATATTTCCATATTATTGTCATTATTATACTTTATTTTCATATTGCTATATTCAAAAGTTGTATATGAAAGCCCAAAACCAAAAGGATATTTCACATTAATATCTGCACTATCAAAATATCTATACCCAATAAATATACTTTCTCTATATTCTACATAATTATTATCTCCAGGGTAAAATTGTACCGATGGATAATCCTCAAAATTATATGCATAAGTTTCGCTTAACTTGCCTGATGGATTTTGCTTTCCTAATAATAAATTTACTGTTGCATTTCCACCTCTACAACCACTTAAATAAGTTAATAAAATACCTTTAGGAATATGACTCCATGGCATTTCCACAACAGAGCCACCTTGTAATATTACTACTAAGTTTTTATTAACTCTGCTAATTTCATAAACTAAATTATCATGAGACTTTGGCAATTTTAAATTCTTACGATCATATCCTTCTGCCTCATAGTATTTAGGTAGGCCTATAAACAAATACACTATGTCCTTATTTTTTGCCACTTCTATAGCTTTTTTTAGCAAGAGTTCATCAATTTCATCATTTTCTAAAGAATATCCATCTGCATAATTTATATTGCAGTTATTATGTACAAATACATCATATGCGTTATCTATAGTATTAGCATTAACATGTGAACTACCCAACCCTTGGTATACGGGCTCTTTTGCAAGCCTTCCTATTATTCCAACTTTTTGTGAATTATTTCCTGGAAGAATATTATCATCATTTTTAAGTAATACTGCACTACTTTCAGCTATATTTTCTGCTAAATCAATATGATCTTTAAAATTACATTTATATGGTATTTTTTTACCTTCTTTATATCTTAAAATTAGTTCAATTACTTTTGTAACAGATTGATTTAATATTTTTTCATCTAATTTGTTATTTTCTACAGCTTTTTGTAAAACCTTATAGTAATCATCTTTATATCCTGGCATTTCTAAATTTAATCCATTATTTATACTAGAAATAATATCATTAACACCTCCCCAGTCACTAATAATACATCCCTCATAATTCCATTCATTTCTAAGTATATCTTGCATTAAATATTTGTTTTCGCAACAATACTGCCCATTTAGTCTATTATATGCCATCATTACAGACCAAGGATTAGCACTTTTTATTGCTATTTCAAATCCTTTCAAATATATTTCCCTAAGAGCTCTTTCATCAATAATTGAATTAATAGTCATACGATATTTTTCCTGATTGTTTCCTGCAAAATGCTTTAAACAAGCTGCCACGCCTTTGCTTTGTACTCCTCTAATAAGAGCTGCTGACATCTTTCCACTTAAATAAGGATCTTCACTAAAATATTCAAAATTTCTTCCACAAATAGGTAGTCTTTTTATATTAATTCCTGGACTTAAAAGTACTGCTACATCTTCTCTTCTACATTCCTCCCCTAGTGCCTTACCCATACGATTTATTAATTCTTCGTCAAAGGTGGAGGCCAAAGCTGTAGCTGTTGGAAAGCAAGTTGATTTTATAACTTTGGGACTCATAAACACAAAGCTATCTGACTCTTCTTTTCTAAGCCCATGAGGGCCATCACATAACATAATTGATGGGATATTCATTTTATCTATTCCATATGAATGCCAAAAATCTGCTCCACAACAAAATTTACACTTTTCTTCTAAAGAGAGGTTTTTGACTATGGATGAAGCCTCTTCATATAAATTCATATTCTCTCCCCCAATACAACTAATTTTGTCTTATGTTATATTTTATGTTTGTGACTATAATAGATTGTTAAATTTATTTTTGTATACATATATAAAAGGGTTATAACAATTATTTTATTTTGTTATAACCCTTTTGTATTTATTATATTTTCATTTATATAATTTCAGATTTACTATGTAGTTGTAAGGTTTTGTTAAAAGATAATTTTATCAAGAAATAACTTAAAATAATTCCTAACATAACTATAAAAAATTCATTAAATTTACTTAAAAAGTCAAATAATACCCCTGTGGAATCTTTAGTTAAAAAATTTCCTGCCATACTGTTAAGAAATATTAATATAATCCATGTTAATACTCTTTTCTTTTTAATTTTATTGTATTTTGTAGGAATCATTACACAAATAGTAACCACTGCCATGAATAATTCTACTATAAATCTGACTAAATAATTTGCTTGTATGCCATTGTCTTGTACAATATGATTACTTATCCAAGATAATAAAAATATTTGTGAATCTAAATTAGAAATATTTTCTGCTATCAATACTAAAATCGTTGCAATTAAAAAAAACACTACTACTAAAATCAATTGCATAAATGAAGAAATATATTTATAAGAAACATATTCTTTATTGTTTATTGGAAGAGTTTGTATTAAATTATTAACTTTTTTACGGTTATCATCATCAAATCCATAGTAGAAAATTAACATTACAAGTCCCATATTAAATGATATACTACCAAAGACAAATAGCATAACAAAAAATACAGGTATGTAAATACTATAATATTGTTTTAAAAATTTCAAATCTAATCTTAATAATTTTTTTATCTCTGTCATTATTTATTCCCCTTACTAAATATTAATATATCTTCTATTTTAGGTATTTCATATAGAACTTCTTTCCCAAATATATCTTGTGCATCTTTTTTATTATTAGAAATTCCTCTAAATCCAAATTTATTTTCCACTATCTGTTGAAATACTTTTTTTGTTTCTTCATTTAATAGCTCTTTTGCTCCCTTTACAATGGTATAATTATTTCTTATATTTTCACTGTCTTCATTAAAAATAATTTCCCCTTTATCCATTACAACAAAGTAATCTCCTATTTTGTCTAAATCACTTGTAATATGAGTACAATATAAAACTGTAGATAAATCTTTTTCCATTTGTAATTGAAGAACTTGTAAAAATTCAGACCTAAATATTGGATCTAAATTTGCTGTTGGTTCATCTAAGATTATTAATTTAGGATGATAAGACAAAGTCATAAGTAAATCAAATTTTACTTTTAGCCCTTTTGATAAATCTTTATATTTGTCATTAAGATTTAAATCAAATTCTTCAGTATAATAATTAAATAACTTCTCATCCCAATTTTTATAAAATACGCCTATAGTTGATTTTATGTCTTCTAATGTGAAATCTTCTGGATATAGTGTGTCATGTCCTAAATATCCTATTAATTCTTTAATATGTTTTTTGTCTTTATTAAAATCTTCTCCAAATATTTTTATGCTACCATCCTCTTGATTTAATATATTCATTATTAATTTCATTAAAGTAGTTTTGCCAGCTCCATTTGTGCCTATAATACCTGTAACAAAACCTTCTTTTATTTCTAATTTCTCTATATTTAATTTAAAATCCCCCATAGATTTTTTTAAATTATTAATTTCTATTACATTCATAATGTACCCCACTTAATCACTTAAATTATATAGTTCTTTAAAAATTTCCATTCCTTCATCTAAGGAAATATCTAACTCTTTAGCTCTCTTTACTATTTCTTCTAATTTACATTCCCACTCATATATGGCTAGTTGCCTCATTTTCTCTGTATTTTTAGCGGAAACAAAGCTACCTTTTGATGGCACTGTTTCTATATATCCTTCACTTTCTAAAATCTCATAGGACTTTTTTACAGTTATTATGCTTACCTTAATTTCTCTTGCTAAAGTCCTAATTGAAGGTAGTGGCTGACCTGGCAAAAGTTTTTTAGAAACAATTTGTGATATAATTTGATTTTTTATTTGCTCATAAAGAGCTACTGGTAATGAATCAGAAACTACTATATCCATATTTTATCCTTTCCGTTATATTCCGTGTATGTTATATATATACAGAATATAACACTATATATATGTGTGTCAATGTTATTTCTATAAAAATCTAAAAAAGAATTGCAAAACTGTTTGCAATTCTTTTTTATTTAATCCATAAATTCAATTATTTTTACATTACTTTTATTAATGGAAAAGTTACTCCCCAAGTCTCTACCAAATAACACTAAGGATGGAACTGCATTCCCCTCATTAAAATCTTCCATCCAATCTATCAATGATCTAAAATTTCTAACATTGCTTTCTTCTACTATTCTTTCAAAATTATTTCTATATACTATTATTATCCTATCTTTTTTCAATTATCTCATCTCCTAGCAACTTAACTAAGTAATATTATAATTTTATTTTTACTATAACTCAATGATCTTCTTAATATTACCCAATTTCAAAATAACATAATCAGTGTTATAAACTGATATAGCATATTACTAATAATGTTAACATAAGGTAGTTTTCCTTCATAAATTAGAAGAAGATATAAATTTAATTTAGATGGGGGTTATTATGTCTGACTCTAATAGTAAAGTTGTTATAGACAGTTTGTCTGCAAATATAGTTAACAAAAATTCAAAAGATAAAGTAGTTTTAGCAGGAATTTTTCCTTATGAAAATAGTTTTTATAGTGAAAATCTTGAATTAGTTGTAGAACCTGAGGTTGGATATCCAGTTAATATACAACTACCATATTCAGGTTATGATATGCAACTATTTTGTGGGGATTTTACAAATGACGGAAAAGATGAAATTATGGTAAGAGGTAGCTTCGGCGGTTCTGGTGGGTTTGAGATTGGAGTAATATATAAATTTGAAGATAATAAAATCAAAGAGATTTTTAATCAAGATGATATTTCAAAAAATAACCCTTGTAGTGCAAAATTCAAAAATAATTACAAGGTCCATGTAAGTTGTGGGGAAAAGAAATATTCCATTAATTTAACAACCAGACCAAAAGATTATTTAGAATTAGCTTATGATAAAGATGGAAAAGTACTTCCTGGAGTAGAAGCTTACGTTGATGCTCCTAATACACTTTTTCCAATAAAGGACGTAGATAATAGTTACTATGAATTACTTATACAACAAAGGATTGTCGGTGTAGTTAATGCAGATACTTTGGGTATTATCCAAACTGTATGTGATTTTTTAAGCAATAAATTTAACGCAGTTACTAAAGGATTGTACTTTACCTTTGACTCTGACAATAAAGAAAGTTAGTAAAAAAATATTGGACTAGAACATAGTCCAATATTTTTTTATTAACTTTAAAATTTATTTTTTTCTTTTAATTTAACAAAACTTATAACAATAAGTATTATTGATAAAATAAGCATTGCATTTAGATATCTATTTATACTACCTAAATCATTAGTTTGTTGTAAATTCTCTAGACAAATACATATCCATCTAGTTGGCATAAGTCTTCCTATTTCTTGGAATTTTTCAGGCATTATATTAAAATCCCAAAATACTCCACTTAACATACAACAAGGAATTATTATAAGTACATTTAACATTGATGATATATGTCTGCTTCTAGTAAAACTAACTAGACACAAGTTAAAACTTAGTGCAACAAGATTTAGCAGCATCATTACAACTAAGAAGTTTATACTATAATCCATGGCAAAGTTTGATTTGAAAATTATTAAGACACCATAATATATTAGAGTTGCCATGGAAGACATTATATAAAAACCAACTATTATGGATAAATAATATTTCCATTTACTAATTTCATAACCAAGTGTCTTAATTCTTACTTTATTATCTTTGTCCTCAATTAAAAAATTCGATACTTTTCCAGCTACAATAAATATGATTAATATAATTAAACCCAATGAACTTTCTATATCTGGTCTTTTTTCATTAACATCATTTAAACTTAATATTGTGTTTTTATCATTGTAATCTTGATTTATTTCTTTAAATTTGTTTATATCTCCTTTGCTCATTTTTCCAATCATAGACAAGTCTTCACATTTCATATCTATCATATTTTGAACAACTAATTTCACGTGGTTTTCATTTATAGTTTTGACTTCTATTTCGTTATCCTTCGAGTTTATCAATTTATTTTGAAAATTATCATTTATAATCACAACCAGTTGAATTTGCTGTGTTATAAGTAAAATTTCAGAATCCTCTTCTTTTATTTTTATACTTTGAATACCTTCCAAATCATCAATAGTTTTTATTATTTCATTAGATACATAGGAATTATCATTGTCTATTACACCTACCTTAAATTTATGCTTTCCTGTAAATTCAAAACTAAAGAATATAGCTATAAATATAGGTATAATAATTGCAACCATTATATAACTTTTATCTTTCATCAATGCTCTCATTGTATTTATTATTAATTTAATCAAAACTATCACCTGCCTTAAGTTTTGATATTAAGCTTCCTAGAATGAGCATTAATAATGATAAACCAAATGAAATAAATATGGAGAAAATATAATATTTTGTTTTTATATCATAACTTAAGCTAAGTATAGATATATTTGCCCAATAACTAGGAGTAATCTCAGATAGGAAGCTTGTAACTCTTTCTGACTTTACCAAACAAATTGGTACATAAGAACCGCCTAAAAATCCCATAATTATAATTAATATATTATTTACCATATAACAAGTTTCTTTATTTGAGAAAATAGTAGCCATAAATATTCCAAGTGCAGAACTAAATATTATAAGAGAAAATAATACCATAAAGATATATAATAAATTTCCTCCCCAACTTACATTAAAAAATTTAGTGCTAACTATATATACTATGATTATTTGTAAAATACCTATAGATATCCCTAATGCTATCTTTGATAGTAATATATTAATTTTATTTGTTTTAATGCCCTTAAATCTTGTTTTTGTATGTAAATATTCACCCTTATACATTGATATTGATGTAAGATTAGATATATATAAAATAATTAAGATAAGTTGTGCAAAGGTGTAGTATGTAAATGCATTTACTTGTTTTTTTTCTATCCCTTCATTTTTTAACAATATTTTAATCTCATAATCTAAAATCTCATTTATTTTTTCGGGATTTGATTTATAAATTGATTGTAAAAAAGTATATTTTTTCATATATTGCTCGTACAAATTCCTAAATACTGTACTTTCTGTACTCTCTGTTTTTTCACTTCTAAAATAATTAATATCATTGTCATAAAAGTCCATAAAACAAATTGCTTTGTTATTATTTACATCGTCTATGACTTCTTTATAATTGTTATTTTCTATAAACTTAACATTTGTATTTTTTTCAAAATGAATCATAAAATCATAGAAACGTTGTAAGTCAACTTCGTTTTCTATAGGAGCATTGACTCTATAATATATAATTTTATTATTAAATATATTTTCATCTATGGTCATAAGTCCATTAAGTGATTTCCCCATTATAAAAATAAGTATTACAGGAAATATAATCATCATAATTATATTAATCTTCTGCCTAAAAAACTGCTTAACTTCTTTTTTTATAAGAGTTAATAAGATCAAATTTCCACCTCCTTGTTTCCTAATTTTTAGATTTTAACCAATAAAACTTAAAACATTTTTTTAATAAGTGTTAATGTAGTTTTTATATTCTATTAATATTTATGAATTTATAAAGTTGTCTATTACTAGCAAATTTGCAGATTCGTACAGTATAGTTATATTTATGTTAGTGATATGATAATAAAAAATACACCTCGATTCTAAGAGGTGCATTTCAATTACTGATCATAATATTTATCTTAACAAGTTTTAAACATTATTTAAAATATCTCATATATATAATAAATTTATTTTCTTCTCTATCAAAATTGCCATAAATAGTTATATCTTTTCCTTCATACATATTTTCTATATATTCAATACATTTTGGAGTGATATCATATGCCGTAGCCTCTAGTTTATATGTATCATTACCTTTCAATTTTATTCTTAAAGTATTATTTTTTTCATCATAATCAATATGCCATATTATTGCCTTTAACTTTATGTATTTTCCCTCATATTTTTTGTCTGACCAATATTCGGTTTTTTTATAAGCATCTAATAACTTATCCACGTCCATTTCTATTTTTACCTTTTTGCTTAAACTAAAAATATCACTTATAAATATGAGCACTATAAACATAGCAATACAGTACTGTATAATATTCATAATGCTACTACGAAAAAATATCATGGCCATAATGATTAATAAAGATGAATATATCATTTCCTTTGAGCCTGATGAAATCTTTAATTTACTACACCTAATTATTTTTTGCAAAACACTCTCACCTCTTAAATTAACTTTACTTATGTAAACAATTAAATTAACATATACTAGGCTATTTTAAAATTTATTATAATTACTTTAATAAGCCATACAATTTAATTATATGACTTATCTATTCAAAGTGGTATTATTATAAATACTAAAAAAGTCCCTTCTTATGAAAAGGGACTTTTTATTTTATTTAATTTAATTTAAAAGTCTATGCAGTAACATTTTGTGAATCAGATTTAGCATTAGAGCTATTTGATTTAATAAAGAATCCAATTACTGATGCAACTAATACTGGAACTACCCAGTTAAATCCTAATGTGTGTAATGGTAAAGTATTTATTACTGGAACCTTCACTCCAAAGTTTCCTAATATATTTAAGACTCCCATTACTAGTGCTGCATATGTTGCAAATTTAAATATATTATCATTTTTAATATATTGCCCTAATAGAGTAAATACTACTAACACGATTGTTGGTGGGTAGATTACTGTTAATATAGGAGCTGAGAATTTAATTATTGTATCTACTCCAAAGTTAGAAACTACTAAACTAAATAGACATACTGCAGTTACTATTGTTTCGTATTTTATTTTATTATTTGAAAGTTTTGAGAAATATTGTCCAGTTGCAGATGTTAAACCTATTGCTGTTGTTAAACAAGCAAGAGTTACTATTATTCCTAATATAACTTTTCCTGGGAATCCTAATAACCTTTCTGTTATAGCAACTATTAATCCAGCTTGTGATACATTTGAATCAAACATAGTTGATACTGTAGCACCAAGATAAGTAAGTCCACCGTAAACTAAAAATAATCCTGCTGCAGCTATTAATCCTGCTTTAAATGTTATATTTATTTTATCTTCTTTTTTTGTATATCCTTTATTAGCTATTGTTGTAAATATTACTGCTGATAAAGATACTGCTCCTAGGGCATCTAATGTTTGATAGCCTTGGAATATACCTTCAGAGAATACACCATCTATAGTTGCTGGTTCTATACTTCCTAAAGGATTAAACACTCCTACACCTATTAATGCTAATAATGCAATCAAAAGTGCTGGTGTTAAATATGATCCGATTATATCAACAACTTTTGATGGTCTTATTGTTAATAATAATGTCACGACGAAGAATATTATTGAGAATATTATTGAACTAAAACCACTAAATATTGGTTGAATCCCCATTTCAAATGTTGTAGCTGCTGTTCTTGGTATAGCAAGAAGTGGTCCTATACAAATCATTATTGAACATGCTAGCACTAGTGATATCTTGTGGCCTGCTCTTGAAAAGATTTTGCCAACATCTCCATCGCATTTTGCTATTGCAAGTATAGCTAAAAGAGATAAACCTACGTCTGCTAATATAAATCCTGTAAAACCTGTTAACCAACTACTTCCTGATATAAGTCCTAAAAATGGTGGGAAAATTAAGTTACCTGCTCCGAAAAACATTGCGAACAATGCAAAACCTGTTATTATAATATCTTTATTCCTTTTATTCATTGTGACCTCCTAATTAAAATCCGTATTTCGTTTCATACATGTATTATATACGACATCTATTTGAATAGTCAATATAATTATAATTTTCTGTATATTCAAATTATAATACACATATTAAAGTTGAATATGTATTCAGAAAATAAAGTAATTTTCAGAAAATTTTGATTAATATTTATATTCCAAATTATTTTTATATTCTTTTTTTAATTTTTTCAACAAAAAAAGACTTGATAAAACCTGCAAGTCTTTTTTTTAACATATATTTATTATAACATAATAACTTTAACATTCATAATTATTTAATATATATAAATCCTTTAGCTGATTTTACTTCAATTTTTTTTCCTAAATATACTTCTAATGCATCAGAATATTTTTCGAAGTCTGATTTTCCAAGGCCTATAGGACACCATATTTTGTAAACGTTTTCTTCTTTGTTTAAAATAGTCTCAACCACAGTTGGATATTCTTGATCTTTATTGCAAAGGCCTACTTTGTTAAAAAATATATCCAATGGTTCCTTTTTTTCTTCCTTTTTTCTAAATGCTTTGACTATAATTTCCCCAATTCCCCAAATTCCATCAAATACAATTTGAAGCAAATTCCCATCACTACTCA
>Ga0129308_1001126_pt1 | contig 30741 bp, 29 predicted proteins | sample L827metagenome_FD_94440 | JGI IMG/M metagenome (GOLD analysis project Ga0129308, IMG submission 94440) | Ring-tailed lemur group fecal microbial communities from Wisconsin, USA - L827 metagenome | ecosystem: Host-associated > Mammals > Digestive system > Large intestine > Fecal | place: USA...
TATCAAAAACGGTGCGCCAAGAAGCGGAGAAAGAATTGAAAAGCTCAACTTCCTTATGAGAGCCTGCGATTTGAGTGAGGGCTGCAAAATGGCAGACATTTCTTCCGTTATTAAGTTTTAAAGGAGCAGATTCATGTCAGAATTTTTAGATAAAATATCCCAGCAGTTTTCAAGCTATACGCCTTCCCATAAAACGGTTGCTTCCTTTATATCCGAAAACATTGATACCGTTGCCTTTAAAACCCTTGAAGAGCTTGCGGAGGATATAGGTGTAAGCACTACAACAGTAATACGTTTTGCCCGTGTTATGGGATATGACGGTTTTTCGCAGATGCAGAAGGATATACAAAGGGAAATGCGGAATAAATCATCACTGCCCGAAAGACTGAACAGCAGTGAAAGCATACCCGATGATGAAATTTTAAAAAGAACAATGGCAAATGATATAAAAAACATAGAAATTACGTTTTCCTCCATAAGCAAGGAAACCGTAAACGAAACTGTAAAAGCCATTGAGGACGCTGAAAAAATATATGTTTTGGGCATGAGAAGCGCATTTTCCCTTGCCCACTACACATATTCCCGCTTGGCGCAGGTGCTTAAAAGGGTTAGGCTTATACAGGGGGCGGGAATGTTTTATCCTGAGGAAATTTCAGATGCGGGAGAGGGCGATGTGTGTATTGCCTATCTTTTCCCAAGATATTCAAAAACCACAGCCAACCTTATTTCTTATATGAGAAAGCAGGGCGTTAAAATAATTCTTTTTACAAGCATAAACCATTCTGCGGTAAATGCTTACGGCGACATTATTTTGCCGTGCAGTGTAAAGGGAATTTCATATAAAAATTCATATGCCGCCCCAATATCCGTTATAAATTACATTACGGCTGCCATAGTAAGCAGAAATATTGAAGCGGCAAAGAAAAATCTTGCTAAAACCGAGGATATACTCAGTCAGGGCTATTATCTTGGCTTATAGGCTGTCTTTGTTAAATATGGCCTTAAGACTTAAAACAGTGGCGTTCCAATGCTCCTTCATAAGCAGAGGTGCAAGATAATCGTCCTTTAATTCAAGAGAGTTTATTATTTTTTCATGGGCCTGTACCGATTCATCAAGGTACGGGCTTTCTTTAAAATGCGCATATTCAAGGCGCTGTATGTGCATCATCAGTATTCGGCAGAAATCGTATATATAGTCGTTTCCGCTTATTTCAAGTATTTTGCTGTGGAACTTTTCGTCAAGGCGGAAACGGGCGAATACATCGTCATTATTAAGGGCATGGGCAAAGTCGCTGTTTATCTCTTTAAGCTCGTTTATATCGTCGGCGGTTATGCTTTTTACGGCAAGCCTTGTGCCAAGCTCCTGAAGTACCGTCATAGGGTCGTACCACTGGTTTAAATCTCCTGTTTCAATGGGTGAAACCGTGGTTTCCTTTCCGGGAACAGTGATTATAAGCTTTTGACTTTCAAGCCTTTTAAGCGCCTCTCTTACAGGTGTGCGGCTTACCTTAAAGGCGGCGGCTATTTCTGTATCCATTATTTTTTCGCCGCTTTCAAGCTTTCCCTCAACAATCCATCTGCAAATATAAGGATATACGCTTTCGGAATGACCTAAATCTTCCTTATTTACTTCGTTAAAAGGTATGGGCATGTTTATTTCTCCTAAAAAAGGCTGTATTTTTTGCAAAACGTAAAATACAGCCTTTGTATTTTATAAATTTAGTCCTCCGCCTGAACAGGGCTGTCCCAAAGCGTAAGCTTTGTGCCTATTCCCTTTTCAAGGGCTGTCTGGTAAAGGTCATATCCAAGACCAAGGTCGAAAACAGGCATACCGCATGAAATGAAAGCAATTATATCGTCATCGCTTTCACGGCCCTTCTGCTGGCCTGTAAGTATAAGACCGATAGCCTTTGACTCGTCAAGTGTCGGTCTTTTGCCTGCGTCAATAAGACGATAGATAGGTCCGCCTATAACGCCGTCATAGTAGCCCTGAATGTCGCCTGATTTAATGGCGTCGCCTACATAAGCATGGTGAAGTCCGATGTGGTCAAATACTATATCCATTCCAAGCCAAAGCTCCTCATCGCAGTGAACAGGGCCTGAAACAAGAAGTGTACAGCCTTTTTTAATCCATTCCTTCTTAAAATAAAGAGGCGCTGTTCTTGAAGCGGCAATGTTTACAACGTCAGCCTGCTTTAAAGCTGTTGCCAAATCGTTTTCAACTACTGCTTCAACACCGTAGTCCTTTCTTGCATGCTCTGCCAGCTCAATGGCTTTCTTTTCTGAATGGTTGTGGCAGATAACCTTTTTAACATTAGGCATTTCCTTTATTACTGCGTCAAAGCATGCTTTGCCTATTGCGCCGCAGCCAACCATAGTAAGCACCTCGGAATCCTTTCTTGCAAGGTGTCTTACGCCAACGCCCGGTATAGCCGCTGTACGTGCCGCACTTTCAAGGTTTGCGCTCATAAGGCAGAGAGGTTCGCCTGTGTCTTTGTCGTTAAGAAAAACTGTAAGCACTGAACGAGGAAGACCTTTCTGCTTGTTTGCGGCGTTTGAGCCGTACCACTTCTGTCCGCATACGTCAAAGCGTCCGCCAAGATATGCCGGCATGGCAACAAAGCGTCTGTCAGGGCCTGCAGTAGGCATGTTAGGGAATGGGCTTTCCTTTGGAAATACAAGGTAAAGACCATGGTTGTTGTGGTCGCTGCCGCCCATAAGATAATCGCCTGCAACAAGAAGCTTAAAAACCTCCTCAGCATTGTCTACGCATTTTTTTGTATCAAGAACACCGCAGTCAATGGTGTCCTGTTCTGAAAGAAATAAAAATTCTGTTTTCTTTCCCATTGGTATCATCTCCTGTATAAATATATGGACAAATGTTATATATCTAATATATTACGATATATTGCACAAGTCAATAAAATATGTAAAAAATTAAAATAATTTTATTTTTTATCACAAAATACAAAAAAATTCATTTTATATGGTGAAAAATTTGAAAAAGTAAGTATTAAAAAATACAAAAATATAAAATAGAACATGCAAATGCGTAAATATCATACTTTAATGTACACCTTAGTATTGTTTTCAAAAATAAAAACCGAATTTAATGAAATTCGGTTTAAAGCATCTGATCATCCTCTGAGGGAATATATACGGCTATATCTTCAATGGCGCAGTTAAGTATTCTGCACAGGTCGTTTATGGTGGTTGTGTTGAGAGGTTTGTTTTTTCTTAATTTGTCAAGGGTTGCGCTGGATATATGGTGTTTGTTTATAAGGGTGTAGGTAGTTTCTGATGAATTTTTTAGAGTTTTCCAAAACGGACTGTAATCAATCATACTCTAACCTCCTTTTGCTACAATAAATGTACACCATAAACTTAGTGTTTGATATGGTTGCAAAGAAGACTATATATAAAAAAGACGAAAACCCAAAGGATTTTCGTCTTTTTGTATGCTTTGATGTTAAATCAAAATTAGTTGTTCTTGTACTCAGGTGTTCTCTTGTTAAGGAAAGCGTCAACGCCTTCAACCTTGTCCTGTGAAGCGAAAAGGATAGCGTTTAAGTCTTTTTCAAGCTCAAGACCGTCAGCAAGTGACATGCCTGCGCCCTTGTTAATAGCAACCTTAGCGTATCTTACGGCTCTTGGTGTTTTTGTAAGAATAAGGTTCATCATAGCCTTGGCTTCGTCAAGAAGAGCTTCAGGCTCAACTACCTTGTCAACAAGACCGATTCTTAAAGCTTCAGCAGCGTCAATCATTTCAGCTGAGAAGATAAGCTTTTTAGCTGCGCCGTAGCCGCAAAGTCTTGTAAGTCTCTGTGTGCCGCCGAAGAAAGGCATAACACCAAGGTTTACTTCAGGCTGACCGAATTTAGCCTTTGTGCTTGCAATTCTGATGTCGCATGCCATTGAAAGTTCGTTGCCGCCGCCAAGAGCAAAGCCGTTAACTGCAGCAATAACAGGCTTTTCAAGGTTTTCGATAGCGTTCATAGCCTTCTGACCATGCTCTGAAAGGCTTCTTGCTGTAAGAGCGTCAAAGTTTACAAATTCTGAAACGTCAGCGCCTGCAACAAAGCTTCTGCCTGCACCTGTAATTATAACGCCCCAGATTGATTCATCTTCAGCGATGGCAGCCATGATTTCCTGAATTTCGGAAAGTGTGTCATGGTTAAGTGCGTTTAAAGCCTTAGGTCTGTTCATTGTTAAGATGGCTGTTTTGCCTTCAACTTCAATAGCGATATTTTCCATTTTGTCCTTGAGATCAAGTAAACTCATTTTTCAGTTCCCCCTTAGTATTTATGTGCCTTAACGGCAAAAAACAATATACACATTTATTATAAATGTATTGTGTGAAAAAATCAACAAATTAGCGTTAATTTGGAAGTAACAAAACTTAAGTGCAGGCTAAATATATATTTTAAAATAGTATATAAAGCGGCGGCGGCAAATAAATTTTAATAAAAATATTTAAGGAACGGTAAAAATATGAAAAAATTTCTTCAAAAACGTGCCTGTCTGTATGCGGTGTTTTTAATTGTTGCTGCGGCTGCAATGGGCTTTACTTACAGGTCATATGCCTCTCAAAAGCTGCCTTTAAGCCATGTTACGGTTATACTTGATCCCGGTCATGGGGGCTGGGGCTCTTGTGCGTATTAACGCACGGAAGTAAAATGTAACAAAATTTTCAGTTTTTATCACTGATGAAAAGGAAAGCTATGAAAAAATATCATTTTAGCTAAATACATAAAGAAAACCCGAAGGTAAGTAGTTTCATAAAGCTTTTTGGTATAAAAAGTGCACAAAAAATGACTTATAAACGTAAAGAATGTGGACATTTTATGAAATTTGTGATATTCTATTTTTGTAATAAAAAAACAAAGATATATGTAGGACAAATAAAAAATTTGATTGTTTTTTTATGGCTGTTATACTTTTCGGATGATTAATATTTATGGAATTTAGACAAATTGGTAAAAAATTGCTTTTTAAGCAATTAAAAAATAAATATTAATTATTAAGATAGGAGTGATAGAAATGGCATTTACTATTGATGAGATGATCGTAAAGGCGAGAGCGGCAGTTGAGGCAATCAAGGATTATGATCAGGCTCAGGTAGACAAGCTTGTGTACGAAGCGGCAAAAACAATTTATAAGCATGCTGAAGAGCTTGCAAGAGAGGCTGTTGACGAAACAGGGCTTGGTTTTTTTGAGGACAAAATAGCAAAAAACACCGATACTCCGGCAACATTTTGGGATTATCTTAAAGACAAAAAGTCAGTGGGCATTATAAATGAAGATAAGGCAACAGGAACCATTGAAATTGCACATCCTGTTGGTGTAATTGCAGCCATTACTCCTGCAACAAACCCTAACGTAACACCGTTAGGCAACTTTATGCATGCCATGAAGGGCAAAAACGCAACTATCATCTGCCCTGCACCAAGAGCTAAACAAAGTTCTACACATACAGTTGAGCTTATAAGAGAGGCTCTTGAAAAATGCGGCGCACCTGCCGACCTTCTTCAGATTGTTGAGGAGCCTACAATTCCTCATTCGGCAGAGCTTATGCAGAAGGCAGACCTTGTTCTTGCAACAGGTTCATTCGGACTTACAAAGGCAGCATACGGAAGCGGAACACCTGCATACGGCGTAGGCCCGGGCAACCCGCCTGTAATTCTTGACAGAGATTATGACCTTAAAGACTGCGCTGAAAAATCACTTGTTGCTGTAGGCTCAGACAACGGCATACTCTGCGACGGACAGAACCTTTTCCTTTATCCTGAAGAAAAGGAAAGAGCTGTTATTGACGCCTTTAAAGAAGTTGGCATGATTGTATATGAGGACGAAGAGGACGTAGCAAAATTCAGAAATGTTCTGTTTATGGAAAACGGAAAGCCTAACCCTGAGCTTGTTGGCAAGGATGCGCCTGTAATAGCTAAGGCTGCCGGCTTTGATATTCCTGAGGATACAAAGGTTATTGCACTTAAGGTTAAAACCGTAGGCGCAAGCGATCCTCTTAACGAAGAAATTCTTGGACCTATTGTATCAATTACCGGATATGATACATTTGAACATGCTGTTGAAATGGCTGTAAACAATATGGAGGAATCAGGCGGTATAGGCCATACAGCCGGAATTTACTCAAACAACGAGGAGCATATTAAATATTATGCGGAAAAAATTCCTGTTGCCAGAGTGCTTATCAATCAGCCTACACCTGACGCTTGGGGCCCTAAGACAAACAATCTTTCACCTGCCGTATCGGAAGGCTGCGGAACATGGGGCAACAACATTCTTGCGGGAAATGTTGACTACATCCATATGATTAACGTATCAAAGGCAGTATATCCTCTTGATGTTGAGCTGCCTGACCCTGCTAAGCTTTTTGCAGACTGATTTTGAGCTTGTATTTTAAATTAAAGCTTATATAAAAGGAGAGGGATAATATGTTCAAGTTAACAAGTCCGGCTGTTAAAGACGGTTATCTTGATGTAAAGTATGGTATCAACACTCCGGATCAGAGCACGGTTGTTGAAGGAATACCGCAGGTTTCATTTCCGTTTGAATGGTCGGGCGCGCCGGAAGGCACTGTTTCATACGCGGTGGAATATATGGACTATGACAACGCAGAAGATGAAGGCGTAATTTGGATTCACTGGATTGCGGCAGGTATTGACGGAGCAAAAACAGAGCTTCCCGAAAACGGGGCAAAAACAGACACTTCTTTAATACACGGCCACAACAGCTGGTCGCTTCCATACGGCCCATACGAAAGCCTGTCAGACGAAGCCAGAGTAGGCTACGGCGGACCGGCACCGGGAAGACGTCATACATATGAGCTTGTGCTGTATGCCCTTGACAATATGCCTGATGTTAAGCCTGGATTTTATTACAGCGATCTGCGCAATAAAATGGAAGGTCATATTTTGGACAAGGCTGTGCTTAAAATGTATTACGGTGAATAAGCCTTTGACGGAAGTATTTTTTAATTAAAGAATTAAGCATGACGCGGAGGGGAAAGCAGGTATCCGCCAATGCTTTTTCTGCGGTTTGGCTTTTATGTTTAAGCCGTTAATAAAAAACAAAATTTTGAAGCGCAAGCGGATGACAAAACTGTTGTCCGCGCTTCAAATGGGAAGTTCCCACAAGGAGGATTGGCGCAATAAGGAGCATTTTATAGTTGGGGTATGAAATAGCTTTAAAACGTCAAAGGAGCTTCTCAAAAAGTAAAGTGGTGTTATTTTAAAAGACGGTTGTGTGTATAAAAAATGTTTTGTATGCGCTGCTGTCAAGTATTTATTTTTGGAGGGAAAATAAATGGAAGAAAAAACTGCTAAATTAAAACGAGTCCTCGGATTTAACGCAACTTACGGTGCAGCCATGGGTCTGGTTGTATCAGGTACCGCAATGTTTTCCGTAACACAGGTTGCAGGTCAGGCAAGCTATGGTGTTTGGCTCACTTCTCTTATCGGTCTTATTCCCATTTTAAGTGCGGCGCTGGCTTTCTCTGAACTTAGTGCAATGCTTCCCGGCGGCGGTATGATTTCAGACTATACAAACCCTGCTCTCGGACGTTTCTGGGGCACACTTGCTGTTCTTGGTACATACGTATTGCTTGCAGCTGCCGACGGCAGTACACAGATGGCAATGAGCGGTTACTCGCTTCAGGAAGTTACGGGAGTTCCGGCTATTGTAACAAGCCTTGTATTCCTTGTAGCATGCCTTCTTATTAATATCTTCGACGTTGGTATTTACGGTAAGTTTGCGGGCGCTCTTCCAATAGGTATGATGATTGCTTACGCTGTTATAGCTGTTCTCGGCTTTGCAGGCGTTGGTGAAAGCGCTCTTGGATGCGTTCCTGTATCAAATCCTCATCTTCCTGAGGCTGGATACGCTGCAGTATTTGGTGCGGTAGGTTCATCTATCTGGTGGTATATAGGCTTTGAAAACTGCTGCCCAATGGCAGAAGAAACAAAAGAACCTTACAAAGTAATTCCAAAGGCACTTTTTGCGGCACTTATTTCTATTTATGTAATTGACATTATCTTCTGTTATGCAGCACTTAGATATACAGATATTAATGTTCTCCTTACATCAGGCGTTAGCCACATTGACGGTGCAAGAGGATCTATGGGCTTTGTTGGTGCAGCTGTAATGAGTATTATTACAATACTTGCATCTTTCACAACAGCAAACTCACAGCTTGCAGCTCTTCCACGTATGTTCTACGGTCTTGCAAGACAGGGTCAGCTTCCAAAACAGTTTGGTTATGTACATCCTAAATACAAAATTCCTGTATGGGGTACTGTAGGCTGCTTCCTTCTTATGTTTGTATGTACAATCTACATCTGCATGAAGGGCGGTACAGCTGATATTATGAACATGTTCATCAATATCGTTTGCGTTGCTTGGCTTGGCTGCTACATTCTTGCTATGGTTGACGTACTTGTACTTCGTAAAAAATATCCTGATTTCCCAAGATTATTCAAGGTTCCTTGCGCTCCATTGGTATTCGCTATCGGTATAATCGGATCAATTTACGCAATCTACACAATCAGCTCTTACATACTTATCACTCTTGCTTGGCTTGCTGTTGTTGTTGTATTCATCGTTGTTTGGAACAAAGCTCACAACAGACCTATTAACGAAGTATCAAGCCTTGAAGACGCAGTTAAGATGATTCGTGACAGAACAGAATATCTTCCTGTTTGGGACGAAGCAGTTGTTGACTGGCTTAAAAAGAGAAACGCACTTTAATTTTAAACGTGTAAATATTTAAAGCTTTAACATTTATGCCGCCCATATGTAAGCGGCAAAGGCGTTAAGCAATAGTTTGGCGGCCCCGGCAACCCTAACGGTGAACCGGGGCTGTCTGATAAATATGAAAAATATTTTTGCACGGGAAAGCAGGGTAATATGGGTTTACTTCAGAAGGAAAAAAACAGAAACGCAGCGCAGGCAAGAAACAGTTTTGTTACAAGAAAGGTTGAAACAAAGCTTTCTGTTCTTGCTGATACATTTAAAGAAAGCGCGGGATCATACTGCACGGGAGTTGACCGCGGAGTATTGACACGCAGCCTTAAGTTTGAGGGCTTTCAGTATCTGGATAATCTTAAACTGGTGTATAACTGGGAAAACAGATTTCTTTCCGTAAATTATAATTTGGAATTTGTAAGCGAAATTTTTACAAATGACAAATTTGAGGAAACGGGAAACTGCATATTTGAGCTTATATTTAAAATGAAAGGCTCAAAATGGGTTTGCCGCCAATGGACGGACAAAGAAAATGGTATGGAAAATGCGTATCTGGAAAGACTTAACAATCCGCTGATTATGGAACGAGTAAAGGCTTTGGATATTTTCAGCCTTGAAATTAAGCACCAGAAAAATAAGGGCAGCTTCACAATAAGCTGTGAAAGCATGATTGGCTCTGCAACATGGATACTTATTCCTCCTATTACAAACCTTATAAAGCCTAAGCCGGAGGAATGTGTGAAATTTTTTGAGCTTTTTGAACTGCTGGGCGATGCGCTGGTTAATAATAAATGATAATTTTCGGCGTTGCTTAAGCTGATATAAATAAAGCGTTAAAAGGCATTCATTTAAAAACAATGGGTGCCTTTTTTGTATGCCTAAAAAAATTAAACGCCGCATAGTGATTTATAAAGTGATATTTCGGAGGTATTAAATGAAGATTATTGTAAATGACATCTACAAAAATTACAGCGGCGAGGAAAAGCGCAGGATATTGGCAAAGTGCATTTTGAGCATAATAAAGCAGTATGACAAAGCTTAATTTCCGTAAGGGAGGAATATCCTGTGCAAAAGGCAGCGCTTTACTGCAGATTGTCTAAGGAGGACGAAGAAAAACTGAAAAAAGACGATGACAGCGAAAGCATACAGAACCAAAAACTGCTGCTTACGGAATATGCTGCGCAAAAGGGCTGGCAGGTGTACAAAATTTTTGTTGACGATGATTATTCAGGGCTTTATGAGGACAGACCGGCTTTTCGTCAAATGATTGAGGAGGCGGAAAAGGGCTGTTTCCAGATTGTGTTGTGCAAAAGCCAGTCGCGGTTTTCAAGGGAAATGGAGCAGATAGAAAAGTACATTCACAGAAAGTTTGTTTTGTGGGGCATACGTTTTGTAAGCGTTGTTGACAATATCGACACCGAGGAAAAGGGAAACAAAAAAGCAAGGCAGATTAACGGACTTGTGAATGAATGGTACTGCGAGGATTTATCGGAAAATGTTAAAGCGGCGTTAAATTCAAAAAAGAAAAATGGGCAGTATTTGGGGCATTGGTGTGCATACGGATACAGACTGAGCGACGGCGACAGGCACAAAATTGAGCCTGACGAAGAAGCGGCGGCTGTTGTGCGGCAGATATATTCACTTTATTTGGAGGGCTATGGAATTTCCGCCATTGCTGGCATGCTTACCCAAAAAGGCGTACTTACGCCAACGGCATACAAAAGGTCAAAGGGCATAAACTACCACAATCCTGCCGAAAAAACAGGCTACAGCCAAAAATATGGTGTGTGGTGTGCCAATACGGTGAGAAAAATATTGAGGGACAAAACATATTTGGGACACCTTATACAGGGCCGTGAAAAAAAGCTCAGCTATAAAAGCAAAAAGGTTATCAAAGTGCCCGAAGAGGATTGGATTGTGGCTGAAAACAACCACGAAGCCATTATTGATGAGGAAACCTTTAATAAGGTACAAAGCCGTATAGGCGTTAAAGGCTCGGCTTTTAAAAACGGCGGCGCTGCTTATAAAACCCATTTGTTTGCAGGAAAGGCAAGGTGCATGAGCTGCGGAAGCACAATGCAGAAAAACCATGGAAAAAACGGCGTTATTTATTTAAGGTGCGGCCTTGCGGTAAAAACAAGGCAGAAAGAATGCACACTGCATACCGTAAGGATGGATTTTCTGGAGGAAGCCGTTGAAAAAAGAATACATGAAATTATAAATGAATTTGCGGAGAATGATGACAGCATGGAATATCTTGCCGGGCTGCTTGGAAATGAAGATGATTTGAAAAATACACTGGAAAAAAAGAAGGCTGCCCTTGACGAAATTGAGCAGAAGCAAAAAAGGTTATACGATATGCTGCTTGCAGCTTACAGAGACAAATTTAAGGGAACTTTGACGGAAGAAAGCTTTTTAATTATACAGGCAGAAATTGACGGAAAAATGAGAAAAAACAGCATTGATATTGAGGAGCTTAAAAAAGAAACTGAAAAAACAGAGGAAAAAATAAGGTCGGGAAACGGCAGCAGAATAAATTTGGAAAAATCCATTGCTTTTAAAGGGCTTACTCATTCCATTGTAAATGATTTTATTGATTACATAGAAATAGGAGAAAAAAATAACGGAATACAGGAAATAAATATTCATTGGATGTTTTAAATAAATGCAGTATTTGTTTTTGTTTTAACGAAAAAATATATTGCTTTAATATAAATCATTTAGGCGGAATACAGAATTATAATTGCAAAAACCAGAATACTGGTTCAAAAAATGTTCTTTTTAAGCTGAAAAGCAAATTTTAATTTGAAATTAATTACAATTTGCTATTGCTTTATGATGAAAGGTATGTTAAAATTTTAACTATAAACAGAAGAATTTTATTTCCTGATAAATAATATTTTTCGGTTAAAAAATTCTTTTGACTGAATTAAGCTTCTGCTTAAAATGCATTGGTTTATGCGTTAATTTGCAAACGGAGGCTGGGACCCGGGCAAAACAGGCTCACAGGGCGAGGACGAAAAGGATATAAACCTTGCCATTGCGGAAAATGTTAAATTTTTGCTGGAGCAGGGCGGCGCCCAGGTTATGATGACCAGATACAGCGACGAGGCATTGGGAAAAAGCAAGAAAAGTGATATGAATGAGCGCAGAAAATTTATAGAGGAAAGTGGAGCGGACATAATGGTGAGCATACATCAAAATGCTTTTCCTTCTCCGGCGGCAAAGGGCGCCCAAACATTCTATTACAAAAATTCCGAAAGGGGCAAAAGGCTTGCCCAGTGCATACAAAAAGCACTTGTGGAAAAGGCTGACGATACAAATAAGCGCAGCGCCAAGGAAAATTCCCAGTATTATGTGCTTAAAAATATTTCAGTTCCTGCGGTTATTGTTGAATGCGGTTTTCTCTCAAACAGCCGGGAGGAGCAGCTTCTTAACACCGAGGATTACCGCCAAAGGATAGCTTGGGCTATTTATGTGGGCATAAATGAATATTTTACAAGCCAATGAACATTTTTAATTGTTAATGAAAAAACAACTGCCGAATAAAAAAATGTTAAATAAATAACTGGGAAATAAAGGTTAAAATTGGAAAAAAACCTTTAAAATAAAGCTTTGCATGCGAACAATTAAAGAAAATCCCTTTTAAAGCAGCTTATCTTTGTTAAAAAAGGATAAAAGTTTTATTGAGATTGTAACAAAGATAGTTAAAAGTGTAATTAATGCACAAAAACATAATGCAATTTTTGAAAAAAGTTATTGAAATGTTATAAAAAGTGTGATAGTATAAACTCAAGCTATTAAGGAACGCAAATGGGGGTAAAAGTGGGCCTTAACTTATAAAAAACAAAACATACTCTATATCTTAAGGAGGAAACAAGTATGGCAGCAAAAACAAAACCGGCTGAAAAAATCGAAAGACCTGAAGTAGTAAACAGCGTTGAAAGCCTTAAACTCAGACTTGCGGAAGTTAGGGAAGCGCAGAAAAAGTTTTCACAGTACACACAGGAACAGGTAGACGCTATTTTTAAGGCAGCGGCTATGGCAGCAAACAAAAAGAGAATTCCTCTTGCTCAGATGGCAGTTGCTGAAACAGGAATGGGTCTTGTAGAAGATAAGGTTATCAAAAACCACTTTGCATCCGAATATATCTATAACGCATACAAAAATACACAGACATGCGGCGTTCTTGAAAGAGACCCTGCATTCGGTATAACAAAGATATATGAGCCTATCGGTGTTCTGGCGGCTATCATTCCTACAACAAACCCAACATCAACAGCTATATTCAAATCTCTTATAGCTCTTAAAACAAGAAACGGCATTATCTTCTCACCTCACCCAACAGCTAAAAAGTGTACAATAGAGGCTTGTAAGGTTGTTCTTGAGGCAGCAGTTAAGGCCGGCGCTCCTGAAGGAATTATCGCTTGGATTGACGAGCCATCAATCGACCTTTCAATAGAAGTTATGAAGGATGCTGACATGGTTCTTGCAACAGGCGGCCCAGGAATGGTTAAATCAGCTTACTCATCAGGCAAACCGGCTATCGGCGTTGGCAACGGCAACACACCTGCTATTATCGACGAATCAGCTGACATACTTATGGCTGTTAACTCAGTTATCCATTCAAAAACATTCGACAACGGTACTATCTGTGCTTCAGAACAGTCTGTTGTTGTTGAAGAAAAAGTATACGACGCAGTTAAGAAAGAATTTGCGGCAAGAGGCTGCTACATACTTAACGAAGAAGAAAAAGCAAAGGTTAGACAGGTTATACTTACACCTAACGGCGGCATCAATGCTAAGATAGTTGGACGTAATCCGGCTAAAATTGCAGCTCTTGCAGGCTTTGAGGTTCCTGAAACAGCTAAGGTTCTTATCGGTGAGGTAAGCGAGCTTGACGTAACAAAAGAGCCTTTCGCACATGAAAAACTTTCAACAATACTTGCTATGTACAAAGCAAAAGACTTTGACGAGGCAGTTAAGATTGCAGAAAGACTTGTTGTTGACGGCGGTATCGGTCATACATCAGTTCTCTATGTAGACCCTGTTAAGTGCCCTGAAAAGATTGAAAAATTTGAAAACGTAATGAAGACATGCCGTATCCTTATCAACACACCTTCATCACAGGGCGGTATCGGCGACCTTTACAACTTCCGTCTTCTTCCATCTCTTACACTTGGCTGCGGTACTTGGGCAGGCAACTCAGTTTCACAAAACGTTGGCGTAGCACAGCTTCTTAACATCAAGACTGTTGCTGAAAGGAGAGAAAATATGCTCTGGCTCAGACTGCCTGAAAAGGTATACTTCAAAAAAGGCTGCTTAGGCGTAGCTATGAGAGAACTTAAAGAAGTTTATAACAAAAAGAGAGCATTTGTTGTTACTGACAAATTCCTTTTCAAAAACGGCAATACAAAGCCTGTAACAGATAAGCTTGACGCTATGGGCATTAAATATACTATCTTCTGCGACATCGAGCCGGACCCAACACTTAAGAGTGCTAAGGTTGGTCTTAAGGCAGCTCAGCTTTTCGAGCCTGACATCGTTATCGGTATCGGCGGCGGCGCAGCTATGGACGCAGCTAAGATCATCTGGATTATGTATGAGCATCCGGAAGCAGACTTTGAAGACCTTGCAATGAGATTTGTGGACATCAGAAAGAGAGTTTACACATTCCCTAAGATGGGACAGAAGGCTATGATGGTAGCTATCCCAACATCTTCAGGTACAGGTTCAGAAGTTACACCGTTCACAATTATTAAGGACGAAGTTAAACTTGTTAAATACGCAATCGCTGACTACGAAATCCTTCCTACAATGGCTATTGTTGACGCTGACATGTGTATGGAACAGCCTCCAAGACTTACAGCAGCTTCAGGTATCGACTGCTTAACACATGCTATCGAGGCTTATGTATCAACACTTGCAACAGACTTTACAAACGGTCTTGCGCTTCAGGCTATTAAGATGGTATTTGAATATCTTCCAAGAGCATATAAATACGGCAAAGACGACGTAGAAGCTCGTGAAAAGATGGCTCATGCGGCTTGTATAGCAGGTATCGCATTTGCAAATGCATTCCTCGGCGTATGCCACTCAATGGCTCATAAGCTTGGTTCACATCACCATGTACAGCACGGTGTTGCTAATGCCCTTCTTCTTACAGAGGTTATGAAGTACAATGCAGAGCCTGCACCTACAAGAATGGGTACATTCCCACAGTACAAATATCCTCAGTCACTTGAAAGATATGCTGAAATCGCAGATTTCCTTGGCATGGGCGGCAAGACACCTAAGGAAAAATTTGACAAACTTATTGCAGCTATCGAAGAACTTAAAGATACATGCGGTATCGAAAAGTCTATCAAAGAGTGGGGCGAAAAGCTTGGAAAAGACTGGGGCGTTGGCGAAAGCGAATTCTTTGCAACTCTTGATGAAATGAGTGAAGAAGCATTCGACGACCAGTGCACAGGCGCTAACCCAAGATATCCGTTAATTTCTGAAATCAGAGAGATGTATATCAAGTGCTTCTATGGTCCTGAATACGGCAAGAAATAATTAAGAGAAGTATATATTAAAAGGGCAGACTGAAAGGTCTGCTCTTTTTGTGCGTCTAAAAATTATTTGCCTTATTTACTTTATATCTTAAATTTAATATAATTAAATAACTATCTGAAGGGGAGAATAATATGGACTTTAAAGACATTGGAATAAATGAAAATTTAATTGATGGTCTTAAAAAGCAGGGTATAGAAAAGCCAACCTACATCCAGAAAAGGGTTATTCCCGTTATGCTTGAGGGAAAGGACATAATTGCGCAAAGCGAAACAGGCTCGGGAAAAACACTGGCGTATCTTCTGCCGCTTTTTATGAAAACCGACATATCGGAAAAAAGCACACAGGCTCTTGTGCTTACGCCAACCCATGAACTGGCTGTTCAGGTGAACAATCAGCTTAAAATACTTGCCGAAAACAGCGGAAGTGCGGTTTCGTCAGCCCTTGCAATAGGCGGCGCAAATATAGAAAGACAGATTGAAAGGCTTAAAGCAAAGCCTCCTGTTGTAATCGGCTCGGCAGGCAGAATACTTGACCTTATTAAAAAAAGAAAAATACAGGCGCATACGGTAAAAACCATAGTTATTGACGAGGCAGACAGAATGCTTGACGAGGCAAACATTGAGGCTGTAAAAAGCGTTATAAAAACAACCCTCAGGGAAAGACAGGTTGTTCTTTTATCGGCTTCAATGGATAAAAAAACAATTAAAACTGCCTCTGAATTTATGAAAGAGCCTGTTATAATTGAAAGGGAAAAGGGACTTATACCAAAAAACATAGAGCATTTTTATATTACTGCCGACAAGCGTGACGGCATTGTTGTTCTGCGTAAGATACTTGCCGGAGAAAAGCCAAAAAAGGTTATTGTATTTATAAATAAGCCTGACAATATTCAGGTGCTTTGCGAAAAGCTTAATTTTCACGGCATAAAGGCAGGGGGAATATACGGCGCTGCCCACAAAAACGACAGAAAAAATGTTATGGACGCTTTCCGTGAGGGCAGAATAAATGTGCTTGTGGCATCTGATATTGGCGCAAGAGGTCTTGATTTTGATGATGTTGAATATGTAATAAACCTTGATATGCCGGAAGAGCCTGTTTTTTATCAGCACAGGGCAGGAAGAACAGGAAGAAACGGTGCAAAGGGCAAGGTTGTTACTGTTGCGGCACCTTTTGAGAAAAAGCTTATTTCGAGATATGAAAAGGCTTTGGGCATTAAATTCAGCGAAAAAATCATGTCTTACGGCAAAATAAGCGATATTGATGCAAAAACGAAGGAGCTTATGGATAAAAAAGCTGCAGAAAGCAAAAAGAAATATTTTGAAAAGCTGAAAGAAAAGGAAAAGCTGAAAAAGGCAAAACAGGAAAAGTTAAATAAAGTAAATAAATATAAATTATTGTATAAAAAAGAAAACAATAAAAAGTGATTGTAATATTCGGCATTCTGATATACTATTAAGGTGAGGATGTATTTTGAATTATCACAAAGGAGGGCTTTTAAAATGAGCGAAGAAAAATGCACATGCGGCTGCGGACATGATCACGAGCATGAAGAGGAAATGGAAACCATGACCCTTACACTTGATGATGACACAGAACTTGAATGTGGGATTATAGGTGTGTTTGAGGTTGAAGGAAAAGAATATATAGCGCTTCTTCCTGTTGAGGATGAAACAGTGCTTATTTATGAATACGCTGAAAAAGAGGACGGAGAAATTGAGCTTGGTCTTATTGAAGATGATGACGTATTTGAAAAGGTAAGCAACGCTTTCTACGATATTTGGGAAGACGATGAAGAAGAATAATTAAAAGTGCAAAAGGCATACTCACTTTTTTTGGTGAGCATGCCTTTTTTATTTGGTAAAGAGCATATGATGTTATTTTAAAGGCTGAATTTTCAGCCTTATTTTTTTGCACTTTTTATTAGTCTATCGGCAAATTTTTGTGCAGCATGAGAAAGAGCCACATTTTTTAATTTAACTATGCCTATATTTCTTTGGGGAATAGGCGGATAAAGAGGTATTTCAAAAAGGTTTTCGTTATCAATATGATTTTGGGCAAATTCCTTTATGGCAAAGGTAAGACCAAGGTTGATTTTGGCAAACTCAAGAAGCAGGTCGCTGCTGCCAAGTTCAATAATGGGTTTAAGTATAACCCCATTTTGCTGTGCGTAGTTGTCAATATATCTTCTTGAATTGCTTAAATCCTCCAAAAGCAGAAGAGGATATTCGCCTAAATTTTTAAGGCTTAAGCCTGTCTGTGCCAAATCCATATATTTTGTTCCGCCAATAAGGCAGTCGTGTATGCTTATGCAGGGTATAACCTCAAGGTCATCGTCGTCGGCAATAGGAAGATTTATAAAGCAAATGTCAACATCGCCGCTTTTTAAAAGTCTGAGAGATTCATAGGTGGTTTTGTTTGTAACCTTTATGTTTATGCTGCTGTTTTCGTTGTTGAACTGCTCAAGATATGGCATAAGAAAGTTTTGAATTACAGTGTCGCTGGCGCCTATTTTAATTTCGCCTGTTTTAAGGTTTGCCATTTCCATATATTTTGACTCGGCTGTTTTTATAAGCCCCATTGCCTGGTCCAGATATTCGTAAAGTACAGCGCCCTCAGGTGTTGTGCGCACGCCTTTGGCGGTTCTTATAAGAAGGGGCGAGCCAAGGCGCTCCTCAAGCTGACGTATAGACATGCTTACGGCAGGCTGAGAAATATAAAGCTCTTTTGCCGCCGCCGACATATTGCCTGTTTTTACAACGGCGCAGAAAATTCGGTACAAATCAAGAGGTATATTTTTATCCACTGCTGACACCTCCAAAATAAAAAAGCATAATGAATATTAATGAGTATGTGTTATATCATCAATATTCATTATACCTTTGAAAAGTGCTTTTTACAAGCCTTAGTACTGCATTTTGCTAAGCTTTAGTGCGGCATTCTTTGGGCTGTCGTTTCCCATTATTCCGCTTGAAACGGCACAGCCGGCAATTCCGCTGCCCACAAGAGAAGCTGCGTTTTCGGGATTTATTCCGCCTATTGCCACAACGGGTATGCTTACGGCGGAGGTTATCTCCTTAAGAGTTTCAAAAGAAATCGCCTTTGCGTCATCTTTTGTGCCTGTGGCAAAAACTGCGCCTGCGCCTATGTAGTCCGCTCCGGCTTTTTCTGCCTCTATGGCAAGCTGAGGTGTGTTGGCGGTTATGCCAAGTATTTTTCCCTTAAGCTGGGGAATCTTTCCCAAAGCGGCAATATCCTTTTGCCCAATATGCAGACCGTCTGCGTCAACGGCAAGGGCAACCTTTACATTGTCGTTTATTATAAGTGGAACATTGTATTTTTTTGTAAGCTCCTTAAGGCGCAGAGCTTTTTTGATGAATTCATCATCGTTCAACTCCTTTTCCCTAAGCTGAACAATGCTTACACCGCCCTTGAGGGCGTCCTCAACAACGTCAAAAAAATCTCTGCCGCGGAGGGCTTTGTTGTCGGTAACAAGGTATACCTTTAAATTTTTACTGTCCAAGGTGTATGCCTCCCAATTATTCGCATTCCATGCCTGCTTTTTTGTAGAGGGTATAAAAATGGTTTGTTGGGCCTACGCCTCTGCCTATTTCAAGGGAATGCTCAATGGCTGTGGTTATGTATTCCTTTGCGGCGCCTATGGCCTCCTGAACTGACATGCCTTTTGCAAGGTTTGCTGCTATGGCAGAGGAAATTGTGCAGCCTGTGCCGTGGGTATTTTTTGTGTTTATTCTCTTGCCCGGGAATTTAGTTATTTTTTCGCCGTCAAAAAGTATGTCGGTAGCGTCGTCTGAAAGGTGTCCGCCCTTTACAAACACATTTTTTGCGCCAATTTCATATATTTTTCTTGCGGCTTCCTCCATCTGCTGAATATTTTCTATTTTCATGCCTGTTATTACCTCAGCCTCGGGAAGGTTTGGCGTAAGCACGGTGGCAAGAGGAATAAGTCTTTTTATAAGGGCATCCTTTGCTTCTGGCTTAAGAAGGTCAAAGCCGCTTTTTGAAATCATTACAGGGTCTATAACAAGGTTTTTTGGTTTGTAAAGCTCAAGCTTGTCGGCAATGGCGTTTATGGTTTCGCTTTTGCTTACCATACCAACCTTAACTGCGTCAACCTCAAAAATATCGGTAAAAATTGCGTCAATCTGTCCCTCAATTATTTCAGGGTCAATATCCTGACAGCCGAAAACGCCCTGTGTGTTTTGAACCGTTACCGCCGTAATAACGCTCATTCCGTATGTTCCGTGAGCCGAAAAAGTTTTAAGGTCTGCCTGTATTCCCGCTCCGCCGCATGTGTCGGAGCCTGCGATTGTAAGAACTTTTTTCATGGTTTTAAGCCTCCGTTTATATTAATAATAAAAAAGCAGCCTCTGTGGCTGCGGAAAATCTGTTTCGTCTGCTATCCCTACGTCGGTATTGTCCGAATCAGGTTAAAAGAGTTGAAATAATTCTCTCAGCCTGCATTTTCAGCAGGCACCCCCAGCAAGTTAAATTTTATCACCTGTAAGAAAAGATTGCAATAGAGTATTGCGGTTCTGCTTTAATATAAATGTGTGTTAATTCATATTATTGACACTGCAAAATGTGAATGTTATCATTTAGAATAGTTAGTATATGTTTTGGCGGGGTGATATTGTGGAGCATAATGACAAAGCTGTTTTAAGTTTTGAAAATGTTGATGAAAAAGAAACTGAAAATTTTATTATAGATGTGGCGGATTTTTTTAAGGTTTTTGGCGACGGTTCTCGAATAAAGATACTTGGTCTGCTTTTGGGCGGAGAAATGTGTGTAAACGATATTGCCGAAAGGCTTGACATGTCTCAGTCTGCAGTTTCTCACCAGCTTAGGGTGTTAAGGCAGAATGACCTTGTTAAATACAGAAAGGACGGAAAAATAGTTTTCTATTCCCTTGACGACAGCCATGTGGAAAATGTTATAAAGCAGGGGATTGAGCATATAAGGCATAAAAAGAGATATTGAAATATGTTTTATCGGCAGCAAATAAAAATGTCATTTTGAACGAACTGAAGAATCCTTCACAGATTCTTCGCTGACGCTCAGAATGACATTGTGTTTTTTGTGCTGTAATTTTATTATGCACACTTATTTTTCGGTATTCTTTTTAAAATCACTGAAAGGTATTCCGCCCTTTACGCCCCAGTTTACTGCCGGCTGTTCGTTAAGGAAAATAAAAATATTCTCCTTTTTGAATAATGTACGGTTTTCTATGGCGGTTACTATGTTTGTGTAAAGTTGGCGCTTAAATTCCTCGCTTCTGCCCTCAACCATGTCTATTTCAATAAAAATTTCGTATGGGTCTTTAAGCTCAAAAAGGTCCTGATCATATCGCACAACTCGTATATTTCGGTCTGACGATTTGAGTTCAAAGGCATATTTAACCTCTGCCATAACAATATTTTTTATCGCAATGGCGGTTTCTATTTTCCATTTGTTTCCAATTTCTATTTTTACTGCAGGCATAAAAACACCTCCTTAAATACGCCTTAACATATATATTTTAAACCAAAATTTCCCTTTAGTCCATATTAAAGTTATATTTCCATATATTTTTTGCCCATAAAAAAGGATTTAACAAAAAAATGTAGAATTATAAACTATATTAATGAAGTTTTTTAATAAGGTTTTTGCAGGAGGTGAGGGCTATGAATTTGAGAATAAGTCAGGAAGAAGCCGAATTTAGAAATTTAAGCGCCTATGCCTGCAAAAGCGCAAATTCCAAAGGAAGAGAAAAAGAAGAAGAAAAATGCACCATAAGAACTGATTTTCAGCGTGACCGTGACAGAATTATTCACTGCAAGGCCTTCAGACGCCTTAAGCATAAAACCCAGGTTTTTATATCGCCTGAGGGCGACCATTACAGAACAAGGCTTACCCATACCCTTGAGGTTTCGCAAATTGCCAGAACCATAGCCAGAGCCTTAAGGCTTAACGAGGACCTTACAGAGGCAATAGCCCTTGGGCACGATTTGGGACATACTCCCTTTGGACATGCCGGAGAAAAGGTGCTTAACGAAATAACGCCCGGCGGCTTTGAGCATAACAAGCAGAGCCTTAGAGTTGTGGAAAGGCTTGAAAAGGACGGCGAGGGGCTGAACCTTACATGGGAGGTAAGGGACGGAATACTTAACCACCGCTCAAAGGGAATGCCTTCAACAATGGAGGGCATGGTGGTGCGCCTTTCAGACAAAATAGCATACATAAACCACGATATAGACGATGCCGTAAGGGCAGGCGTGCTTAAGGCTGAGGATATTCCAAGGGATATAGTTCAGGTGCTGGGGTCAAGCAGCAGCAAACGCCTTAACGCCATAATTACCAATGTTATAGAAAACAGCATAGACAAAAATGAAATTGTAATGAGCGGCGATATGTCGGAAATTGTGTCAAGGCTGAGAGCTTTTATGTTTAAAAACGTATATCTTGATGAAAGAGCAAAGCGTGAGGGCGTAAAGGTTGACCACATGATTAAGGGACTTTACGGATATTATATAGAGCATACAGACGAAATGGAGGCTGAATTTATACGTCTTATTGAAAGCGGTGAGCCAAAGGAAAAGGCTGTGTGTGATTATATAGCCTGCATGACAGACAGATACGCCATAAAAATGTATACAGACAGGTTTATACCTTCCTCATGGAATATTTATTGATTTTTTGAAACAAAAAAAGGATTTTTGAAATTCTTGCAGAATTATTAAAGAGGGTGAGACAGATGTTCTATTCGCAGGAACTGCTTGAACAGGTGCGTGAAAGCAATGACATAGTTGACGTTATAAGCAGATATGTTCCTTTGAAGCAGAAAGGAAGCTCATACTTTGGGTTGTGTCCCTTTCATAATGAGGATACGCCGTCATTTTCGGTAAGCAGAGATAAACAGCTTTATTATTGCTTTGGCTGCGGTGCGGCGGGCAATGTGATAAGTTTTATTATGCAGATAGAGGGTCTTGATTTTGTTGAGGCTGTAAAAAAGCTTGCCGATATGGCAAACATAGCCCTGCCTGAGGCTGAGTACACAAAGGAGGCTGCCGAGGAAGAAAAAACAAGGCAGAATGTGTATGAAATGCATAGGGCGGCAGGAAGATTTTATTATGATAAGCTCCATTCACCCGAGGGGGAAGCGGCGCTTAAATATATAGAAAAAAGACAGATTAAAGAAAACATACAAAAAAAGTTCGGTCTTGGCTATTCCCCAAAGGGAAAGGACGAGCTTTACAGACATCTTAAGTCTAAGGGCTTTAACGATGCAGACATACTTAAAAGCGGGCTTGTGCTTGAAAACAAGTACGGCAGAGGATACCACGACAGATTTTACGACAGGCTTATGTTTCCCATAATAGACCTTCAGGGAAGAATAGTAGGCTTTGGCGGAAGAATTATGGACAAGGGTGAGCCCAAATACCTTAATTCTCCCGAAACTATGGTATTCAGCAAAAAGCGCAATCTTTATGGGCTTAATTTTGCCAAGGCGTCTAAGAAGAAAGAAATTATAATATGCGAAGGCTATATGGATATGATAAGTATATATCAGGCAGGCTTTCACAATGTTGCGGCTTCTCTCGGCACGGCATTTAATATTGAGCACGCAAATCTGCTTAAAAAGCTTGTGTCAGATGTAATACTTATTTTTGACAGCGACAACGCCGGCGAAACTGCGGCGCTTAGGGCAATACCCATTCTTGTAGGCGCAGGGCTTAGAGTAAAGGTGCTTCAGGTGCCTGACGGAAAAGACCCCGACGAGTTTATAAAGCATAACGGCGCGGCGGCTTTCAGCAAACTGCTTGTTGACGCCGTAAGCTATATGGATTTTCAGATAAACTGCGTAAAAAAGAAATATAATTTAGAAAATACAGAGCAGAAGGTGCTTTTTACACAGGAGGCGGCAAAGCTTATCTCTCAGCTTGATTCCCCTGTTGAAAGAGAGGCATATTCAAAAAAAATAGCAGAGCAGACAAACATAAGCAGTGAGGCTGTTTTGGACGAAACAGCTAAAATCAAAGGAAAAAGCGATGAGGAATTTCTGAAGCAGGCAAACCGAAAAAGAATACGCCAATATTCCGAAACAAGCGTAAGCGACAGCGTTAAAAGCTCAAAGGGAATTGCGCAGGCGCAGAGAAACCTTATCTATCTGGCAATGACACAAAAAGATGTGTATGAAAAAATAAAGAATATTGTGCGCCCGCAGGACTATATTGATGATGTCTACATAAAGCTTTCGCAGCTTGTATATGACAGTCAGGAAAGCGGAAAACAGCTCCATCCGGCAGACGCGGTAAATATTTTTGAACAGAGCGCAGAGCAGAAAAGAGCGGCGGAAACCTTTGCCGTTAATCTTGAATATGAAAGCGTAAAGGACATGGAAAAAGCTGTAAACGAAATAGTTAAGCTGATAAAAAGAACAAAAACAGACATATTAGCTTCAAAGGCTTCTTCCGTGGAGGAAATTGCCGAATTAATAAATGAAAAAAAGAAGCTTGAAAGCATGTATATAGAGCTTTAGGCGTGTTTTGAATAAATTTTGACACTAAGGGATAGAATTTGTTTGATGGGAAAGGAACGATAAAATGAAAACCGCAGACGAAAATAATTTATTAACCCGTTTAAAGGAACTTGTGGCAATGGGCAAGCGCAAAAAAGGCGTGCTTGAGTATAAGGAAATTATGGATTATCTTGCAGACCTTGAGCTTGACCCGGATAAAATTGACAAAATATATGAATACCTTGAATCTCAGGGCATTGATGTTTTGGGCGCAATAGACATGACCGAGGACGAGGCTGAAAAGGAGCTTGACCTTTCTCTTCCGGAGGGCATAAATATTGATGACCCTGTGCGTATGTACCTTAAGGAAATTGGCAAGGTTCCTCTTTTAAGCGCCGAGGAAGAAATAGAGCTGGCGCAGAAAATGGAGGAGGGCGACGAGGAGGCAAAGAAAAAGCTTGCCGAGGCAAACCTTCGTCTTGTAGTAAGCATAGCAAAGCGCTATGTGGGCAGAGGTATGCTTTTCCTTGACCTTATTCAGGAGGGCAACCTTGGTCTTATAAAGGCTGTTGAAAAATTTGATTACAGCAAGGGCTACAAATTCAGCACCTACGCCACATGGTGGATAAGACAGGCAATTACAAGAGCCATTGCCGACCAGGCAAGAACAATACGTATACCTGTGCATATGGTGGAAACCATAAACAAGCTTATACGTATATCCCGTCAGCTTATTCAGGAGCTTGGCAGAGAACCGACCGCCGAGGAGCTTGCAGTTGAAATGCAGATGCCTGTTGACAAGGTAAGAGAAATTATGAAAATTGCCCAGGAGCCTGTTTCACTTGAAACACCTATCGGCGAGGAAGAGGACAGCCACCTTGGCGACTTTATACCTGACGATGATATTCCGGCGCCTGCTGATGCGGCAGCGTTTACACTGCTTAAGGAACAGCTTATGGAGGTTCTGGATACACTTACAGACAGAGAGGAAAAGGTGCTTCGCCTCAGATTTGGACTTGATGACGGCAGAGCCAGAACACTTGAAGAGGTTGGCAAGGAGTTTAACGTAACAAGAGAGCGTATAAGACAGATTGAGGCAAAGGCTCTCAGAAAGCTGCGCCACCCAAGCAGAAGCAAAAAGCTGAAAGACTTTTTGGAGTAAAATAAATTTATCAATTAAAATTCCGGTTTGAACGGATTTGCTGTAAAGCCGTTAAGCCGGAATTTTTGCTATAAATATTTAAGGAGAATGGATATGAGCAGACATACAACAGTGTTTTATGTACTTGTGGCGCTTATGACAATGGCATATTATGCCGTAAACAAGGCTTTTGGAATGACAACGGACATAAATATATTTTATGTTATTCTTACAGGTGTTGTGGTTATAGCATATGGTCTTTATGTAAACTATAAAAAAGAGGGAAACGAAAAAAAGATAAAAATACTTTTTGCTGTTTGCGCCATTATAGCTGTTGCCGATATTGCAGCATGCGTAAGCTTTTTGCCGAAATATACATATTCTAAGGCACAGCAGATAGTTGAGGAAAGCTATGAGGAGGCAAAAACTGCCGTTGGAATGGATTTTCCGCAGTTTTTTACATGGGGAGAGCATAAATTCAGCAAGGGCTGCTATGTTTTCTTTTATGATGTTGAGGGAGATTTGTATGTGTATACCTTTGACCAGTTTTCGGGCGATAACAAGCTGAGCAGAATTGTTGAGGATTACGACATTGAAACAGCGGCGGAAAAGATTGTAAAAGAAGAATGCATAGTACTTGACTAATAAAGTAAGTGGTGAATGATATGGAGCTTTCTTTAAGACTTAAAACGGTAGCCGACATGGTGCATGAAAGGCGTATTGCAGACATAGGCACAGACCACGGCTATGTGCCAATATATCTGTCGCAGAGCGGAAAAACCGACATGGCTTTTGCCTGTGACATAAACAAAGGACCATTGGAAAAGGCGCAGAGTAATATAAAAGCGGCGTGCCTTGAAAAGGTAATTGAAACACGCCTTGGCAGCGGTCTTGAGCCTTTAAAAGCAGGCGAGGCTGACTGTGTCGTAATAGGCGGCATGGGCGGAATGCTTATAATTGACATTTTAAAGGCACGCCCCGATGTGGTGAAGGAGCTTAAGCAGCTTGTGCTTCAGCCGCAGCTTGACGCCGACAGGGTGAGAAAATATATACATTCCATAGGCTTTAAAATTGAAAACGAAGCCTTTATTGAGGACGGAGGAAAGTATTACAGTGTTTTAAGCGCTGTAAAGGGCAGTGAAAAATACGAAAATGAAGCCGACTACGTATTCGGGAAAATAAACATAGAAAATAAAAACAAAACCTTAAGGGAATTTATTGAAAAAAAGCTTAAAACCAACAGATTTATATTGGACAGCATAGAAAAAAACGGAGCAGGCGGAAACGAAAACAAAATTTCGGAAATAAGAGAAGAAAACAAAATGTGCGGGGAGGTGCTTGAAAGATATGAAGCTGAGTGAAATGGTAAAGCTGTTTGAGGGCTTGGCGCCGTCATATCTTGCGGAAAGCTGGGATAATCCGGGGCTTTTGGTAGGCGAAAAGGACGCAGATATAAAAAAGGTGCTAGTTGCCCTTGATGTATCAGACGAAGTTATAGATGAAGCCGTAAATATTAATGCAGACCTTATTGTAACGCATCACCCCATGATTTTCGGGTCAATAAAAAAGGTTAATGACGACACACCTTTGGGAAGAAAAATAATAAGGCTTATAAAAAACAATATAGGGCATTTTGCTATGCACACAAACCTTGACATTGCCTTTGGCGGCGTAAATGACGAGCTGGCAAAAATACTTGGGCTTAAAAATATTGATGTGCTTTCCGTAAGCTGTGAGCAGGAGGGCAGACCCAACGGCTTGGGCAGATACGGAGATATTGAAAGCCAAAGCCTTGGGAAGTTTGCGGCAATGGTTAAGGAAAGCCTTGGTCTTGACGCAGTTAGAATTGTGGGCGACCCGGAAAAAGAAGTTTCCCGTGTGGGCTTATGCACCGGGTCGGGAATAGGCTTTATGGACGATGCCGTAAATAAGGGCTGTGATGTTTATGTTACAAGCGACATAAAATATCATGAAAGCCAAAAAGCGCTGGAAGAGGGAATTGCCCTTGTGGACGCAACCCATTACGGAAGCGAGAACATTATAGTTTCCGTTATATGCGGCTATATCAGCAAAAATGCCCCTGATGTTCAGGCGGTAAAAAGCAAAGTAAACGGACAGGTGTTTAAAACTCTTTGAGAAAGGAGAATTGTATGAGCGAAAAAACAGTTTGCGATGTAAAAGGGTTTGGGCTTGTGGAAGCCGAAAATGAGGAAACCCTTGAAAGCATATACAAAAGAACTTTAAAGGATACAGGCTTTCAGGCTGTGGGCGTAAGAAGCGGAAATGTGATTTATGACCTTGCCGACAAAGCCGAGGGAAAAAATAAGATTGAATTTTTAAGCATAAACGACCCTGAGGGCATGAGAATTTATTGCTCAGGCACAGCCTTTGTGCTTATTAAGGCGGCATATGACGTAATAGGAAAGGACTGCCGAATTGTTATTGAGCATACTATAAACAACAACTATTATTGCGAAATAAGAAATGACGGCATTGAAATAACAGACGGTCTGCTTGAAAAGCTTGATGAAAGAATGAGAGAGCTTATAAGCGCCGACCTTCCCATTGAAAGAATGCTTGTGCCGAGAGATGAGGCATATAAAATATATGACGATTTGGGAATGGACGGAAAAGCAAGGCTTTTTAAATACATGCGCTACACAAGGGTGTGCATGTATAAGCTTGACGGCTTTTACGATTATTTCTACGGCTCAATGCTTCCGTCAACGGGCTATGTAAAAAAATTTGCTTTGGCTAAATATTCCAACGGTTTTCTGCTTCAGTTCCCGTCGGTAAATGACGGCGAAACACTTCAGCCCTTTGAAAATTTCAGGAAAATTTCAGATGTTTTTATAGAACAGCTTAAATGGTGCAGTCTTATGCATGTAAACAACATGGCAGACCTTAACGACTGCATATCCGAGGGCGGTTTTGAAGAGCTTGTAAGAATAAACGAGGCTCTGCACGAGAAAAAGATTGCTCAAATTGCCGATTCCATAGCGGAAAAAATAGACAAGGTAAAGCTTGTGCTTATTGCGGGTCCATCGTCAAGCGGAAAAACCTCCTTTGCCCAAAGGCTCTGCGTTCAGCTTAGGGTAAACGGCATTACGCCGCACGCCATAGGCATGGACGATTACTTTGTAAACAGGGACGAAACGCCTTTGGATGAAAACGGAAAGCCTGATTTTGAAAACATAAACGCCCTTGATTTAGAGCTTTTCAATAACCACATGAACGCCCTTATAAGAGGTGAAAAGGTTTCAATACCAAGCTATAACTTTATAACAGGCAGAAAAGAGTATAACGGCAGAACAATTCAGCTTAAAGAGGGAGATATTATAGTGTGCGAGGGCATACATGGTCTTAACGACGCACTTACAAGCTCTGTTCCCGATGAAAATAAGTTCAGAATATTTATAAGCGCCATGACACAGCTTAATATTGACGCCCACAACAGAGTTTCAACCTCAGACAGCCGTCTTATAAGGCGAATTGTCCGTGACAACCGCTCAAGAGGAAATTCCGCCGAAAAAACCATAGAAACATGGCCAAGCGTAAGGCGTGGAGAGGAAAAAAATATATTCCCGTTCCAGGAAAATGCCGACGTTATGTTTAACTCCGCAACAATATATGAGCTTTGCGTGCTTAAATCACATGTTGAGCCGCTGCTTTACAGCATAGATAAATCAAAGCCGGAATATGTTACGGCGCAAAGGCTTTTAGGTATGCTGGAAAATGTTCTTGGGGCAGACGGTCAGTGTGTGCCAAATAATTCACTTATAAGAGAATTTATAGGCGGAAGCGTATTTAAGGTTTGACACAGGGCATAAAAATATGTTATATTCCTTTGGTGAGTAGGCCATACAATCGCCCTTAACGGGGAGGAAAGTCCGGGCTTCACAGAGCAGGGTGCCGGCTAACGGCCGGTGAAGGCGACTTTAAGGAAAGTGCAACAGAAATAAACCGCCGTATTTATTACGGTAAGGATGGAAAGGTGAGGTAAGAGCTCACCGCTCCTTCGGTAACGCAGGAGGCTCTGTAAACCCCACCCGAAGCAAGGCTGACTAAAGCACATGGAGCTGCTCGTTCCGCTTTGAATAGCCGCATGATGACGCCGGTGACGGCGTACCAAGATAGATGATTGTTTAATACAGAACCCGGCTTACGACTTGCTCACATTTATGCAGAACATGAACCCCAAACAGCCTTTTATGGCGAAAGGGGTTCTTTTTTTGTGCGGAAAAATAATACTTAACATAAATTTAATGGATTTTTTCATTTTTTTGCTGTATCATTAATAGGTAATATTTTTAAGGAGGAGTTCGGATTGAAGCTTAATTTAAAAAAAATAACGGCACTGGCACTTGCTGCGTCAATGGTTTTTTCAACAGCTGCCTTTGCCGATGAAATTAAAACAGGAGAAGAAAGTGCGGCGGAGCAGAGTCAGCAGTCTGAGGAAGAGGTATCTGATGATATAATTGGAGAAGAGGCTGCCGAAATAAAGCCTTGGAGCGATTATTTTGTTATTTCACATGCCTGCGGTGCGGTTGACGGCAGGGTTGAAACCAACAGCCTTGAGGCCTTTGAACAGAATTACGAAAAGGGTCAGAGAGTGTTTGAAATGGATTTTATACTTACACTGGACAACAAGCTGGTGGCAAGGCATGACTTTGAGCAGAATTCCTATTATGTAATGGAGCAGACCTACAATAAAAAAATTCCTGTTATGATGCACCAGATGTTTATAAACATGCCCATAAACTATAAGTATACACCTATGGATATAGACATGGTTGTTGAGCAGCTTAATAACCACAAGGACGCATATATTGTTACTGACAGCAAAAATACAGACAAAGAAACCATAGAAAAAGAGTTTCAGCTTATGAAGGAAGCCGTTGAAAGAACGGGTAATGATGAAATTTTTGACAGAATTGTGGTGCAGATTTATTATCCTGAAATGCAGGAATATATCAGAAACATAGGCGGCTTTAAAAACTTTATGCTCACAACATATCAGATTCAAAACCCTGATTTTAACGAGCTTGCAGAGTTTTGTGTTAAAAATGACATAGGCGCTGTTGTTGTTCCGTTTGAAGCCCTTACGGAAAAAAAGGCTGAAGTAATACATAATGCAGGGCTTAAGCTTTACACCCACACCTTAAACAGACTGTATGATGTAAAAAAATGTATTGATATGTACGGAATTGACGGAGTATACAGTGATTATCTGGTTGAAAGCGATATTGATTACATAAAATAGGGCGTGAAAAGTGTATAATAGTAAATAAAACAGTTATAAGTCTCCATAATGCTTGGAGGCTTATTTTAAATTTATGTTTTCGGAGGCTTAAAATGAGAGGAATGCTTCATATTTACTGCGGAGAGGGAAAAGGAAAAACAACCTGTGCTGCCGGGCTTGCCTTTAGGGCTGCGGCAAGAGGAAAAAATGTGTGCTTTGCCCAGTTTATGAAGGGTGGCGAAAGCGGCGAAACAGAAGCAATGACGAAATTTGAAAATATACGTGTTCTTAAATGCTCAAGGGAGTATCCCTTTTTCGGCTGTATGAGTGATGAGGACAAAAAAAGCATAACAAAAGAGCATAATGAAATTTTGGAAAATATTTTCAATTTGGCGGAAAAAAACAGCCTTATTGTGCTTGACGAAATAAGCTATGCGGTAAATTTTGAACTTTGTGACGCAACTAACCTTGACAGAGTGCTTGGGCTTTTGGATTTGGGGACTGAAATAGTTTTTACGGGAAGAA
>Ga0129308_1001127_pt1 | contig 30718 bp, 28 predicted proteins | sample L827metagenome_FD_94440 | JGI IMG/M metagenome (GOLD analysis project Ga0129308, IMG submission 94440) | Ring-tailed lemur group fecal microbial communities from Wisconsin, USA - L827 metagenome | ecosystem: Host-associated > Mammals > Digestive system > Large intestine > Fecal | place: USA...
ATTGGCGTGGGGCAGTACCAACACGATATGCCCCGTGCGCGTCTGGACGAAACGCTTGCCGGCGTGGTAGAAAACTGCGTCAACACCGTAGGTGTGGATCTGAATACCGCATCTTTTTCCCTGTTGAGCCATGTGGCAGGTATCAATGCCGCCGTTGCTAAAAACATTGTGGCCTGGCGGGAAGAAAACGGACTGTTTTCCTCCCGTAAACAACTGCAAAAAGTCAACAAGCTGGGCAAAAAAGCCTATGAACAGTGCGCAGGATTTTTACGGGTGCCGGAAAGCGACGATTTGTTGGATAACACCGCCGTCCATCCGGAAAGCTATGAGGCTGCCCGCGCTTTTCTTCGCTTATGTGGCTGCTCGGCTGAAGATATAAAAAATGGCCGGATGCCGTCTGTGATCCAAAATCTGGAGAAATCCCGCCTTCCGCAGCTGGCCGACCAGCTGGGCGTCGGTCTGCCGACGCTGCAGGATATTGTTGCCGAGCTGTCCAAGCCAGGGCGCGATCCCCGTGACGAGCTGCCTGCCCCGCTGCTTCGGACCGATATCCTTTCTATGGAGGATTTAAAAGAAGGCATGCAGCTGCAAGGCACGGTGCGAAACGTCATTGATTTCGGCGTGTTTGTGGACATTGGCGTACATCAGGATGGGCTGGTACACATTTCACAGATTTGCGACCGGTTTATCCGGCACCCATCGGAAGCGGTAAAAGTCGGCGATATCGTAACGGTCTGGGTGCTGGGCGTCGATCTGCCCAAAAAACGGATATCCCTGACCATGAAAAAGCCTGCTGAAAAAAAGGAGTGAAGGTATGAAGAAAATCGTCCTGCCTCGCCGCGCCCTGTTCCTCTGGCAGCTGCGCGCCGTCCTGGTGACCTTTTTGGCCGCTTTTCTTCTGACGCTTTTGCTTTCTGATTTTCTTTTTTGGTATCGTCTGTCGCTGATTCTGATCGGACTTGCGTTCCTTTTCTTTTTCTGTGTTTACTACCCGCTTAAGCGGATCAAATTTTCCTTTTTTTTGCAAAGCGGACAGTTAGTCGTAGACTGCGGTGTATTTTACAACCGGCGCCGGATCATCCCATTGGATAATATCCAGTATGTTACAACGCTGCGCACACCGGATATGCTGCCTTTCAGCCTTTCCTCGGTGATGATTCACAGCGTAGGGACTTCTCTTTATCTTCCCTGCCTTTCCCTTGCCGACGCTCAAAACCTGCAGGAATATTGTGTCCGCCGAAAAAAGCGCGGATAAGGAGGAATTGTTTTGTCAGAGCATCGCACCCACCCTGTTACGCTGCTCCAGATGATCTGGCGTTTTTTGTTCCTGCTGATTTTTCCGGCTGCCCGTGGTTTTCTCACCGCCTTGTCCGGCGGCAATGTGGCCGAGTGGTTGGACGGCGCCTGGAAGGACATCCTGATCATCGCCGCTATCCTTCTGCTGGCATTTTTGCAATGGTGGTGCCTGCGGTATCGCTGGGAATCGGTCGGCCTTTCCATCCGCAGAGGGGTTCTGTTCCGGCAGAGAATGTTCATTCCCGCCGCTAAAATCATCACTATGTCGCTGACACGCCCGTTTTACTTAAAACCCGTTGGAGGTGTTCGGCTCCGCGTGGACACCTGGGCAGGAGCAGGGAATAGTACTGATATCTCGCTGATTCTGCCGAAAAAAGCGGCAGAATCCATTTTTTCCAAACGGGAAAACGCTTTGAGCGATCTGGATTTTGCCCCGCGGGAATATCATCCCAAAGGGCTGTATGTCACCTGTCTTGCAGCGATTCTCAGCAGTTCTTTTGCAGGTGTTTTGTTCTTTGCCACCTTTATCTCACAAACCGGTTCTCTATTAGGCCAGGAATTTGCCGACCGCATCACCGGCACCTTTGAACGTTTAACCCGCGCCATTGCCTGGGGAATCCCCCCCGCAACGGTGGCCGTTGCCTATCTGATCATTTTCGGATGGCTGTATTCCTTTATCCGCAATTTAATCCGGCATAAGAATTTTGTGGTGCGGCGCCGAAAGAACGAACTGTACATTGACAGCGGCATCATTACCAATCGAAGCTACTCCATCCGCCTGGACGAAATCAATTATATTGACATCCGCCAAAGTCTGGTTACAAAGCTGCTGGGGCTGCATTCGGTTTTTGTCAATGCCGTTGGGTACGGAAAAGAAAAAGACGATATCTCCGCCATGATCCCTGCGAATCCTTGGGAGCGGCTGCAACGGCATCTGCATTTTCTGCTGCCGGAATTTGCCGCATCCCCCCGGCAAGTGAAACCCAACGGCGGCGCCATCTTTCGCTTCATTCTGGACCCGCTTCTCCCCACCCTGTCCATTCCGGTGGCAGGTTCGGTGCTGGCAATGCTGTTTCCCAGCTGGGCGGATTTCACTTATTCTATTGTCTGGATGGCGATGGTCCCCTGCCTGTGGTTTTTGGCCGTGCGGCTTCTGGACTTTTTCTCCTCCGGCATCGGCCGTCAGGGCGATATGTTCACGCTGCGCTATTCCAGCCGCGGTCAGCTGCATATTGTTGTTCTGCCCCGGGAGCGAATCTCCCAAATCGTTCTGCGCCAAAGCCCAATCCAAGCCTTTGACCGCCGGTGCGACGTGCTCCTATACTCCATGTCGGAAAAAAAGACGCGGCATCATATCCGAAACTTGGATATCGCGCAGGTCATGGAGATCTTTGACTGCAACGAAACCAGCGCTATCCCCTTTACCGGCGATCAAAAGCCGATGATTTCCCTGACCGAATATCTTCACCCCTTTCCCAATTACTTGCGACAATGGAATCCCTTCTGGAAAAAAAGATAAAAAAGGGAAACCAAAAAATGGTTTCCCTTTTTTATCTTCAGCAGAACCTTTTCCTATTCTTCCTCGTCTTCCTCTTCGTCATCGTCCTGAATTCCCTTCCATTTGGGATCTTCTTGCTCTTCACTGCTTTGTGCCTGGCTTTCTTCCTCTTCCGGCACTTTTACCGGCGGGACATATACCTGATACATCAGCTTTTTCAGATTGTTTGCATGGTAACCGGTCATAGCGGAAAAGGCGTTGTTTAAAAACAGCAGATCATCCACGCCATTTTTCTCAATCAAATCTACCAGAGAGGTCTGAAAATATCTTTCATCCACCACATAGATATGTTCATAATGGGGAATCAAAAAAGGAACAAAAGCATTGCCATAAGATTCTTTTACCACCGCAATGCTTTTCCCATTGCGGGTCCCGGTATCAATTTGAATCATCGGCGCATCGCCGCACAAAAACACCAGATATCCGTTACTGCCGGACACGCTTTCCGCCCACACCATCCACTTGGATTTGGAATACGGCTGGTCTTTTTGCACAATATAGGCCTGTGCCGAAACATCCGGAATAAAGTACTCCACAAAATCGCCTTTTTCCTTCATTTTGGAATCCTGCGTCTGCCGGTACAAGCTGCCCAAAAAGTTATCGATCCTCTTTACCGTATAGTCTGATTCAATATCCAGAGGCGTAAAGCCTGCCGCTTGTGCAAAAGCTGTATAAGCCCAGTATGCGCCGCGTCCTGTCCAGTGATGGTCGGTGTTGAAATACAGGTATTCGTCTGTATGCTGCGCAATGGCGCTGTATGCATCCACACCGGTAACGCCGTCCGCCAAATATCCGTAAATACTCTGAATCGCCTTTTCTTCTGAGTTGGACAGTTTTTTATATTTTTCCGGCAGATAAAATTCCGCACTGGTAGGCACCACCATATCAAAAACTCGAACGGAACCGCCAAACGCCTTGTGGTATGCGTTGATATTGTCCGCATACACCTTTCCAACCGACTCATTGCCGCCGAACAGCGACATACCCATTCCTTTGTAAATAAAGATTCCGCTTTTGTTCACGCCAATGTCATCCTCTTCCTCTGTCGGCGCAGAAGAGCTGCTATCGGCATTGCTTTGCTGCGGCTGGGAAGAACTCTGGCTTTGAGAGGTTTCTGGCTGGGAAAGGTGCATCTCCGGCTGGGAAACCGTTTCGTCCGGCGTTTCCACCGGCGCGTCTGCGCCGCCCAGAATCCGGATATCATCGTAGCGAATTCCCAGGCTTTCCTTTGTTCCATTGGAAAAGGCCACCAAAAAATCCCGCATCGGGAAAGTATCAGCATAGTAAGCGTCAAACTCCCTGGAGAAACTCCCGTCAAACCAGTTTTGCCAGCTGATCTTCGGTTTTTTCGCCAGATCTCTCTGCTCCATTTCAGATATATCCGGCTTTTCTAAAAGCAGAGAACAAACGCCCACAATGGTTAAAACAGCGGTAAATAAAATCATCTGCCAGGGAAACAGCCCTTTCCCCGGGCGGTCCGGTTCTCTTCTCTCTTTTACCTGCATCCCTTTTATCTCCTATCCCCTTAAAATCGAAAATACAAAAACGGATTGTAACTCTGCCCGGCCAAAAAAGCGGTACAGAAAAACAAAAGCACCAGATTCCATGCCATACCCGCACCGCTTTCCAGCGCCGCAGCCCAGCATGGGCGGGACAGCAGACGCCACTTTTCTCTGAGCCACGGCACCAGGGGAAGGCATCCCAGCAGCGCAATCACCAGCCAGATCAAATTGTTTAACAGCACAACCTCCAACTGAACGTCCCAAAAGCCTGTGCCCGCTGCGCCAAATAAAGTCTGTAAAAACTCCCACAGGCGGCTAAGATCGGTAAAATAAAACAACGACCAGCCAATCATCACCGCAAAGATCAGATACAGATGTCCGAAAATACGCGGCAATTTTTCCAGCACCCGCAGGAAAAACCATTTTTCCAAAATGACCAGAGCGCCGAAATAAAGCCCCCATAATACAAAATTCCAGCTGGCGCCATGCCACAATCCTGTCAAAAACCAAACGACCAGCAGATTCCAAAACTGATGCCGCCGATTGCCGCCCATGGGAATATAAACGTAATCCCGGAAAAAGCTGCCCAGGGAAATATGCCATCTGCGCCAGAACTCGGTAGCGGAGCGAGAAATATACGGGTAATTGAAATTTTCCGCATAATGGAATCCAAACAGCCGCGCCAGACCAATCGCCATATCGGAATAACCGGAAAAATCGAAATAAATCTGGATCGTAAACATCAAAAGGCCAAACCAGGCGCCAGCCGTGCTTAACGCCGCCAAGTCTCCATCCAAATACTGAGAGGCAAAGTCCCCTGCCAGGTTTGCAATGAGCACTTTCTTGCCCAGACCGGTGCAAAAACGGGAAATCCCACCTATAAAATCCGCTCGGCTGGTCTGCCGCTCTTGGATCTGGGCCGCTACCTCCGTGTACCGGACAATGGGTCCTGCCACCAGCTGCGGATACATGGAAACATACATAAAAAAGCGCCAGTAGGACCGCTGTGCCCGGGCCTGCCCCCGATATACGTCAATCACATAGGAAATCGTCTGAAAAGTGTAAAAAGAAATACCAATCGGCAGGGAAAAAGCCGGAACCGGCAGCGAAAGGCCGGTCAGGCTGTTTACGCTCTCCACCAGCATGCCGCTGTATTTAAAAACACCCAGCAGCCCCAAATTCACAACCAACGAAGAAACCAGCGCCGCTTTTGCCTGCCAGTGCCCTGCATATCTTTCACAAATGCGCCCATGAAAATAATCAATGGTAGCACTGAAGATCAAAAGCGTAACCCATACCGGTTCCCCCCATGCGTAAAAAAACAGCGAAAATACAATCAGAACGCCGTTTCTCCAAACGGGATTTTTGGTGATATAGTAAAGTAAAATATTTGCCGGCAAAAACAAATACAGAAAAATCAAATTTGAAAAAACCATTTGCTGCACACCTCTTCTTTATCCAACTTTTATATCATATCACAAAAGAAAACGAATACAAACATTCGCCCCTCTTTTTTCCCAATTTTTGGCGAAATTTTTGCATCTTGTCCCTATCCTCCGCAAAATATGTCAAACTTCTTGAAAAAATTCCCTGCCTCCCCTATAATGTTCGATGGAGACCGGCTTGCCGGTCAATACGGCTCCCGCTGCCGGAAAGCGGGCTTTTCCGCCAATGCGGAAATTTGGGAGGTAGAAACCATGATCCTTTTGTATCTGCTGCTGGCGGTACTGGCCGTCATCTCAGTGCTGCTGCTCATCTGTCTGGTACGCGCCTGTATCCACAAAAAAAGCGTACCGCAAACGCCTCTGGTACGCCGCGAAAATCCCGACGCCATGCGCATTGCCGGCAAGCTTTCCAAAATGGTACAGGTCAATACTGTAGTCCTGCCCGGCGAGGACAATCCCCATCAGTTTGACCCGATGATCGAAACCTTGTCACAACTATTCCCCAACGTGTTCCAAAAATTCCATCGGATGGATTATTTGGACAACAACCTGCTGCTAAAATGGGAAAGCGGCAATTCGAACAAAGAGGGTATTCTGTTCATGGGTCATATGGATGTAGTCGATGCCGCAGGAGAATGGAAGCATGATCCCTTTGGCGGTGAAATTATCGACGACGTTCTGTGGGGCCGCGGCTCTATTGACATCAAGAGCGGCCTGTGCGGCTTTTTTGAAGCATTCGAACAGCTGATTGCCGAGGGAATGACCCCGAACCGCGACCTGTATATCTTCTGCTCCCGCACCGAAGAAAACTCCGGCCCCGGCGCTCAGATGGCCGTGGATTATCTGCACGATCACGGCATTCATCTGGAAATGGTCCTGGATGAAGGCTGCTCCATCGGCGAAAGCCCCATGGAGGGCGTTCATCGCCCCTACGCACTGATCGGACTGGGGGAAAAGGGCTATGTCAACATCAAATTTACCGCCCGCTCCAACGGCGGACATTCCAGCGAGCCGCCTCACATCTCCACCATCGGCCGCCTGTCCAAATTCATTGCCCGCATCGAAAAGCGTTCTCCTTTCCGCTGCAAGATGGACCCCACCACACGCAAAATGCTGGAGACTTTTGCGCCGGAAATGTCCTTAAAAGAACGCTTTGTTTACGGAAACCTGTGGCTGTTCGCGCCAATTCTGGAAAAAACCTACCGCTACGCGGATGGCTTTAAAGGCGCTATGCTCAAAACCACCGCTGCGTTTACCATCATTGAAGGCGCCCACGCCGCCAATATTCTGCCGGACGCCGCCTATGTTATCTGCAACCTGCGTCTGTCACCCCACGATACGGTGGAAAGCGTGGTCGCGACCATGAAAGCAATTGCCGACCGTTATGGCCTGGAAACCGAGCTGATGGGCGGGCGGGGTGCTTCCGAAATCACGCCGCTTGGTTCCGTACCGTATCAGGCCATTGAAAAAGCCGTACAAAAACACTTCCCCGAAGTGGGCGTAACCCCTTATCTGATTTTGGGCGGCACCGATGCACGCCACTTTACCAAAGTGTGTGACAACGTGCTGCGCTTTGTCCCGCACGCGCTGACCAATGAAGAGGTTGGAACCGTTCACGGCCGCAACGAGCATATTTCCATCCATGCACTGGCCAATGAGGTACCCTGCTATAAAGATATTATTCTGGAACTGAACCGGTAATACCAACAAAAACGCAAGTCCCTATTCAAAAAGACAACCCGGACAGGCTGATTGTTTCAGCTGTCCGGGTTTTTCTTTAAAATAACGCTTATTTTTTTGCGCCGGTCGCTTGGCCTTCATAGATATCCATTCGGTTTCGGTCAATCAAATTTTGAAGCATCAGTTTGTGCGCAATATGCTGCTGATAGGTAACGGTTTTCACCTTTCCCTGACCACGCAGCTCCTCCATCTGAGAGGCCGTCTTTTCCCTCTCGGCAATCAGCGCATCATATAGGTCCTCCAGCCGTCCAAGCCGTTCCAAAACAGAAAAAGGATCAACCTTTGCTTTATAACCGCCCTGCGGTAACTTCTGTGCCAAGCGTTCCATTTGTATCTCCTTTTCTATTGGGATTTTGCGAATCCGTTTTTACAGGTGGAAATTTTTCCCCTCTTTTTTTTTAATGCGCTGTATGGCAAATTTTCCGGCAGTCGCGCTTCCAGGCAGGCCGCCGGGCGGATTCAGCCATTGGCCTGCCAACACCACATTTTCCACCCCTTCTACGTACGCAGACGGATATGGAAGTTTTGCGCTGTATTTGCTGATGGAAAACGCCTGATAAAATCCTTTATATGCGCTGCAGTACCGAGTATAGGTCATTGGCGTCCAGGCGTCCAGCACGCGCAGCCTGCCCCGGAGCGCCGGAAAATGCTCCTCCAGCATTTCTCTCGTCCGCTCCGCCAGCAGACTTTTTTGCCGCTGATAGGCTACAGGATCCTGATACAGCCTGATCCAATAGGAATATACTTCTTCCGAGCCGCCCTGCAGTGTTTGAATCAGTTGTTTTCCCGCCGGTGCAAATCCGGGTTCATAGGCATAAGATTTCACCGTCACCCGTTCGCTCATTCCCTTGGTAAATATCAGTTCCGGACAATTCCAAATCGTCTCCGTTTCCAACGGATTTTCGGGGCTGTCCACCGCCATTGCGGTCTGAAAGGTATTATATACCGGATATGCCCGCCGGTCCTCGTACATCTGCCGCAGCAGGCTACCCATCTTTTCCCGGGGCAGCAGACGGCCAAAGGTCACTGACATATCGCAGGCGGGCACCACATAATCGCAGAAAACTTCTGTCCCATCGGCCAGCAGCACGCCATCGGCTTGGCCCTTCGCCTGGTCTACCAGGATTTTTTGCACCGCTTTTCCGGTGACAATTTTGGCGCCCAGCGAACGGGCTTTTTTTGCCATTCTAAAGGCCATCGCCCGAGAGCCCCCTGCCGGGATTCCGCCGTCTCCGGAAAGAAAGTTCCCGTACGCCATCACAAAGGAGCTTGCCTGACTGTCTGCCGGCGTAAAGTCGGAAATCAGCAGCCGGATCAGCGGATGGGAAAAACGCTCCATTAAATCCTGTACATTCATTCCACGGAACGCCCGAAAAATTTTCAAAGCCCCGCTGGAAGACCACAGCATCCGCAGCCCGTCCCTCGGGCCCATCAGCTCTGACGGGATATCCGCCGGAATCTGTACCCTTTGCGCTGAACGGCAAAACCGCAGCAGCCGGCGAATTTCTTTTTTATCTCCCGGGGACAGGGCAATCATTTCCCGTTCGGTACGATCAACGTCCTGCCACAGTGTCAACCTCTGTTCACCCAGTTCCGATGTATACATCGCCGGAAACCGGAAAATTGGGCTCTCCTCTTCTAAAGCGCCCACTGTTTTCCAAAGATCATACAGCTGGGAGCCGGGCGTCGTGCCCATCATCCAGTGAATACAGTTGTCGATATGATACCCGTCCCGATCCCACCCGGTACATTCTCCACCGGGAATGGTATGCTGCTCGAATAAAGTCACGTCAAGCCCGGCTTTTGCTCCATATACAGCGGCGGTCAGACCACTGATGCCGCCACCGATGATGACTACTTTTTTCATTTTTCCACACCTTTCTCAATGGCCGTTAAAAACGGCTCCACTCTTCAAAAACAAAAGCCGCGGGAGAAAATTCTCCGGCGGCTTTTGTAATGCTTCTCTTATGCCTGCTCGTTTTCTTTGGCAGGGGGTGCAAAACTCTTTTTCCGCTTTTTCACACACTCGGTCAGCAAATACTCAATCTGACCGTTAATCGAGCGGAAGTCATCCTCCGCCCAGGATGCCAGCTCCTGCCACAGCGTGGGAGAAAGCCGCAGCAACAACTGTTTTTTTGCTTTTTCCTTTTTGTTCTGTTCCTCCATTTCGCAGGCTCCGGATTAGTAAATCGAACCGCTGTTGACGATGGGCTGTGCGTCTTTGTTGCCGCACAAAACCACCAACAGGTTGCTGACCATCGCTGCTTTGCGTTCCTCGTCCAGCGCGACGATATCGTTTTCTCCCAGTTTGTTCAGCGCCATTTCCACCATGCCGACAGCACCCTCCACAATCAGTTTGCGCGCGTCAATAATGGCGCTGGCCTGCTGCCGCTGCAGCATAGCTGCAGCGATTTCCGGCGCATAAGCCAAATGGGTGATCCGCGCCTCGGAAATCTCCAGTCCGGCGATCTCCACTTTTTTCTGGATCTCTTCTTTTAAAATATCCGCAATTTCCTGACTGGAACCGCGCAGAGATTTTTCTTCCACCCCGTCGCCGTCATCCTCTGAAATATCGTAGGGATACAGACGAACCACATTCCGAAGAGCAGAATCGCATTGGATGGAAAGGAACTCCTTATAGTTATCCACATTGAAAACCGCCTTGGCCGTATTGGTCACCCGCCAAATCACGACAATACCAATGATGATCGGATTGCCCAGCTTATCGTTGATTTTTTGCTTTTCATTGTTGAGCGTCATAGCTTTCAAAGAGATCTTCTTTCCGGACAATACCGCCTGGCCCGCCGCCTGCAACGCCGCTGTCCCAGGGTCGGTGCTTCCCTGCAACGCTGACGCTGGCTGCGCGGCCGGATTCACCGCCGTAACAAAGGGGTTGACGTAGAAAAATCCCGGGCCGGTTAAAGTACCGTAATATTTGCCGAATAAAGTCAGAACCAGTGCTTCATTGGGCTTTAACACCTTAAGCCCTGCAAACAAAATCGGCCCAACGATGCAGGAAAATAAGATGCCTGCACCCAGCAGAATACCGCCCAAAACAAAACTCTCTTTCGCCAGAAAAACAATGCCGAACACGACCGCCGCAATGGATAGAACCATCAAAAGCAACAACAGCAGTAAAATTCCCATGCCGCCTCTGGCCCGAATGCGTTTTTCTTCTACCTCTTTTTTGTTTTCCATTTTTTCGATCATGATTACCCCTCACTTTTATGATATTGTTTTGATATCAAATAAATATTATCACGAATCTTTTTTTCTGTCAATCTCAAAATAAAAAATCCTTTTTAAGCCCAATTCTTCTATCAAAAGAAGCCCCTGGAAAGTTTGGCTGAGATGTAGAAATATTGTAAAAAATCTTTTGGAAATTCGTTGTTATCCATGACGAAATCAGGGAGAAAACGGTGAAAAGCCTTTTATTTAAGCCATTTCACCTCTTTTTCAAAACTTGACAGCAACCTTGCGAGTGAATATAATGGCAACAAGTTTGGTAAAATACTGAAAAAGCAGGGATTCTTTCTGCTTTTTCAAAAAACCGTAGCAGCTCTGGCTGCGGCGGGAAGCCAAAGGAGAGTTCCATGAATCGATTTTTTCATATGATGCGGCTGGCCAGTTCTGTTATAAAAAGCCGCGGGTTTGCTGTATCGGTGTTGGCCGTCCTGATGTCACTGACTGTTTATGCCGTTTCCTCCACTACCAACACGGTCTACATTCGTGCAGATCAGCAGACGACAATCCTTACTACCAGCCAACGGGATCTGGACGCGATTTTAGAAGAATGCGGCATTTCGGTTTCGCAGCACGATACCGTCGACTTTTCCGGATTTGACGGCAATGTTGCCGAAATCAACATTACCCGGGCGTTTCCAGTGGTGATCCGGGCGGACAATACCACCTACCAGGTGATGATGACGGAAGGCACCGTGGCCGATGCGCTGGCCAAAGCTGGGGTGAGCATCGACGATGACGATCTAATCAGTCACCCGTTATATGAGTTTTTGGAGAAAAACGAACGCATTTTCATCAACCGAATTGATTACCGTACCATGTCCTATGAAGAAGAAATTCCCTATGAAGTGGAAATTCGCACAACGCCGCTTTTACGAAATGGAAAGAGCCGTCTGCTTCAGGAAGGAGCCACAGGTAAAAAGATCCTGACCTATGGCGAGACGACCAAAGATGGTGTCGTGCAGGAAGCGGAGCTGCTGGGCGAAAATATTGTCTTGAAACCAACTACCCAAATTCATCTGGTGGGCGGAGACGTTCCCGTTTCTCCTTATGATTTCGGCTATACCATCGTAAACAATGCGCCAACTTCCTATAAAAGCGTGATCACCAACGCCAAAGCCACCGGGTACAGCGTCGGCGGCAACGCCCGCGGCGCATCCGGCAACAGCCTTTCTGCAGGACACGTAGCGGTCAATCCCAATTTGATTCCCTATGGTTCCAAACTGTATATCACCTCGGCGGACGGCAGCTTTGTCTATGGTTATGCCATTGCTTCCGATACCGGCACCGGTCTGATCGACGGAATCATCGACGTGGACCTGTTCTATGACACCTATCTGGAAAGCCTGCTTAACGGGCTGCGGACAGTTAATATTTACGTGCTGGAATAGCTTTTAAAATCCCATTTTCCCTGCTGAAATCGGGATTTTTGTGTTGGTTGGGTGAATTTTACAGGATTTTACTGGCGTCATCCCCCTTTCCTTTGTTATACTAAAAGGTGGTAAAACGTCATCAGGAGGATGGACATTGGAGCATCGTGAATTTCTTTCAGTTGATCGGGGCCAAGAGGATTTTGCCCCTCAAAACGAATTTTTCGCCCGACTGATCCGGATCGGGCAATGGATTGCTAAAAGCGGCCGGACACTGGCCTCGATTCTCCGGCGGGTGATTGACCGCGCTGATGAAGCTGTGGCGTTCTTTATTAGGCTGATCCGTCAGTGGTATGGCACGGCGGAACGCTCTTTTTTCCCGGGATACGGCAAAACGGTAGCCAGTGCAGCCGGCTGCGTTTGCTGCGTTGTCTTTGTGGCTGCCGCCCTGCTGCTGGAGCCGTTTTTTTCGCCTCAGATCATACCGGCGGAACTGCCGCAGACTGCGGAAGAAGCTACCGCGGAAGAACCTTTTGACTTGGAGGCATTGGTCGCAGAATACGAGCAAAATGCACGCGCCCAAGCCCAAGCGGCACCGGTAACCGTTTCTGTTGCGCCGGAGGATCAGATTTCCCTGACGATGGACTCTTTGAAAAATTATGAATTGGCCTCGGCGCCCGCCGGCTGGACAGTGGATTTATCCCAGTTGGAAGGTTCCGGACAGGAACGGGCGGCGTATTGCCACAATTATATCAACAGCGATACCATCGGGTGGCTGCAAATCCCTGGTACCAACATTGATTATCCGGTCATGCAGGGCGCCGCCTTAACGACCTACATGAATCTGGATATCAACCGCAATTACAGTTATAACGGTTCTCTATGGGTGGATACAGACATCAATGACGCCAGCACCAATACTGTCATTTTCGGCCATAATTGGACCAATGTCTCCGGCAATCCTTCGGTAGGCCGTTCCAGCGACGTAATGTTTGCTCAGTTACCTTCGTTTGCGCATCTTTGGTTCGCGCAGCGGGTACCATACTTTTATTATTCTTCTACTTCGCAGGACATGGTCTGGCAGGTGTTTGCCGCATTTTACACTACGGATTTGGATTTTTATCTTTATACTACCCGCACTGGTTCCGCGCTCCAATCTATCATTGACAAAGGGCGCAGCCTGTCGTTGCATCATTATGATGTAAACGTCTCCTCCAGCGACCGGATCATTACCCTTTCTACCTGCACTCGGGCGCTGGGCGCCAGTGAAAATCAACGGTTTGTGGTGATGGCAAAACTGGTCAGCAGCGGAGACGCCAATGTCCAAGTCACCTGATTTTAGTCTCCCATTTTTTCTGCAGAAAACCCCGGTTTTTCAAAACCGGGGTTTTCTTCTTAAAACAGTATTTTGTGCCGCCTTTTAGATGGTGTTTTTACAGCAGAATCCACTGATACAGATAAAATAGTAAGTAAGAGGATACAAACAGCCAAGGAATGATTTTCAAATGTTCTTTGTAAACCGGCCAGGTGGCGCATCCCATGTACTTGACAGTCAAAAGCTGGCACAGATGCAGCGGAGAGTAATAGTACCCCATAAAAGACCAGATAAACACAAAGAAGGTATACAAAAGCTTCAAGGTCGGATCCATCGGAAGCGTAGCCACCAAAGGAAGGATGATACCGATGGGAACCAGACTTAATCCGGTGGTCAGGCCAAACAGCAGCGACGCGGCGGAAATCACCAGCATGATACCAAAGCCGGAACTGTTCTGGAACAGCCATACTACCCCGTTCATCACCTGATCCAGATTTTGAATCAGGTTTTGGATGAAATAAACGCCGATGAGCATGAACAGCGTACTGAAACTAATCCCCTTCCATAGATTACGAAAAAATGTCTTTTTTTCCTTCCAGCACAAAAAGAGCATCCATAAAATGCAAAGCGCCACCGAAAGGTACATCGGCAGGTGGAATAGCCCGTTAAAAAACACCACCAAATAAATCGGGGAAAGATATAGCAAAAGATCTAAAACCGCATTCTTTTTACTGCCGCCGGTTTGCACCCGCACCGATTTTGCCCGGTGCAGATAAATAAAATAAGCAGCTGTGTGCATACACAAAATAAAACCTACATTCAAGGCAATCAGATGATAAATATTGATCTCCGGCACCACTGTGGGAATAAACAGCATATTAGTGGTAAAAGGCATAATAAACAGCGCCACATGTCGGAACGACAAATTCACAACCACCTTGCGAGGCGCCGATAACTCCAGATCATCGCCGATTTTATCCACAAAAGGGGCGGAAAGATAGGCCCCGCCAGGAACGGTCAAAATTCCCATCACAGCGGGCAGCACCATCAGAATCGCCTTTTTACTTGGGATCAACGTCTCCAGCGCAGCCACAATCTTGTCCAAAAAACCATATTGTTTGAGCAGATTGCCCAGCACGCCCACCAGAATGATCGCCACAATGATCTGAACTGTTTTCATTGTCATAAAAATCGAAGCAAAAGATTCCGCCGCTGTCGCCACGGGCAGTCCCGCAATCAGTGCCAAGCAAACGCCGGTAATCAAAAGTACCGGTCCAAAGCCCGGTTTTTTCTTGGTCAGCAGGGGAATCCCCTTGATCAGAAGCGGCATCAGCAAAAACGCCGCAAAAATTGCGATAAACTGTCTCATCATGCGTCACCTTTTTATCTGTCGTCTGTTTTTATAAAAAATCCGCTCGCGCTTTATTATACAACAACGCTTTGGCAGACACAAGACGGAAAACATGTGCCGGAGATTGACTTTTAAGAGAATGTTTGTTAAAATAAAGTGCACGAAAACCTTTGGGAAAACAGCAAACAAAGAAATACATCCCAAATTTATTCTGCGAGGAGAGTTGTCCGAGTGGTCGAAGGTGCAGCACTCGAAAGACTCTCGCCCTTTGGTCAATTTGTCCGCAAGGAATGGCTTAACAGTGGGCTTTTCCTTGGGTGCGCATCCGATTTTTCCTGCGTTATCTTGCATCGAAATCTTGCATTTTTCCAAATATCTTGCAAGGCGGTGCTTGAAAATTAAATATGGAGACGTATCGAAGTGGTCGTAACGAGAACGACTCGAAATCGTTTTGTCCAGAGATGGGCACGTGGGTTCGAATCCCACCGTCTCCGCCAGAAAACGGCGCTATGTCGAGGTTTATCGGCATAGCGCCGCTTTTTATTCTCCTGACGCCGACAGCATTTTTCTTGCCTTACCACCGGCTTTCGGGAAGTTCTGCGGGCAGGGCCAGGGCTTTTTCCATTGTGGCGGCGCTCAGCTGTTTCGACTGGGAATCCAGATGGGCGTAGATGTTCGCCGTGGTGGAGATGTCGCTGTGCCCCAGCCATTCCTGAATCTGCTTCATGGGTACCCCCTGTTTCAGCAGCAGGCTGGCACAGGAGTGGCGCAGATCGTGGAAGCGGATATGCCGCAGACCATGTGCTTTCAGGAGCTTTCCAAAATTCTCGGAAACTGCATTGGGAAGAATGAGATTGCCCATCTCATCTACGAATAGATATCCTTTGTATTTTTTGTTATAGCAGTTTCCGCAGAGCCGCTCGTTGTATTCCTGCTGTTCCTTCAACTCCTTCAGCCGCTGGGCGAACCCCTCCACCAGTGGCAAAGTACGCAGGCTGGAACTGGTCTTGGCCCGGTCAGCCTGGATGAGAATGTGCTTGCCTTCAATATTCGCACTGGTAACAATGTGCCGGATGGTCAGCGTTCCAGCCTCAAAGTCGATGGCGTCCCACCGCAGGCCCAGCACTTCGCTGCGGCGCAGTCCATAAAATGCCGCAAATAGGATGATTAGTTCCAGACGACTGCCTCGGGCCGCCTGAAATAACTCCTCCATCTCCTGGGCGGTATAGTAAGATGCCATATACTTCTGCAACTTTGGCCGCTCTACTTTGTCCACCGGGTTGCCGGGGATGAGGTCCAGCTTTACCGCATACTTCAAAGCCTTGTGCATGTTAGCATGCTGCTTGATCACGCTTGTGGCTTTGAGGGTCTCCAGCTCATGAAGGTAGAAGCTCTGGATATGGCTGGCTTTCAATCCTCCCAGCGTGATGCCGGTGGGTTCGAAGTACGGCACGATATGGTCCTTCACGTTGAAACAGTAGCTGGACCAGGTGGTTGGTTCCACAGAAGTTCGGATGATTTTCAGCCAGTAAAGCATATAATCGCTGAACAACATGTCCGGACTTAGGTCGGTGGAACGATCGGGTGCAGGCGGGGTAAAGCTATGGCGGGCCTGCCGCAGCAGATCCTCGGCCTTTTTCTTGTTGCCTTTCACCGGCAGTCCGGTACCCTGCCATTTCTGCACCCGCTTGCCGTCGGGGCCTTTGTAGCTGAGCACAATGTAAAAATACCCGTTCTTTTCGGTGAGTCGACCAGATACCATGGACATTCCTCCTTTGTTTGGTTGATGGTATTCTCCGGGTCCGACACAAGAATACCCGGAAGTTGTCTCGAAAGCTATTCACAAAACTGCACAAGGTCACGCGCCTGGAATGGGTACACATCCACCAGATTACCCGCGCCGATTCGTCCGGCGCGAGTGTTTTGGCTTTAGCGGATTCGGTCTTTGTTCCGGTGTTTCTGGCGTGACTTGTCCCGCTCCTGCTGGCGGCGGTATTCCTCCCGGCAGGCGGCGGTCTTTTCCACTTTCTCGATGATACGTTTGGCGGCTGCATCCTCTTTGCGCAGGGCGGCGATTTGACGGTTCAGTTCCGCCCGCCGCTGGGCTGCCCCGGGCGGTGGCTCCTTCCACCGCAGCTGCCGGGCGCAGTCCGCCCGTTCTTGGCAAAGGGCGGTGATTTGTCCCGCCAATGTTTCCTGGTGGGCTTTTACCTCCGCCACCGTGGAAAAGCCCCGCCGACTGGTCAGGTGCAGTTCCTCCAGCGTCTTGTCGACGTCCCGCCACAGAGCATTGATCTCCGGCCAGTTCACCCGGGGCGCGGGCCGTTTCGGGTAGATGCCCAGCTGGTAGCAGTAGTAGAGATACAGCCGGAACAGGCTGCTCTTTTGATGGGTGAACAGCCCTCGGCACCGATATCGCCGTGCGGGCGGATGATATGCGGGCCGGGGCCGCAGGCTATACTTGGGGTTGAAGTTCAGATCATAGAAGTGGAGGCCGTACCGGGCAAAGTTTTTGGCCAGCGCCTGCTCCAGGGCGGGCCAGTCGTATTCCGCTCCCAGTCGGTACACCCGCACCGCCCGGCCGCCGTCCAGCGAACGGAGGGTGGCGTATTTGCGCCCCTCCTCCCGCCGCCAGAGATACCCCTGCTGCCGCAGCACCCGGGCGAAGTCCCGCTCGGTGCTGGTCTGGGTCAGGGCCTTGCGGATGGCCTGACGCATCGCCTCATACCGGGTCTGGCCCGTGCCCTCGTAGAGAGGCCGGGGCTTTTTGCCGCCGGGCTGCCGGATAACCGACAGGGCGTGCTCCCGGCAAAGCTGATCGGACACCCGGCGCATCTCCCGGTATTGATCTCGGCGCTGCTCGTACTTCTTGCCGTCCACATAGGACACCGCATTGATGACGAAGTGGTTGTGCAGGCAGCCAGTGTTCAGATGGGTGGCCACCAGCACCTGAAATCGCCCGCCCCACACCCGGCGGGCCAGCTCTACCCCGATGGAGTGGCACTGCTCCGGAGTCACCTCTCCAGGCTTGAAACTCTGGTAGGCGTGCATTGCCACCACTCCTTCGGTCTTGCCGAACTGCTCCTGCACCGCCCGCATCTCCGCCCAGGCGGTCCCCGGACGGCAGTGGACGCCGCTCACCAGCTGGGCCGTTTCCCGCAGGGTGGTTTTGGCGTCGTTCTCCGCGTAGTGCAGCGCCTGGGCCAGACCGCTGTACTCGGTCTTGTCCGGGTTGGCGGCGTAGTCCACCACCCGGCGCAGGCTGTCCCGCACCGGCCAGATTTTAGTGGTCGCCAGAGGCATCCTCCTTCCGCAAGAGGCTGTCCAGCAGCCCTTCCCGGCAGCGGCGGTACTCTTCCGCCAGAGGCGGATCCAACCGGGCCAGCTGATCGGTCAGGTTGTCCATCCAGGTCAGGTAGCTAAAAAACGCCTGGGGCGGGTGGAACCGTGGCTCATACCCCAGCGCCCGCTGGCGCAGATATTCTGACAGGGTCAGCCCACACCGGCCGGCCGCTGTTTGGATTCGTTGTTTCTCGGCGGGGCTCACCCGCACATTGAGGCCCACGCTTCTTGTTCTCACAGGGCCACCTCCGCATGGGGGTTCGGGGTGCTCCCCGTACTGGCCGCGGCTGCGGCGGCGAAGGGTTGCCCGGTGGCAACACAAAGCCCATGCTTGTTACCCCCAAGCGCCTGCTGTGACGATGATGACGGTGCTGACGGTGTTTCCGGGATACCCCCGCCGTCAGGGGATGTGCCGGTTTTATCGTCATCCGCGTCATCACCGTCATACCAGAGCCGAAGCTGCCGGGCATTGGCGGTACGGTGGCTCTCGCAGCGGATGCCCAAGGGCGCCAGATCGGTGGGGTAAAATTCCACCAGCTTGCGGGTCAGCTGGTTGGGCTGCACGTCGGCGATGCCAGCAGCGGCCAGCAGTTCGGTGGCGGTGCCCTGCCAGAATTTCTGCCGTTTCACAAAGTCGGCCACCGCCCACACACAGGCGGGCACGGCCTTGCGGGCCAGCTCCTCGGAGGTCTCCTCGTGCTCCAGCTCCCAGCGGCAGTCCTCCCAGCGCAGGTCCAGGGCGCGGCTCTCCATGTCCCGGCCGGTCACATGCAGTTGGGCGTTCAGACTCATCCGCCGGCGACGCAGCACCCAGCTGGTGTCCGCTCCGCCCATCAGGGCCACCGAGCCGGAAATGTCATCGAAGGGGTCGTCGGTCCGGTCCTTGCGCTGATGATGCACCAGCAGGATGCCGATGTTGTGCCGGTCGGCCAGGGATTTCAAGGCGCTCATGTCCCGATAGTCGCAGGCGTAGACATTGCCGTTAGCATCGCCAGTGCGCACCTTTTGCAGGGTGTCGATGACCACCAACCCGGTGTCCGGGCGGACGGCCAGAAACTGCTCGATCTGTTTCTCAAGACCGTGGCCCAGCCCCTCGCAGGCGGTTTGGAAGTAGAGGTTGTCCGGCATTTCCTCCTCACTCAACCGGAACAACCGGTTCTGGATGCGGGCGTATGTATCCTCGAGGCAGAGGTACAGCACCGCCTGGGCGCGGAGCGGCCGCCCCCAAAGTTCGCCGCCTTTGGCCAGCTGCAAACACAACCAGAGGCAGAGCCAACTTTTACCGATCTTGCTGCCGCCCGACAGCATGGACAGCCCGCCGGACAACAGATCGGGAACGAGCCACCGCACCGGCGGCAGCGGAGTGATGGAAAGGGTTCGCGCGTCAATGGGTTCGAATTTTGTCAAAAGCATTTCTCCTTTTCCGTTGGTTTGATTGGATGGGGTGGACGCGGCCACAGCGGCCCCAAACAGGCCCGCAAAACGGCCATGGCCCCGTCGCGGGGGAAAACGCCCGCACCGCCTGTCAGGCCCCGCACAGGGCGAACACCGGGCGGACAGCGGCGAGGGGCGCTTTGCGGCGCGGGAGGGTCAGGAGCCGGCGGCCCGGGCGGAGGGGTGTACGCCGTTCTCCACCACATAGCGGATTACGTTGATCTTGGGGATCTTGTAGGCGTTGCCCAGCTTCAGCCCCCGGATGCTGCCGTCTGTCAGCAGGTCGTAGGCCGCATGACGGCTAATGCCCAGCATTACCTGCAGCTGGCGCACCGTCACGATGTCAGGATAGTCGGCGAACAACAGTTTGTAAAGGGTTTGGATGTCAATATTCTTCATCGATCACCTGCTCTCAAAGGTTTTTGCGGCGCGAAAAACGCGCCTGGGCGGATAAACGGACAGCGGACGCCGGCCGGAAGCGGCGCTACCCCTCCTTTCTGTGGGAATGTTTGACGGCGGCCAAGGGTTCCTTATGCAGGGTTCCTTGTTTTGAATGTGACGGGATTCCAGGATTCCTTATGTAGGATTCCTTGCGGCGGCGGACGGCGGAATTTGCCCGAACAAGGAACCCATCATGTAGGGTTCCTCGCGGTGGTAACGTGGTCGGGAAAAAGTCCTCTCGTTATATACCAGTAGCTCAGACCCTCGAAAACGAAACACCTTCCAAAAAATTTTCGAAAGTTTGGCAAATTTGACGGGAAACCGACCATAGAAATAGTCCCTCGTTATATCCATGTAACACGGACCCCCTCAAAACGGTCACCCTTCCAAAAAATTTTTTAAAGTTTGGCGAATCTGACGGGAAGACGATTACAGAAAAAGCCCTCTCGTTATATACCAGTAACACGGACCCCCTTCAAAATTTCACTGTTCCAAAAAGGAATTAAGAAATCTGGTAATTTAACGGCAAGTTGGCTGCAGAAAAAGTCCTCCCATTATATACCAGTAGCTCAGACCCCCTCAGAATTTCACCCTTCTAAAAAATTTTCAAAAGTTTGGCGAATCTGACGGAAGTCTGGCCGCAGAAAAAAGCCCCCTATCGGGCCATGGCCAAGCGGTTCGAAGAATTTGACCAACTGCAAAAGAACTGAAAAACATTAATAAAAGAGACGCAGCGCCCAATATGGCCGCTGCGTCTCTTTCGTTGAGTGCTTAATCGCAAAAAACCACCAGCTCAGCTGGTGGAATAAAAACGGCTTTAGCCATAGAAAAAAGAGGACCTCCCTGTAAAATAGGATGTGGGTTTGCCAACCACATTCAAAAAACAGGGAGGTTGTCTTTGAAATGAGGAATAACAAAGACGTAGATAGTTTAAGTCACACAACGTGGAGATGTCAATATCATGTGGTGTTTGCACCAAAGTACCGGAGAATGGTAGTGTACGGACAAATCAAAAAGGATATAGGGCAGATATTGAGGCAGTTGTGCGAACAGAAAGGGATTGAGATCATCGAAGCGGAAGCGTGTCCTGACCACATCCACATGCTGATAAGTTTTTCGCCCAAGTATAGTATCGCGTATGTGATGGGGTACTTGAAAGGGAAAAGCAGCCTGATGATTTTCGACAGACATGCGAATTTGAAGTACAAGTACGGAAATCGGCATTTCTGGGCACGAGGCTATTTCGTGGATACGGTAGGTAAAAACAAAAAGCGCATTGAGGAGTACATCAAAAATCAGCTGCAACAGGATCAGATTGCAGACCAGCTGAGCCTCAAAGAGTTTGTGGACCCGTTCACGGGTAGCAAGAATACCAAGGCATAAAAAAGAGGCCCCTTGAGGGGCCTGCCACGAGAAAGGAATGCAGTTGGCAGACCCATTCGCGGCCCCTTAAGGGGCTTTGCTAAGGGAACGCCTTTAATCTCCCCTCGGTACACCAGCGGCTGACGGTGCGGGAGGCGTAGCCGGTGACCCGGGCAATTTGATGGGCGTCCAGCACGTCGGGCTGGCTGGCAAGCAACCGCTCGTACCAGCGGCGCACACGCTGGCGGGTGGCGTCGGTGAGGAGGAGCGCGCCGTTCAGGCCGAAGGCCGGGGGCTTGTGATTCGGACAGTTCTTGTAAGATATTTGGTAATTTTAACGGCAAGTTGGCTGCAGAAAAAATCTCTCCATTATATATCAGTAGCTCAGCCCCCCTCCAAATTTCACCCATCCAAAAAATTTTCAGAAGTTTGGTGATTTTGACGACAAGGAGTGCAGTGGAAAAATCTCCCCATTATATCCATGTAACACGGACATGCCAAAACGCTCACCCATTTGAAAATTTCACATTTTGCAAAAGACTGGCGAGGGGAATTCACAGTCCGGGAAACACACTTCGTTCACTTACCTGCACACGGCTATACGAACAGCGGCGCGCCGGCCAAAGGAACAGCGCCTCCGGCCCACAAACCTCGCAAAACCGCCATAAGCGGCGATTCGGGCAACATATCCACCATCACCAAGCCTCCGAAAGATACAGTTTGTGATACACCCAGCATACAGCGCGATAGGCTGACTTAGATTGCCACATGGCTAGTATCATTGAATAAATCCTATGAGCCGATTATGAAATCCTTGGTTATGGTATTCCCGCCTATTAAACAAGATGCCGTCCTTCCGGGCGGCATCTTACTAAATACGAATTTCCTTCGTATTTGTTCCTTTCTACTTTGCAAACATCCATATAAATTCTATCTGAAGATTGTCTCCAAAAAACTTTTGCGTGATGACTTGTAATCGGCGGACTTTTTATTAACTATATAAAAATAGCGATTTCGTGTAAATTCTATTTCGTATTAGAAGAAAAAATGATATAATATATATCATGACACAACACTGTGGGGTGGAAAAATGGATAATGCAACGCTTAGCCTTTCTTATAACAGCCTTTGGAAACTGTTGATTGACCGTAAATTGAAGAAAAAAGATTTACAGAATATGGCACATCTCAGTTCGTCCGTGATTGCTAAAATGGGAAAAGATCAGCCGGTCCATCTGGATACGATTGTAAAAATATGTGTTGCCCTTCAATGTGATATTTCAGATGTCGTTACACTGTGTAATAAGGAGGCGTAACGCATGGCCAGTTTTACTAAAAAAGCCATTCGGGATTCATTTGTGAAACTATTGAACGAGAAGTCTTTGAGCCAAATTACCATTCGGGATATTGTAGATGACTGCGGCGTGAACCGCAATACCTTTTATTACTATTACCAGGACCTGCCGCAATTGATGGAAAGCATTGTAGATGAGGATGCGGAGCGGATTATCCGGGAGCATCCTACCATCGATTCCCTGGACGATTGTATCAATGCAGCACTGGAATTTGCTCTGGCCAATCGGAAAGCGGTGCTTCATATCTATCATTCCGTCAACCGAGACATTTATGAGCAATACCAATGGCGGGTCTGTACTTATGTGGTCAGGACGTATGTAGACGGCGTTCTAGGCAACCGAAAAATAACATCTGAGGATTATACCACCGTTGTAGATTATCTGAAATGTGTCAGCTTCGGTATGATCATGGGCTGGCTGGAAACCGGTATGAACCCGAATGCTATGGCCCGGTTTCGGCGGATTTTAGAATTAAAGTGCGGTGATTTGGAGCATCTCATTGACCGTTGTGAGAAAATGCGGTCATAGTCTTTAGGCAAACCTACCCCCTGTGTCTGAATTTCAGACACAGGGGATATTTTCTCTGTGGAAAGTTTTTGAAAATGATTGATAATATGGTAACAAAATCCGAGTGGATGTTTTTCTTCGCTCTTATAAGGAAAAGGAGGCAACATGAGAATCGAAAAAATACTTTCTGAGTTTGACGGACTGGGGCTGGAAATCGCAGTGATTGTGCCAGAGGGGAATCCCAAAGGCGTTATTCAGTTTTCCCATGGTATGGCTGAACACAAGGAGAGATACTACGACTTCATGAATTATCTTTCCGATCATGGATATGTGTGTGTTATTCATGACCATCGTGGACATGGTGGAAGTGTGGAAAAGGCAGAGGATTATGGCTTTTTCTATACCGAGAATGAACAGGCAATCATTGAGGATCTGCATACCGTTACAAAGTATATTAAACATATCTATTCTGGCCTTCCTGTATTTCTGTTTAGTCACAGCATGGGTACGCTTGTTGCCCGGGGTTATCTGAAAAGATATGATTCGGAAATTGACAAAGTTGTTCTGTGCGGTCCGCCGACCTATAATGCGGCAGTGGGGCTTGGTCTGCTTCTGGCCAGGCTTTCAAAACCCTTCATTAAGGAAAAGGCTCCGAATAAAATGTTGAATGCTATGGCCTTTTCGCAGTTTAATGCCGGAAATTCGATTCCGAATGGCTGGCTCTCAGAAAACCAAGCCAATGTTGCACAATACAACCAAGATCCGAAATGTGGATTTATCTTTACCACAAATGGGTTTGTCAACCTTTTGAGGCTGCAAAAAGCGGCTTTTGAGAAAAGAAACTGGCATGTAAGCAACCCACATTTGCCAATTCTTGTCATTGCCGGTGAGGAAGACCCGGTTATTCGATCAAGAAAGCGATTTGAACAGCTAATCGCTTTTTTATCGGAGCTGGGCTATACAAATATCAGCAGCAAACTGTATGAACATATGCGTCATGAGATACTCAACGAAGAGAAAAAGCTGGATGTATATAAAGATATTTTGCTTTTTTATGATGAATTCCAGCATACAACTTCATATTCCCAGGTATAAGCAGGACTTCGGTCCTGCTTTTTTTGCGATACGAGTCAAAAAACCAGGCAAACCTACCCCCTGTGTCTGAATTTCAGGCATAGGGGGTATCTCTGTCCATAGGAAAGGAAGAATCTTCCCGATATAATGAGGGCGTAAACAAAAAAACACCTCTCAAATAGAGGATGCCAATATAACAAGGAGGAAAAATTATGTATTATTCCAGCGGTAATTACGAAGCCTTTGCCCGTCCCAGAAAGCCCGAGGGCGTGGACAACAAATCCGCCCACATCATCGGCACCGGCCTTGCGGCTCTGACTGCCGCCTGCTATCTGGTTCGTGACGGACAGCTGCAGGGTCAGAACATCCACATCTATGAGAAAGACCCCATTCCCGGCGGTGCATGCGATGGCTGGCAGTACCCCGATGTAGGCTATGTCATGCGGGGCGGACGGGAGATGGATAACCATTTCGAGGTCATGTGGGATTTGTTCCGCTCCATTCCGTCCATCGAGACAGAAGGGGTCAGTGTTCTGGACGAATACTACTGGCTGAATAAGAAAGACCCCAACTACTCCCTCTGCCGGGCAACCGTCAACCAGGGTCAGGATGCCCACACCGACGGCAAGTTCGGTCTGTCCGACAAGGCTGCAATGGAGATCATGAAGCTGTTCTTCACCCCCGATGAAGACCTGTACGATAAGCGCATCACGGATTTCTTCGATGATGAGGTGCTGAACTCCAATTTCTGGCTCTACTGGCGCACCATGTTTGCCTTTGAGAACTGGCACAGCGCTTTGGAAATGAAGCTGTATCTCAAGCGCTATATCCACCATGTGGGCGGTCTGCCGGACTTCAAGGCTCTGCGGTTCACTCGTTATAACCAGTACGAATCTATGATTCTGCCCATGGTCAAGTATCTGGAAGGCTTCGGTGTCCAGTTCCACTATAACACCAAGGTGGTCAATGTGGAGTTCGACATCCAGCCCGGTAAAAAGCAGGCAAAGCGTATTGAGCTGCTGTCTGAGGGCAAACATCAGTTTGTTGACCTGACGGAAAACGATCTGGTGTTCATTACCAACGGTGGCTGCGTGGAGAACGCCACCATGGGTTCCCAGAACACCGTGGCACCCTTCAACCCCGAAATCAAGCCCGGCGGCGGCTGGGATATGTGGCGCAGAATTGCTGCACAGGATCCTTCCTTCGGTCATCCCGACAAGTTCTGCCATGATCCTGAGCAGTCCAACTGGATGAGCGCCACCGTCACCACACTGGATCAGAAGATCATTCCCTATATCAAGAATATCTGCAAGCGTGACCCCTTTACCGGCGGCGTGGTTACCGGCGGCATCGTGACCGTGAAGGATTCCGGCTGGCTCCTGAGCTGGACCATCAACCGTCAGCCCCAGTTCCGGAATCAGCCCAAGGATCAGTGCCTGGTGTGGGTTTACGGTCTGTTCTCCGACAAACCCGGCGACTTCGTGAAGAAGCCCATGCGGGAGTGCACCGGTAAGGAAATCTGTATGGAGTGGCTGTACCACATCGGCGTGCCGGTGGGGGAGATCGAGGAGCTGGCCGAGCACAGCGCCAACACTGTGCCGGTGATGATGCCCTATATTACCGCTTTCTTCATGCCCCGTGCCGCCGGTGACCGTCCTGATGTGGTGCCCGAGGGTGCTGTGAACTTTGCGTTCCTGGGTCAGTTTGCCGAAACCAAGCGGGATACCATCTTCACCACCGAGTATTCCATGCGTACCGGCATGGAGGCGGTCTACACCCTGCTGGACATCGACCGTGGTGTGCCCGAGGTCTGGGGCAGCGTCTACGACATCCGTGATCTGCTGAACGCCACCATTCAGCTTCGGGACGGCAAGCCCCTGACGGACATGGAACTGGGCTTCAAGGAGAAAATGGTGGTCAAGAAGCTGCTGGAGAAGATCCGCGGAACAGATATCGAAAAGCTGCTGAAAGAATATCATGTAATTGAGTGATAGAAGCTTCACTGCGGGGAGGCGTTGCCTCCCCCCTTATATATGGAGAGATAAAGATGTCATTTACAAATCAACTAAAAAAAGCAACTCTGCGTACTGCTTTTGGCTACTTGGAGAAAAATCCGGAAGAAAATGCTCTGAAACTGATGTCCTGGGTGGATAAGCTGGCTGGCGATGGCCCAGACAGTTTCCCAGTCCAGCGCGCGGCAGTCCGTCAAGTGCTGGAAGACCCGCAGAACAACATGTATCAGCTCGTTATGAACATCCTGAAGGAGACGGATTCGGAGGTTCTAAAGGCCACCTTTGAAAATTTCTTCCTCAACGCGAATATCATCGGTTGGCCAAAGCAGGAGGAATACCGGAAGAAATATAACTGCAATATTCCTTGGGCCATTCTGCTTGACCCTACCTCTGCCTGCAACCTGCACTGCACCGGCTGCTGGGCCGCGGAATACGGCAACAAGCTGAACCTGACCTTTGACGAGATCGATTCCATTATCACCCAGGGCAAGGAAATGGGCGTATATATGTACATATATACCGGCGGTGAGCCTCTGGTTCGCAAAAAGGACCTGATCGCCCTGTGTGAAAAGCACAGCGACTGCCAGTTCCTTTCCTTCACCAACGCCACATTGATCGACGAAGCTTTTGCAAACGAGATGCTCCGGGTGAAGAATTTTATCCCTGCCATCAGCGTGGAGGGCTTTGAGTCTGCCACCGATGGCCGCCGGGGCAACGGTACCTACCAGAAAGTGATTCAGGCAATGGCAATCCTGAAGGAGAAGCATCTGCCCTTCGGCCTGTCCTGCTGCTACACCAGCCAGAATCTGGATTCTATCAGCTCCTATGAATTTATTGATCAGATGATTCAGTGGGGTGCTCGGTTTGTCTGGTACTTCCACTACATGCCCGTGGGCAATGACGCAGTGCCGGAACTGCTGCCCAATCCTGAGCAGCGGGAATTCATGTATCACCGGATCCGGGACATCCGGGCTACCAAGCCGATCTTCGCCATGGACTTCCAGAACGATGGCGAGTATGTAGGCGGCTGCATTGCCGGTGGACGGCGGTATCTGCATATCAACGCCAACGGTGACTGTGATCCCTGCGTGTTTATCCACTATTCCAATGCCAACATCCGGGACATGAGCCTGCTGGATGTGCTGCGCAGCCCCATTTTCATGGCCTATCACGATGGGCAGCCCTTTAACGATAACCATCTGCGTCCCTGCCCCATGCTGGAGAATCCGGAAAAGCTGCGGGAAATTGTGAAAGCTACCGGCGCTCATTCCACAGACCTGCAATCCCCGGAAACGGTGGATCACCTGTGCGATAAATGCGAGGCTTACGCAAAGAACTGGACCCCCACCGCCACCGAGTTGTGGAGCTGCAGCTGTGTGAAGAAAAATGGAGAAGCGGCAAAATGACAACCTTCTTTACCTCTGAAAGCGTCACAGCGGGACACCCGGATAAGGTATGTGACCAGATCGCCGATGCCATTTTGGATGCCCTTTTGGAAAACGATCCCCATTCCCATGTAGCCTGCGAAGTAACTGCCATTCCCAACGGGATCCACATTTTCGGCGAGATCACCTCGGCTGCCCGTGTGGACTATGCCGCTATTGCCCGGCAGGTGGTTCGGGATATCGGGTATGTGAAGCACGGCTATGGCTTTGACGCAGACACCTGCCAAATCACAGTGGATATCCATGAGCAATCCCCCGATATCAACATGGGTGTGGAGAAGACGGATTCTATGGAAAACGGCGCAGGAGATCAGGGGATGATGTTCGGCTACGCCTGCCGAGAAACAGACAGCCTGATGCCCCTGCCCATTGAGCTTGCCCATGCGCTGACAAAGCGCCTTGCCTTTGTGCGGCAGGAGGGAATTCTGCCCTATCTGCTGCCAGATGGGAAAGCCCAGGTCACCGTGGAGTACCGGGGCGGAATCCCGGCACGGGTGGAAACTGTTGTAGTTTCTTCCCAGCATGAGGCGGATGTGTCCATGGAGCAATTGCGGGAGGATGTTCACCGCCATGTCATCCGCCCGGTGATCCCGGAGGGCATGCTGGACAGGAACACAAAATTCTTTATCAATCCTACAGGCCGTTTCTGCATTGGCGGTCCCGCCGGTGACAGCGGCCTGACGGGCAGGAAGCTGATCGTGGACACCTACGGCGGCTACGCCCGGCATGGCGGCGGCGCGTTCTCTGGTAAAGATCCCTCAAAGGTCGACCGAAGTGGTGCGTATATGGCCCGGTACTTGGCGAAGAATGTGGTTGCGGCGGGATTGGCGGATCGGTGTGAGATCCAGATCAGTTACGCCATCGGCGTTGCCCAGCCGGTATCCCTCCTGGTAGACACCTTTGGTACGGGAAAGCTCCCGGCAGACCGGATCCGGGAACTGATTCTTAAAACGGTTGACCTGCGCCCCTCTGCTATCATAGACCGCCTTTCCCTGCGAACACCGTTTTACAGACACACCGCAAGCTATGGTCACTTTGGCTCAAATACTGCGGAATTACCTTGGGAACAGACAAACTTGCCGCAGCTTTGGCAGGATATCATCTGATTTCGTGATAGAAGGTCCTAATAGCCGGATTGCCCCAAGGGTTGCATTGGGCAGTCCGGCTATCTGTGTTATGGAGGGGTCAAAGTCCTGTCGGTTTAAAATGAAAAGGGGGACTTATTATGGACTTTGAAAGAATCCTGCAAATGACGACAAGTGAGCGTAATCTGGCGCTCTTACAGGACGAGGCTTTCGTGGATGATGTGACAGAGTTTCTCGCAATCCGTCAGTTGTACAATGCTGCAATTAAGCAAGTAAGGACCAAACTTGAGATTCTTAATGATGGATTCCAAGTAGAGCACTGCCACAATCCTATCCACCATATTGAATGTAGGCTGAAGTCTCCAGGAAGTATGCTCGAAAAGCTCAGACGAAAAGGATACCCCATAGAAATGCAATCCCTTCGTGAGGGTATTCTTGATATTGCTGGAGTTCGGGTCGTGTGCAATTACCTAAATGATGTAAATCTAGTCGCTGACCTGCTCCTTTCTCAAGATGACATTCGTTTGCTTAAGAAAAAGGACTTTATTTCTAATCCAAAGCCAAACGGATACCGGAGTCTCCACCTAATTGTTTCAGTTCCCATTTTCTTGGCGGGGACAACAGAACACATTCCTGTTGAGATCCAAATACGGACAATTGCTATGGACTATTGGGCGAGTTTAGAGCATCACCTAAAATACAAGACTGAAAACGATGTGTCAGATTCCCTTAAATGTCGTCTGAAACATGATGCAGATTGGCTGTCTGCAATTGATGCCGATCTGCAAGATATTTTTTGTCAAATGAATGCTTAGTCTGCTCTACATTCAGATTGGCAGTATAGACGGAAGAGTTGGCTGATATGTCAGCTCATGTAGTAAATTACGATGCGAAATCACACTTTTTATATATAAAAAGATTGTCTATGAGGTACGTGACCTTCATGCAACCATGAGAATATTGACAACCCAAGGAGGTATTTTTGTGTATCTGAACAATCGGATTAAAGCTGCAAAAATTGGCTATATCATGATTTCCATTCTACTTTGTGTATTGGGGATTGTACTGATTGCTGTGCCTGATTTCTCGGTGACGCTGCTATGCAGGCTCGGCGGAGGAATCATGGTTCTATTCGGCTTGGTAAAGATCGTCGGCTATTGTTCCAAAGACTTATACAGGCTGGCATTTCAATTTGATCTGGCCTTTGGCCTTCTGCTCGTGGCACTTGGCGTCATTCTGATCATCCGTACAGATGCAATGGTTAATCTTATCTGCATTGTTATGGGCATCTGTGTTCTGGCAGACGCGCTCCTCAAAATACAGATTTCCATTGATTCCAAAGCCTTTGGCATTCAAAAGTGGTGGCTGATTCTCGCTGTGGCAATTCTGACAGGGGCTGCCGGTTTCCTGCTGGTCTTACGCCCATCGGAAAGCGCCCAGGTCGTGATGATCTTGCTGGGGGTGACGCTCATAACCGAAGGTGTGCTAAATCTGATCACCATTCTGACCGCCGTTAAGATTATTCGTCACCAGCTGCCGGAGGTCATCGATGCCGAATATTGCCAGATAGACCCTAACAGAAAGGATATGTAATCATCTATGCGTTTTTCAAAGGCGGTTGTAAAATACCGCATACCGATCTTAGGGGAGCATCTTCCGACCCGGAAAATGCTCCCCCTGCTTCTATTCTTCAGCTCTTCTTGGGCTTCCAGGGCTTCGTTCCCACCGCGGCGATCATGGCGTAGTGCTCCTTGCTCTTGCGGGTGATGCTGTTGTAGTCCTCGGAGGTGAGGAACTCCAGCAGCCACTCTTTGGGCACCTTATAGGTGTGCTGGTACGGGA
>Ga0129308_1001128_pt1 | contig 30695 bp, 26 predicted proteins | sample L827metagenome_FD_94440 | JGI IMG/M metagenome (GOLD analysis project Ga0129308, IMG submission 94440) | Ring-tailed lemur group fecal microbial communities from Wisconsin, USA - L827 metagenome | ecosystem: Host-associated > Mammals > Digestive system > Large intestine > Fecal | place: USA...
CACAGTACTTAAAAAGGATATCGTTTTTAAAAGAAACACTTTGCTTCATAAAATAACCCTCCTATTATATATATACAGGTTCAAAGAGTCATTTTACTTCAAAGAAAGACAAAAAGTTAAAAATTCTTAGAACAATTATATCATTGCTTATAGCAATTTTTCAATAGAAATTTCTCAATTATTATATGACTTGTAGAGTGACTTATCATTATCATGGTTTAGAAGGGTCTATTCCATGTAGCTTATATGATAAAGGGATTTATAAAAGTCTATGTATAATGAGAATATTATGTATATGAGAAATTTAGACAAATGTGATTTAACATTTCTTTTGTCAAGGTACCTTGACAAATAAATAAAAAATGTTATAAAATAAATGTAAAGGTACCTTGACAAAAAAAGAGGAGTGAGAGTTTATGCCTATATATAAAGATATAAATCAAAAACTTATTATGAATATGTGCCATATTGGACATATTCTTCGATTTCTTTATGAAGGGAAGGGTAGCCAAAAACAAATATTAATTATTTTATATGAGACTGGATCAATAACTCAACAAGAATTAACACAGAAATTAGGTATTCAACCTGGTTCGGCGAGTGAAGTCATTAGAAAATTAGAAAATTTTGGGTTGATTCAACGTACGCCTCACTTTTGTGATCGGCGAACGACTGATGTTAGCTTGACAAATCAAGGTATGATTGAAGCTCAATTAGCTTTTGATCAAAGAAAAAAACGTCATCAAGAAATGTTTGAATGTTTGTCAACAGAAGAAAAAGATGAATTATTAAGAATAACAGATAAGCTCATAAATGATTGGTCTTCACGCTATCATGAAAGGAAAAAGCGAAAAAAGATATAAAGGGGTGAAGCAGAATGTGGACGTATGTTAAAAGATATTTACATGTTGCTTTTATAGCAGCATTATTTATGGTGGGAGAAGTCATGATGGATTTGATTCAGCCAGCAATGATGAGTCGTATTGTTGATGAAGGCGTATTAGGAATAGGAAATGATGGTATTGGTAACTTACAGATTATTTTGCAATTTGGATTGATAATGATTGTGCTTGTTGTGATCGGAGGATTATGTGGATCGCTCAATAACGTCTTTTCGCATATTACTGCACAAAATATAGGAAACAATATACGTAAGGATTGTTTTCGACAGATTATGCATTTCTCATTTTCACAAATTGATCAATTTAAGACGGGGTCATTAGTGACGCGTATTACCAATGATATTACGCAACTTCAAACTTTTGTGTCTGTCTTTGTGAGAGGAATGATTAGAACATCAATGTTGATGTTTGGGAGTCTTTTCTTTATGTTTCAATTGAATAGTCACTTTGGATATATTGTTTTATGTGCTTTTCCATTTATTTTAGGTTGCATGGTCTTTTGTTTATGGAAAGCGAGTCCATGGTTGCCTAAGGTGCAAGAACAGATTGACTTTATGAATGATATTATGCAAGAGGATATTTCTGGAATTCGTATTATTAAAGCCTGTGTGAAAGAAGTTTATGAAAAGATACGTTTTCAAAAATCAAACGATGAACTTATGAAAACACAATTAAAGGTTCTTGTGATATTTGCTTTTATGAATCCAGTGATGAACACTTTAATGTACATGGTAGTAGCAATGATATTATTATCTGGTTCCTCACAAGTTCAAATTGGCACAGCAACTCCTGGAACAATCATGGCGGCAATCACTTATACAACACAATTATTGAATGGAATTTTAATGTTGGTTTTATTGTTTCAGAATATTTCGAAAGGACTTATTTCATGGAAACGTGTTAAAGAAGTCTTGTATACTGAACCACAATTACAAGATGGAGATTTTGATGGAGAGACTGATGTTCATGGAAAAATTGAATTTAAAGATGTTTCTTTTGCTTTTCCAAATACACAGCAAATGATTTTAAAACATATTCATTTACAGATTTATCCTGGCGAAACAATTGCTATTATGGGATCAACGGGTTGTGGAAAAACTGCATTAGTTGGATTGATACCACGCTTCTATGATGTGAGTGAGGGACAGATTTTCATTGATGATAAAGATGTCAAGGAATACCAGCAAGATGCATTACGTGATAAAATTTCTATAGCTTTACAAACAACAGAATTGTTTAGTCTTTCTATTCAAGAAAATATTGCTTGGGGTATGAAAGAGGCAACTCTGGAAGATATTCAGCAGGCTGCCCAAATTGCTCAAGCAGATGATTTTATCAAAGCAACACCAAATGGCTATGAAACACTTGTTGCAGAACGTGGAATGAGTCTTTCAGGTGGTCAAAAACAACGTATTTCTATTGCAAGAGCAGTTCTTAAACCATCAGAAATCTTAATTTTTGATGATGCGACAAGTGCTTTAGATTTAAAAACAGAAGCTCAATTATATCAAAATTTAGATCAAAAGAAATCACAAAGTACAAAGATTATCATTGCTCAAAGAATAGCTTCTGTTAGATTAGCTGATCGCATTGTTATTTTAAACAATGGAACAATTGAGGCCATTGGCACACATGAGGAATTAATGCAGATGAGTCCAACATATCAAGATATTTATTATTCGCAGATGGGAAGTGAAGGTGAAAATTATGAGTGAATCAAAAAATACTGCTGAACGTCAAATATCAGTATTGACAAGACGTGAACGTTTTGTTGAAGTGGAACACGCGCAAAATATTGGACAGACTTTACGTCGTTTGATGACTTATTTTCTACATCAAAAAATATTAATTTTGATTATATTTATGGTCGTAATTTTGGGTACAATTTGTGGTATATATGCACCGAGTCTGCAAAGTCAAGCTGTGGATATTATTGCTGGGACATTGGATCAAAATTTATACAATACAGTTCTTTTCATGATTATTGTTTATTTGATATATAGTGTGAGTCAATTGGTTCAAGGAATGTTGAGTGCTAAGTTAAGTCAATATATTGTAAATCAAATGAGAAAAGAATTATTTGATAAAATAATTGATTTACCCATTCAATATTTAGATACACATTCTCATGGTGATGTGATGAGTCGTATGACAAATGATATAGATAATATTTCAACAACAGTATCCCAATCATTGCCTTCTTTATTTTCAGGTGTATTAACAATTATTGGAACAATATGTATAATGATATGGTATTGTTGGCAATTAGCCTTATTAAGTTGTGTAACAATCTTTTTAACTGTTTTAGCTACAAAATTTTTATCAAAAAAAGTGAGGAAGTTTTCAAGACATAAGCAGGAATTGTTAGGAACTTTAAATGGAACAGTTGAAGAAATGATTTCTGGATATCGGACAGTTGTTGCTTATAATCATCAAAACCTAACAACTGATGATTTTTGTAAAACTTCTGATTCATTGACAAAAGCTGGAATAAAAACTGATATTTTTAGTGGAGTTATGGGTCCTATCATGAATTGTATTGGAAATATAGGTTTTGTTATTATTGCTGCTTTTGGAGGATTTTTTGCGATTAAGGGAATGATCTCTGTAGGTGTTATCTCAGCATTTATTGTTTATGCCAAGCAATTAAGTCGTCCTATTAATGAAATTGCCCAAATCTACGGACAACTCCAAACAGCTATTGCAGGAGCAGAAAGAGTTTTCTTTGTACTTGATGAAAAAGATGAAGATCAAACAGGTGAACAATTTAAAGAGAGTTCTACAACAAATATTGTATTTGAAAATGTACAATTTTCATATGAAAAAGGTCATCCTATTCTTCACAATTTCTCCTTAACGATTCCATCTGGTAAGAAAGTTGCTTTAGTTGGAGCAACAGGAAGTGGAAAGACGACGGTCGTCAATTTACTTATGAGATTTTATGATATTGAAAAAGGTCATATATTGATTAATGAACAAGATATTCAAAATATTTCAAGAAAGAGTCTACGTCAAAATATTGCGATTGTATTACAAGATACAGTTTTATTTACAGATACTATAAAAAACAATCTCTTATATGGCAATGAGAAAGCAACAGATGAAGATTTGGTATCAACTGTGAAAATGAGTCATTGTCAAGATTTGATTCAAAGATTGCCAAAGGGATATGAAACACTTCTGATAGGTTCGGGTCAAAATTTAAGTCAAGGAGAAAGACAGTTGTTAGCAATTGCGAGAGCATTAGTCGCTGATCCAAAGATATTCATTTTGGATGAAGCAACTTCTCATGTTGATACACGAACAGAAAAAGCAATTCAAGATGCTATGCAACAAGCTATGAGAGATCGCACAAGCATTATTATTGCACATCGCTTATCAACAATTAGAGATGCAGATATAATTATTGTGATGGATCAAGGACAGATTGTAGAACAAGGCAATCATGAACAATTGTTGTCACAAAAGGGTAAATACTATGAATTGTATATGACTCAATTTGCTGGATTTGTTATATAAAATCAAATATATTTTATAAAGAGAGTCTCAAAATCATTGTTTATTGAAACTTTGAAATCTCTCTTTTTTTATTTTTTCAAAAAGATGGTCTATTGACAATATTCAAAAAGCTATGTTATTATAAACCATAAGTTAGTCATAACTAACTTATGGTTTATAATAACATGAGATGCGAGAATTATAAATGATGAAAACATAAGATTATGGAGGGAAATGAAATGAAAAGATTGATGTATATTATAATTGGGTGTATGTGTTTGGGGATTGGCTGTGTAGGTATTGTTTTGCCTATCCTACCAACAGTACCTTTTTTTCTAGTGACAGTTTATTGTTTTGCCCGTTCATCACAAAAATTACATGATTGGTTTATAGGAACGACAATGTACAAAAAGCATTTAGATTCCTTTGTTCAAAAGAAGGGTATGACAGTGAAAACAAAGATAATGATTATGACAAGCGTGACTGTTTTCATGGGGGTAGGGTTTATAATGATGAATAGAGTTCCAGTAGGTCGAATTATATTAGGTATTGTATGGCTTTGCCATATTATTTATTTTGTGTTTGGTGTGAAGACAATAAGAGATGAGATTGTTTAATGAAAGTGGAAGTTGAATGAATATATTCATTTGACTTATTTTTTAGTCATAATTTTATGAGATAAAAACAATTGTCTGTGAGAAATGTAAATGAGATGAGAAGTGACTGAAGTAAAAAAAGACAATACAACATAAAAATGTTATAATGTCAATAATAAGTATATAAGGATGGGTGATGATATGATAAGGTTAATGACGATTAATGATTATGAAGAACTTTTTATTATGTGGCAAAACACACCGAATATGGGATTGCGTTATTTAGATGATTCTAAAGAGGGAATTTCTTGTTTTCTCAAGCGAAATCCTCATACAAATTTTGTGGCTTATAATAATGGACAATTGATAGGTGCAATTTTAAGTGGACATGATGGAAGAAGAGGATATATTTATCATACGGTTGTTTTACCAAAATATAGGAGGCAGGGAATTGCTTCTGAGTTGGTTGAGGCAGTTGAGGCAGCGTTACAGAGAGAAGGTATTACAAGAGTTTGTTTAAATGTTATGGCAACAAATGATCTGGGAAAGGACTTTTGGATAAGCCAAGGATGGGAAAGAAAAGAATTTTTAGAGTTTTATAGTAAGGGAATAACGGATAAGGAAAACTTACCATTGTTTAAAGTATATGAATAAATTTAAATAGGATTATGCCTGATCAAAAGTGTTTTGTATAAATGGACAAAATACATATAAAAAGACAGATTTTTATATTGTTTTGAGATTTGTGATGATTGCATGATGTTATGAAAGAGGATATTTGATTATTGGTTATTTAAAAATCAATAGTGATATACATAAAACTTATAGGAGCATTTTATAGATTAAGAAGTATTTTAGCAGGTATCAGAAAGAAAACGATCGATGAACAATGGTTTTATGTATGACATGAGATAAAAATCAGAACTTGTAAAAAAATGTGTATCATTTCAATGAATGCCGTTTTTGAATGCATGATTGGATAACAATTTCGTTAAACATACAAGTCAGAACATTGATGGAATTATTATATAATCATGCTTATCACAAACTATGGATTGATAAAGATTATTAGGGAATGTTTCTGTATAGGACATTCTTTTTTTTGTATATATATGAATATATAGAAATGGCTTATTATTGTATGATACTTTGAATAAATGTATATTGATATGCATTTCTTATGATTGTTAGTTTTAGACAATGAATCTAGTCATGATTTTATAAGTAATAGGAATACTGAGCAAGCCTTTCTCTATCAATAATAACAATTTGATTACGATGAATATCAATCAGCTTGAGTTGCTTAAGTTCTGAACAAATTCGTGTGACTTGAATACGTGATGCGTTGATTGCTGAAGCTATACGATATTGAGATAAGGGAATAACTGAAGAATTTGTGTTTTTCGTATATAATAATATAAAATGAATAAAACGAGTTTTAACATCATGAACACTTTGAGCTTGTGCATCATGACACATAAGCCGTAGGACATCAGCAGTATAAATAAGAAAGTCTTTATAAAGTTGAGGATCTTGTTTAGACAATTCAATAATTTGATCGATTGTTAAGGGGATGACTTTGACAGATGAAAAGGCTTGAGTTGTGATAACGGCATCATCTTGATCTCGAAAACTGTCTAAATTAAAGATTGTATTTTCTTGATGAATACCCATAAATCTGACATAACCATAGATATTTGTTGTATAAACATAAATTGTTCCCTCAACTAAATAATAGAGGCCTTTATTAGAAAAGCCTGCTGTATTAAAAATATAATCTCGAGGATATTCTTGAATATTAAAATTCTTTATAAATAAATCTTTATATTGAATAAATTGATTTTTTAACACAAACTGAACATCTGTTTCATTTATAAACATATCTTTTTACCTTCACTTTCATCTTTATTATATTATAAAACTTTGTGATAAGTATCACAAGATACAGAAAAAAGAAAATTTTCCTTTTATAATAAGCATATATAACATATGAATTGAAGGAGGACAAAAAAATATGTCAAAATCAAAGTTATATCCACACTTATTTTCACGTGGTCAAATTGGAACATTGACAATTCCAAATCGTATTATGAAAGCACCACAATCATCTGGTATGAGCAATATGGATGGTACAGTAAGTGAGAGATTGGTTCGTTATTATCGTCATGAAGCTGCAGGTGGAACAGGTGTTATTATTGTTGAATATGCCTATGTAGATGATATAGGAGCTAAATCAGCTCATTGTCATTTAGGAATTTCTAACAATGAACATATTCCAGGATTAACTTGGTTAGCAGAAAATATTAAAGAACAAGGAGCAATTCCAGCTATTCAAATTGAGCATTGTGGTCGTCAAAAGTTCTTAGGAACACAACCAATGGTTGCACCATCATCAATTCCTTGGCCTAAATTATGGGATCAATATGGTGTTCAAGCAGTACCTAAAGAATTAACAATTGAAGAAATTCAAGATATTGTTCATGCTTTTGGGGATGCAGCTTATCGTGCAAAATTAGCAGGATTTGAATTGGTAGAAATTCATGGTGCACATGGCTACTTATTAACAAACTTTTTCTCACCACATACAAATCATAGAACTGATTTATATGGTGGAAGTTTAGAAAACAGAATGAGAATTTATGTTGAAATTGTCAGAGATATTCGTAAGAAAGTTGGTCCAGATTTTCCGTTAACTATTCGTTTGAGTGGAACAGACTATGAACCAGATGGATTCCCTATTGAAGATACAATTGAACTTGCAAAAGTTTTGGAAAAAGAGGGTATTGATGCATTCCACATTTCTGGTGGAGATCATCATATGATGATCCATCAAGTTTCACCAATGGCTATACCAGTTTGTTATAATGTATGGGCAGCTGAAGCTATAAAGAAAGTTGTTAATGTGCCTGTTATTGCCTCTGGATCAATTACTTTACCAGAATATGCAGAAGAAATTATTGCCAGTGGTAAGGGTGATTTCGTTGGTTTAGGTAGACCTTTATGGGCTGATCCAGAATGGTCTTTAAAAGCTAAAGAAGGTAGACCAGAAGATATTAGACCATGTATTAGATGTAATGAAGGATGCTTAGAAAGAACATTCTTTAATTATAAGGCTATTACATGTGCTGTTAACCCAACAATTAGTCGTGAAGGGGAAATTGAAATAGAACCGGCAAAAAATCCAAGAAAAATTGCTGTTGTTGGTGGTGGACCTGCTGGAATGGAAGCGGCCAGAGTTTGTAAATTGCGTGGACATGATGTCACTTTATTTGAAGAAAAGAAATTAGGTGGATTATTACATGAAGCTTCTACACCTGAATTTAAAGCAGATATTCGTCCGTTAATGAAATATCAGATTTGTCAAATTGAAAAATTAAATATTCCAGTTGTACAAAAACGTGCAACAAAAGAAGATTTAAAAGATTTTGATGCAGTTATTTGTGCAACAGGTAGTCGTCCACTTATTCCAAATCTTCCAGGTATCGATTTGCCACATGTTACAGATGCTTTAGATGTATTAAATGGTATAACAAGTGCTGATGGACAAGTCGTTGTTATTGGTGGTGGACTTGTAGGTACTGAAACAGCATTACATCTTGCTGAAAAAGGTAGTCAAGTTTCATTAGTTGAAATGTTACCAAAAATTATGAATGGTGTTGCAGTTACTGACTGTTTAGCATATCAGGATAGAATAGCTAAGGTCAATATGAATATTTATACAAGTACACAATTAGTTGCGATTAAAGAGAAAGAGGTTGTTCTAAAGAATAAAAAAGGTGAATTGACAATTCCGGCAGATACAGTCATTATAGCTATCGGATTAAAGGCACAACAAGATCTTTATGAGGAATTAGAAGAAAGTGATCAAGAAGTTTATCTTGTCGGAGATGCAATGAAACCAGGTAAGATATTTGATGCATTCCACACAGCATATAGAATTGCTGTAAAAATCTAGCGACATGAACTTCTTCCCATGTTAGAAAAACGATACTTATTATGAGTATCGTTTTTTGCTGAATGTAGAAATCATGGAAGGATATTTCGTGAATGATTATGTTTATATGTTAGTGATGGTTTCGTCAAAATTATTATTAATAACAATGATGATTGTTTATTTTGCAATGATTAGTTTCCTTGATTACTATCTGAGTTTAAAATTCGCTTTTGTGTTTTTAGTATAGTCAACACTATATATAGAAGAGGTCGATAAAAAGGCACATCTACTTTATAAATGGTATTTATAAAGATATTAAAAAACATTGAACTCTGTTTACTAATTTTATATAATAAAAATATATTTTGATGACAAAAGGAGGCTTTTATGAAAATTTTAGTAACGGGATTTGATCCTTTTGGTGGGGAAAAAATAAATCCAGCTATTGAGTCTGTTAAGAAACTCCCTGATGAAATTGCTGGTGCGCAAATTGTGAAATTGGAGATTCCAACAGTTTGTCATCGTTCATTGGAAGTTATTGACGAAGCTATTGCTAAGTATGATCCAGATGTTGTGTTATCAATTGGACAAGCAGGTGGGCGATCAGATATTACTGTTGAAAGAATTGGTATTAATATTGATGATTGTCGTATTCCAGATAATGCTGGGCAACAAATTATTGATGAACCTGTTTTTGCTGATGGACCAGCGGCCTACTTTGTTAATATTCCTATTAAAGCAATGGTTATCAATATTCAAAAACAAAATATACCAGCCTCTGTTTCAAATACTGCTGGAACATTTGTATGTAATCATGTGACATATGGCGTAAGACACATTATTGAAACAAAATATCCTGGAAAGCGTAGTGGTTTTATACATATTCCTTTTTTACCTGAACAAGTGATTGATAAAAAGAATATGCCAAGTATGAGCTTGGAAACAATTGTTAAAGCTTTAATCGCAGCAATTGAAACAATTGTAGAAACAACAGAAGATATTAAAGTCACAGGTGGAGCTACTCATTAATGAAACTATTTGTTTATGGAACTTTGAGAAAAAGTATATATAATCATGATATATATTTGAGTGGTGAAAATGAGTTTTGTGGATATGCTTACGTTTTAGGAACACTTTATACAATTATAGGACAAGATTATCCTGCTCTTATTTTAGAAGGAAATGCATCAATATTAGGTGAAATTTATGATGTGAGTGAAGAGCTTCTTAAAGAAATTGATGAATTAGAAGAATTTATTTCAGAAGGCCATGAGAAAAATGAATACGATCGTGTGTTTTGTGACGTTTATGATGAAAATGGTCAGATTATTGATCGTATGTTCGTTTATGTCTATAATACAAGAAGACCAGAAAATCGAGCATTATTGGGAAATGTTATAGAATGCAATGATTATGTAGAGTATTATAATGGAAAACGAGAATGGTTTGAAATTGAAGAACATCTTATTTCATAAGGTAAGTTATAATAAAGGTAGAGTCATCTACTTTTTTCTTTACTGCATGTTTATTTCTGCAAATAGCATAATTGCAATATAAAAAGAGGACAATGCCCTCTAATCAAATGTCACATATTCGTTTTCTAAAGGTGGAACAATTTTTAAATTATCCACTTTTAAAATACAAACTTCACCACCAAATACTTCGTCAAATTCTAAATGAATGATTCCTGTAACCTCTACCCATTCTTCTGGAATGAGTTTTTTAGCTAAAGGATGTTCACAAACCATACCGATCAATGATGTATCTTCTTCACAACATACCATGGCCAGTCTTCCTAAAACAAATCCATCCTCCAATTGCTTATCACGGCCTATAAATTTTCCTTTCATAGTGACTTTTTTTCCAGCATATTTATCAGGATGATCTAAAGCATCCATACAGAAAATACCAAAATCATGATCTAATATATGTAATTCATCTGCTGAGATATCAAAAGGGAGTTCATCTTCTTCCATTTGATCAACAGTACCATCAGCTTTTTCATAAATGATTTGACATGTTGAATTAATAGCTTTGATGTTATTTCTCAAGAATGATTTTTTAATAGAATCATTGATTCTATTAAAAATCAATAAATCAGTATGCACAACATGTTGAAATAATAAAGATCTCATGTTTTGTATATATAATGCAAATGTTTCAGCGTTGATCGTTGTAAGAACTTGAACAACCTGCCATTCATCAGGTAAGCTACAAGCTAAAAAACGATTGACATTAAACATTCCATTTAACTCCACAAGAACCTGCGTTGGGTTATATTTCTCTTTAAGTTCTTCAAAAAACTCATATGTCCATTGATCCTCACTTGTCACATAAACAATATCACAATTCAAAGCTTCAATTTCCTCTTGATTGTATTCAATTTCACCTTGTTCACTGACAATTAATAATGATTTTTCATTCTCACAGAAATCCGTTTGTGTGATTGTATCATTGATAAAAGATGTTTTTCCGCTATCTAAAAATCCAGTAAATAGATATATACGTGTTTTCATCATTCAACTCCAAACAATTTACAAATATCCTGTTCGATTAAATCTTTTCCAATCACACAAAGACGACCAGTATAGTCAGCAGGACCAACACGAACCTCGTATTCTCCTGGAACTAAATCAAAATGCAACCAGACTCTATCGGGCGTTTGTAAAATGCCTTTAGCACGTAAAATGTGACCATATTTTTCTGAAGTAGATAAGTCTTTTAAAATATTTTCTAGCTGTTCATGTGTATATGTTTGAATTGTTTCTTTACCTAAACTTGTAAAGACTTCATCAGCGTGGTGATGATGATGGTGTTCATCATGACAGCATTCATGCTCATGATGGTGATGTTCTTCATGGCAGCATTCATGCTCATGATGATGTTCTTCATGACAGCATTCATGCTCATGATGATGATGTTCTTCATGATGATGTCCACAAACTGGACAAATGTCTTCTTCTTTCATTAAGACATCTTTTAAAGATTCTTTGTTTTCCATAGCGTTTAAAATTGTATCTCCAGAGAGTTCATTCCAAGGTGTTGTGATGATATTAGCAGTTGTATTTAATTCTTTGATGATATCCATTGTTTGATGAAGTTTATCATGATTAATGTCTTGCGTTCTACTTAAAATAATTGTAGAAGCATGTTCAATTTGATTGTTGAAGAATTCACCAAAATTGACAGAATAAGTTCTGCATTTCTTTGCATCAATAACTGCTACAAAACTATTTAATTGAAGTTCATCATCATGAACATCTATAACAGCTTGAATAACATCGGACAATTTTCCGACACCTGATGGTTCGATAATAATACGATCAGGATGATATTCAGCAACAACTTTTTTCAAAGCTTCACTAAAATCACCAACAAGAGAACAGCAAATACATCCAGAGTTCATCTCTGTAATTTCTATTCCAGCATCCTTTAAAAAAGAACCATCAATACCAATTTCACCAAATTCATTTTCAATAAGAACGACCTTTTCTTGTCCTAAACTTTCTTGAATTAATTTCTTAATTAATGTTGTTTTTCCAGCTCCTAAAAAACCAGAAATAATATCGACTTTACTCATTTCTATGACCTTCTTTCCGTTTGTATTATAACACTCGTATTTTTAACAGGCAAATAAAAGAATATGCAAAAAAGAGATTATCGCAAAAATAATCTCTTTGAAATCTATTTTAATAAATAAACAAGAGCTTGATAAGGACGAAGATGTAACTTTTGATCAATGATTTTCACTTCATCATTAGATAAAAGAACTTCTCCTAACTGATCTATTGAGAATACTGTTTCTTTATTTTGAAAGTTATGAATACATAAAATGGATTGAGAATGGCTTTGACGCATATAAGCAATCACATGATTTTCACTTTCTACTGGAATGAACTCACCATGCACAAATGTATCATGATAAAGAGGATTTTGTCTTAATTGAATCATACGTTGATAATAAGAAAGAACAGAATCGGGTTGATTTATTTGTTGTTCTACATTTATGTCTTGATAGTGTTCATTCACAGCAAGCCATGGTTTGACATCACTAAATCCAGCATAAAGATGATGATTCCAACACATCGGACTTCTTGTATTATCACGACTTCTTCTATTCATGAAATCCAGTGCTTCACTTTCACTATAGCCTTCTTGTAAAGCACGCTGATATTGAGCATGAGTACTTAAATCATCAAATTCATCAATAGATTGACGGTTATTATTGATCATACCAATTTCTTCACCTTGATAAATAAAAGGTGTTGCTCGCAGAAACATGAAAAGATTTCCTAGCATTTTAGCGGCTTGAGGTGTTCTTTCTTGTGGTTCGCGTATCAGTCTGTTTAAACTTCTTGGCATATCATGGTTTTCTAAAAATGATGCAGACCAGCCAGTTTGACGTAATTCTTTTTGACTTAAAAAAAGTTTGTCTTTATATTGTGGAATTGTCCAGTTTTGTAGAGGGAACCATTCCTCATGCTCTGTAATATCAATATGTGAATAATTGAAATCAAACATCATTGAAAAACAGCCTTCTTGACCAATAAAAATATCTAACTGATCATAAGGAACTCCAACAGCTTCAGCAACAGTCATGCAATGATACTTATCGAATGTTTCTTTTCTGAGTTCTTTAAAGAAAACCTCAATGCCTGGCATATTACGAGAATAATCAAAACAATTGGCAAGTTGATCAGCTCCATCAATAGGACCATCAGGCCAATCTTGATTTTTCTTAATAAAATTAATAGCATCAACTCTAAAACCAGCAATACCTTTTTCTAGCCAGCCGTTAATCATTTGATAAATATCCTGTCGCATTTGGTGATTTTCCCAATTTAAGTCAGGTTGTTTTTTAGAAAAGGCGTGAAAATAATACATATTATTTTCGTTTGGAATCTTTTCCCAAACAGATCCTCCAAAAACAGAACGCCAATTTGTTGGAGCATGTCCATCTTTACCCTCCTTAAAAATATAATAGTCACGATATGGACTTTTAGGATTGTGAAGAGCTTCTTGGAACCAAGCATGTTCATCAGATGTATGATTAATGACTAAATCCATGATAATCTTTATTCCTTTAGATTTGGCTTTTTGAATGAGACATTCTAAATCTGCTAATGTTCCAAACTCAGGATTAATATCATTATAATCAGAAATATCATAACCATTATCGTCCATAGGTGATTGATATACAGGACAAATCCAAATCATTGTAATTCCTAATTTTTTTAAATAATCTAGTTTTTCGATAATCCCTTGAATATCACCAATACCATCGTGATTGCTATCCTTAAAACTTCTTGGATATATTTGATAAACAATTTCATCTTTCCACCATTCATTCATAAAGTATTTCCTCCTGTTTCATTACTTTCAGTATATCATTTTTCTTGCAAACTTCATAATAAATCATTGTTTAAAAAAGAAAATATGTAAGATAATAAGAAGAAAGTATAGACTGCATTGCTTTCAAGCTATTGCTGTTAAAATTTTTATATAAAAACAATAAAAAACGTGTATCATTTTTTCATGATACAACGCTTTATCCTTTTATCGAATTTTTCTGCATTCTACATAATAACGCTTTTCATAAGCTTCACCCATAGAAAAAGTTTTTCTAGGTAAAACACCTCCTGCAGCAATGGCAGGGAATAAAGTGTTTTTGTCGATGGCACCAAGTAAAATACCACAATTATTTTCCTGTTGAGATAATTTTTCTACTGCTTCATGCCCATGAACATAATCTATCTCACTTTCTGGATGTGATTCTAAATAATGATCTAAGAATTTTTGCAGGATATCAACAGGCAGACGATCATCTTCATGACATAGTTTCATATGAATCTCATGAGTCTTATCAATCAAGACAATATCCTCTCCATCAGTATAAATGATGTGTTCATTGGCGAGATGTTGTTGAAAGGCACTCAATAACTCATTAAAATCTACCTGAAACAAAACACGATGAATTGGTTCAAAAATTAATGCTGGATTATGAAGATTCACAAGCTCCACCATAGCATATCTAGCTGGATGATTTTCTTGTTCTTCCAGTGTTAATTTTTCTTTTGTTTGTAGCCAACATGCTTTTGCTGTCGCAACAGAATGATTACCATCACCAACAGCGAGAAAAAATCCATTGCTTTCTTTTTCCATATCATAAAGTTTTGCATTGATTTCTTTCGCAAGCTGACTTGTAATGGCATAACCTTTTAAATGTCCACCATTCATCATTAAAGGTGTATCATAAAGACATTCCAATTGCTCTTTTCTTTCATATAATGGTTCAATCAATTGTTTCTTTGGATCATCAATCAAAACCATCACATGAGGACACTCTAATAAGGCACCTTCTCGAATACGCAGTCTTGGTGGAATGCGTGATTGAATGGTTCCTTCTGTTGCACGAATTGGTGCAGAAGTTCCAGGTGTAAAATCATAAGCTTCTAAATCAATGATACCAACTAATCCTAAACGAATACCAGCATCAAGCTGTCTTTCAACAAGAACAAAGCCATCTTGAATATCTTCTTCTAAAATATTGTGTTCAACATAAGATAACATTTCTTTTTGTATTCTTTGAATACGATCATCATCTTTTCCTAAATAAACTTCTGGATAAATAATTTTTAAAGTTGATGGCTGACCATCAACAAGTTTTTCGACTTCCTCCCAATAATCCCTTTCACTTGTGTATTGATCACAAGCAACAACAGACCAAAGATTCATATTGATATCCTTTTTAGGTAAAAGAATATCAGTTGATTGAAAACATGCTTTCATCATATAACCCCCTCAATTTAAGTTTAATTCTAAGAAAACATGATTGTTCTGTCAAGTTTTTATATCTTTGATTATAAAAAGAGTTATTGAATATAGCTAAATATCACATGTTTCCATTCTTCATAGGTATGACAGTTACGCATGTGTTGGATGACTTCTTTTTGTGAAAAAAGCAAGATTAAAGCTTCATAGAGTTCTCTAAATAAATGTAATTCTTGCGTATGAATAACAACCAAAAGAACTCTCTTTTTCATATTTTGGGTAATAAGGAGGTCTTTTTAACTATTTTTGATAATATATTATCATGAATGATAATATATTATGTAAATTGTATACAATTTACAAAAAATAAATAATAATTTGTATTTTTTGATAATATTAGTAGACAAATTTGTATAAATCAAATATAATAGCGTTATCATTCAAAAAGGGGGACGTCTATATGACAAATCAAAGAGTTTACAATTTTTCTGCAGGTCCATCAACATTACCTGTACCAGTATTAGAAAAAGTCGCTGCTCAAATGTTGAATTACGAAGAAAGTGGAATGAGTGTGATGGAAATGAGTCATAGATCATCGTCCTATTTAGAAATCTTCAACGAAACAAAAGCTTTATTAAAAAAGGTTTTAAATATACCAGATAACTATAAAATTTTATTTATTCAAGGAGGAGCTACACAACAATTTTCAACAATTCCATTAAATTTAATGAAAAATGGAAAAGCTGACTATATTGTCACAGGTGCTTTTTCTAAGAAAAGTGCACAAGAAGCTAAGAAATTTGGTGATGTGCATATCGTTTATAACGGTGCGGATAATCAATTTAAGCATATTCCAACACAAGATGAATTGGATTTAAGTGCCGATGCATCTTATGTACATTTATGTGCCAATAACACAATTTATGGAACAGAATGGAAATATGTTCCTGATACAAAGGGTGTACCTATTGTGGCTGATATGTCATCCAATATTTTATCTAAGCCTATTCATGTGGCTGATTATGGGATGATTTATGCTGGCGCTCAAAAAAACATGGGTATTGCTGGTTTAGGAGTTGTCATTGTGAGAGAAGATTTGATTGCTGATCATCAAGAAAATATTCCTGTTTTAATGGAATATAATACGATTGCAGATAATGATTCTATGTACAACACACCACCAACATTTTCTATTTATGTTTTAGGATTGGTTCTTGAATGGATTGATCAAATGGGCGGTTTAGAAGTGATGCAAAAGAAAAATGAAGAAAAAGCAAAATTATTATATGATTATTTAGATCAAAGTGATTTCTATCAAGCACATAGTGATGCTGATAATCGTTCTATTATGAATGTGACTTTCACATGTCCAAATAAAGACTTAGATGCCAAATTTGTGAAAGAAAGTATTGTGGCAGGTATGTCTAATTTAAAAGGACATCGTTCTGTAGGAGGAATTCGTGCCTCAATTTATAATGCGATGCCTTTAGAAGGAGTACAAGCATTGTTAGATTTTATGAAAAAATTTGAAGAAGAAAATAAATAGGTGATGAATATGTATAATGTGAAATTATTAAATAAGATTTCTGATGAAGGATTAAAAATATTTGATGATAATTATGTATGTGATATGGATGCTGTTGATGAAGATGTGATCTTGGTGCGCTCAGCACCATTACATGAGTATCCTTTTTCAAAAAATTTGAAAGCTATCGCAAGAGCTGGAGCTGGTGTGAATAATATTCCGTTAGAACGTGCAAGTGAAGAGGGAATTGTCGTTTTTAACACACCGGGAGCGAATGCTAATGCAGTGAAAGAATTAACATTATGTGGATTATTTTTAGCAGGTCGTAGACTATTGGAGGGTCACGAATGGATCAATAGTCAAACTGGTGATGTTGCGAAAATTGCAGAAAAAGGGAAAAATCAATTCGTTGGAGCCGAGATTGATGGAAAAATATTAGGAGTTTTTGGTTTAGGAGCTATTGGTGTTGCTGTGGCAAATGCAGCAATCAAGTTGGGCATGGAAGTTTATGGTTATGATCCTTATATTTCGGTGAATGCTGCTTGGGGTATGAGTAAATGGGTGAAGAATGCTCAAAATATGGAAACGATTTTTAGTGAATGTGATTTTATTACTTTACATGCACCAAGTACAAAGGAGACGAAAGGTCTTATTAATAAAGAAACAATTGCAAAGATGAAAGATGGAGTTGTTATTTTAAACTTTGCAAGAGGTGATTTGGTAGTCACTGAAGATATTGTCGAGGCAGTTGCTAAAGGGAAGGTTGCTAAATATGTGACTGATTTTGCTAATGAAGAGTTGCTTAACAAAAGAAACATTATCGTTTTTCCGCATTTAGGAGCTTCAACTCCTGAATCTGAAGATAATTGTGCGCGTATGGCAGTTAAAGAAGTTAGAGATTATCTAGAAAGTGGTAATATTGTGAATTCGGTCAACTTCCCAACTATTAATGAACCACGTACGACAAAATATCGTATTTGTCTGATTCATAAGAATGTTCCAAATATGTTAGCACAGTTTGCTACTCTTTTAGCTAATCAACAGATTAATATTGAGAATATGGTAAATAAAGCTAAAGGTGACTATGCTTATACAATTATTGATACAAATGATACTGTTGGAACAGATGTTTTTCATGCTTTAGAACATGTGATAAGAGTTCGTGTTATTGAATAAATTTATGAAATCAAAAAAACATTTAAATGTGAAAGTTCTACAAACACTTATTTTTAACAGTTTTAGCTGATTAAAATAACAATAATTGACTGGTTGATACTAAAATTTCCTATGGTAATATAAAACATGAGTACAGATATAAGAAAATGCCATTTTCTTTAAGAGTGAAAGCATTCCTTGCTTTTATTCTCTGGTCTGACACACAGGATAGATGGCACTTACCAATAGCAAGAGCGGAAAAAGGTTTATTAAATATAATTTTATCTCTTTCATGTCAATAAGTGTTGCTTCGTTTGTGGTGCGAAAGGCGACTAACTATACAAAATAAACTTGTGAGGAAATATAAAACAAAAATATGTGAAAAAACCTCAATTGAAGAAACTTTCAAAGGTTTATAAGACAGTTTTATCTATATAATTTATAAAAGATGTTTCTAAGATAATAGAGATGTCTTTTTTTGTTGTATTAAAGTTTGAATGGAATATATGATGATGTTAATGAATTTAATTGAGTATGTGTTTCATCAAATTATTTTTTATATCGTTAAAGTTAGTCAAATTGATCTCTATTTATGATAAAATAAAGGAAGAGGAGATTGGGGATTATGAAGAAAATAGGACTTATTATGCTTGTAGGGTGGTTTATGATAGGGTGTCAAAAAGTAGAAAACAGAGAGATTGATAATACTGATATTCATATTATGAGTGAGTATATTGAATTTGAAATTGTGAAAAGTGAAGTCTGTGAGATTATTCTTCCATTACAGAAGGATTCAAAGAGTGAGGGTGTCATCTTAGAACATCCACATTCTGTTTTTGTTGATGTTGTTTTAAAAACTGTGAATTTATCTGATATGAATATGAGTGTGAGTGGAATATATTCAGGTGATTTTGTTGTTGGTGAACAGAGATATCAAATACAAAGTATTGCAGAAAATTGCGAATATAACAAATTGACAAATGATGAAGTTATTCCACCAACAGAAAGTCGGTATGTTCATTTATATTGTGAAGTTCCTGAAAACCAGTTAGATGATAAAGGAACGATTGAATTGGATGTTTTTCAAGAAAGGAAATATAATTATACATTTACATTGAATCGAACTACTAAGCCAAAAGATCAAAAAGTTTTAGGAGATATTCTTTTATTGGAACAATCACAAATAAGTTTAAACCATCTTTCTCAGGCACAGAGAATAGAGCCATCATATAAAGGATTATTATATAAATATATTCCTACAGATCATGATGATGAAATATTTATTATTTTGCAAATTGACTTAAAGAATATCAGTGAGACTGATATAGATCCACAAAAATATATTTATTGTGAGTATATACAAGCAGAACAAATTATACCTGCAAAAATTATTGTAGAAAGTGATAATCATCAATCATTGTCACAAAAAGAAATGATTCGTTCAGCGCAGGTACGCTCTCTTTACCTTGCAATACCTATTCAGGAGTCTTTTAAACAAGAAAATGGAACAATATGTTTGTTTGTTGAAGGAAGGACATTTGAGATTGCATATCCTGCTTCATAGGTGGAATATTTTTCCACCTTTTTCTTTAAATAGGTTGACTTTTTTTATAAAGAGGAGTATTCTTTAGATGAAAGTTAGATACATCTAACTGTTATTTATTAGCTTATGTTAGCATAAACTAATCAAGTAAGCATAGACTAAATAGGGAGGAAAACATGATGCCATTACTATTCGCAAATATTGATGAAGATAACGTGATAAAAAAAGTAGGTGGTTCTGCACAGACGAAACACCATTTGGAAAATCTTGGTTTTGTCCCAGGAAGTTCTATTCGTATCATTAATAAGGCTAATGGAAATATCATAGTGAACATTAAAGATACAAGAGTTGCAATTTCAGAAGAACTTGCAAAGAAGATTATGGTATAGGAGGGGTTATAGATGACATTAAAGGAAGTCGCAGTTGGTCAAACAGTGACTGTTAAAAAATTAACAGGTCAAGGTGCTACAAAACGCAGAATTATGGACATGGGAATTACCAAAGGTGTAGAAGTTTTTGTAAGAAAAGTTGCACCATTAGGTGATCCTGTAGAAGTGACAGTGAGAGGGTATGAATTATCACTAAGAAAAGCTGATGCTGCTATGATTGAAGTTGAATAGGCAGCTTATATTTTTAAAAAGAGGTTAGCTAGAACTAACAAAAAGGAGGAAACATATGGCAATTCGTATTGCATTAGCTGGTAACCCAAATAGTGGAAAGACAACATTATTTAACGCATTGACTGGTGCCAATCAATTTGTAGGAAACTGGCCAGGGGTTACAGTAGAAAAGAAAGAGGGAAAATATAAAGGAGATAAAGAAATTTCTATTACTGACTTACCAGGAATTTATTCTTTATCACCATATACATTAGAGGAAGTTGTATCTCGTGAATTTTTAATTCATGAAAAGGTTGATGTGATTTTAAATATTGTTGATGGTTCTAACTTGGAACGAAACTTATATTTAACAACACAATTACTAGAATTAGGTATTCCTGTTGTGGTAGCAGTGAATATGTTAGACGTTATTGAAAAACGTGGTGATCATATTGATTACGCAAAACTTTCAAAAGAATTAGGATGTCCTATTATGCCAATTTCAGCATTAAAAAGCAAGGGTATCCAAGAAGTTATGGACAAAGTAAAAGCAGTTGCTTATCAACCAGTAGAAGCAAAAAATATTTATAATAAAGATATTAATGCAACATTGGATCAACTCGCAAAGACTTTACCTCATGATATTGATGCTCAAAAAACTTTGTTCTATAGTGTCAAGATGTTTGAACGTGATGATAAAATTCTTGCAAGATTAAATGTGAAAGCTGATGAAGCTGTGATTTCATCATTAGAAAATAAATTAGATGATGACAGTGAAAGTATCATTACAGATGCAAGATATTCTTATATTACAAGTGTGATTAAAGATTGTTATAAGAAAGCTAAAAAGGGTGAATTGTCTACGTCTGATAAGATTGACAAAATTGTCACAAATCGTATCTTAGCTTTACCAATTTTTGCATTGGTTATGTTTGTTGTTTATTATGTGTCAGTTACAAGTGTTGGAGCAATTGTCACTGATTGGACAAATGATGTTTTGTTTGGAGAAATTATTCCTCCAGCAGTAGAAGGATTTTTAGTAAGTATTAATTGCGCTGACTGGTTACAAGGTTTAATTCTTGATGGTATTGTCGGTGGAGTTGGGGCAGTTCTTGGTTTCGTTCCACAAATGTTTGTCTTATTTGCATTCTTAGCAGTCCTAGAAGATTGTGGATATATGGCACGTGTTGCTTTCATTATGGATCGTATTTTTAGAAAGTTTGGTTTATCAGGAAAATCATTTATTCCAATGTTGATTGGTAGTGGTTGTGGAGTGCCTGGTATTATGGCAAGTCGTACAATTGAAAGTGATCGTGATCGTAAGATGACAATTATGACGACAACTTTTATTCCTTGTGGAGCAAAGTTACCAATTATTGCTTTAATTGCTGGTGCATTATTTGATGGTGCTGCTTGGGTTTCACCAAGTGCTTATTTCTTAGGAGTAGGTGCAATTATTGTTTCTGGTATTATTTTAAAGAAGACAAAGATGTTTGTTGGAGATCCTGCACCATTCGTTATGGAAATGCCTGCATATCATGCGCCTAGAGTGATGAATGTTTTAAGAAGTATGTGGGAAAGAGGATGGTCTTTCATTAAAAAGGCAGGAACAGTTATTCTTGTATCTGCAATTATTATTTGGTTCTTACAAGCATTTGGATTTGAAGACGGAAATTTTGCTATGGTTGAAGATATGGATAATAGTTTATTAGCTATGATTGGTCAAACATTTGCATGGATTTTTACACCACTTGGTTGGGGTCAATGGAGAGCAGCCGTTGCTTCTATCACAGGTTTAGTTGCTAAAGAAAATGTTGTTCAGACATTTGGTCAATTATACGGATTCGCTGAAGTGGCTGATGATGGTGCTGAAATTTGGGGTACTTTAGCTGCAAGCTTTACAGCATTATCTGCTTACTCATTCTTAGCATTTAACTTATTATGTGCACCTTGCTTTGCAGCCATTGGAGCTATTAAGAGAGAAATGAATAATGGAAAATGGACTGCTTTTGCAATTGCTTATCAATGTGTCTTTGCATATGTTGTTGCGTTAATTATTTATCAAATTGGTGGTCTTGTTCTTAATGGAACATTTGGTATTTGGACAATTGTTGCTATTGTTTTATTGGCAGGTATGATATACTTATTAGTGAGACCAGTTCAAAAATCAGATAAATTAGAAGTTGAATTCTCAGTAAAATAAAAGGAGGGAGACATAATGAACTTATCAACAGCTATTGTCTTATGTGTTGTGATCGTGATTGTTGTTTTAGCTATAAGATCTATAATCAACGATAAGAAAAATGGCAAATCTTCTTGTGGTGGTGATTGTGGTGGCTGCGGTAATCCATTATGTCACAGTTCTCATACTTTATTTGAAGAGTATAAGAGAAAAGAACTACATCGTTGAGTTGCACCCCAAAGGTTGAAAAACAACTGGAGGGGTTTTTAAATATCAAAATTAATATATAAAGTAAAGAAATGATATAAATCTATTGACAAAAAAGTAAAAAAGGTATATATTAATAATGTAGTTAGCAATAGCTAACTTAAGTAAATGAATAATTTGGATTTTGAATAGTATCCCAATAAGATAGTCGCCCTCATACTCCTATTCATCATTGTTATGATATGAAAACCAGATTCAATCAAGACATACATACACACGACTATCATTTGTGATTTATATTCAGTGACTCGGCTTGTCATCCAAAAAAGACAGTAACATATGTTACTGTTTTCTTTTTGTGTTTTAAAAGTTGCAATTGAAACTTTTGTATGATAATGTAGAAAAGAAAAGAGTGATATATATGAAAAAAATGACTGAAAGACATACAAAAATATTAGAATTATTAACTGAAAAAGGGAGAGTAGAGGTGACTAAGTTATCTTTGCTTCTTGATGTGTCACAAGTAACAATTAGAAAAGATTTAGATATGTTAGAAGGGAAAGGTTTAATTGTTAGGGAACATGGTTTTGCAACACTGAACTCTATGGATGACATGAATAATCGCTTAGCTTATCACTATGCAAAGAAACAAAAAATTGCAAAATTAGCATGCCAAAGTATTCATAATGGTGAAACAATTATGGTTGAATCAGGTTCATGTTGTGCTTTATTGGCTTTAGAGATTGCTCAAACAAAAAAAGATGTAACCATTATTACAAATTCTGCTTTTATTGCTGATTACATTAGAAAGGTTTCAAAGACACGAATTATTTTGTTAGGTGGTGAATATCAAACAGAGGCGCAAGTTGTGGTTGGTCCGATGACAAGAAAATGTGTAGAAGCGTTTTTTGTTGATAAATTTTTTATTGGCACTGATGGCTTTTCAGAAAACTCAGGCTTTACAGGAAATGATTATATGCGTAGTGAGACTGTAAGAGATATGGCAAAACAAGCAAAACAAGTGATTGTGGTAACAGAATCATCCAAATTTAATCAAGTAGGTTTGGTGAATTTATTACCTACTGAGGAAGTTTCTTGTGTTGTTACAGATTCGGAAATACCTGTATCTTGTGAAGAATTTTTAAGACAACAAGGAGTCATTGTGAATAAAATAGAATAATCTTTTCAATATTAATGTTTTTCATTGATGATAATTTATGAAAATAAATAGAAAATATGAATTGTTAAAAAAGCATGATGCTCTTAGAAAAAACAATTGAGATCATGCTTTAAAAAGACTTTTTGATAGTCCTGTAAGTCTTCTGGATAGAGGGCTTTTTTGTTTTTTAGTGAATACTCACGATTGAGAAGCTCATATTTTTTTTCACCAAATTGATGAAATGGAAGAAGCTGAACATGGTTAATGCCAATTTCAATAAAATATTGTGCAAATTTTTCAGCATCTTTTAATGAATCGTTAAAATCAGGAATAACAGGAATACGTGGAAGTATTTTCATTCCATGTTGAATAGCCCAGCGAAGATTTTTTTGGATGATTTCATAATGTACACCTGTACCTTCAAAATGTTTTTGACTATCATAGTGTTTGACATCAAACAATAGTAAGTCAAAAAGAGGCGCTAATTCTTGAAAAATCAAAGGATCAATATGGCCAGTTGTTTCAATAGCAGTATGGATGTGGTGATTTTTCAATGATGTTACGAGTTCTTTGACAAAAGTTGGTTGACTCATTCCTTCACCACCAGAAATTGTCACACCTCCATCTGATTCTTCATAAAAATCAATATCTTGTAAACAAACATCTACAACTTCATTGACATGTTTATATTCTCCTTCGTGGGATAAAGCATTTTGAGGGCAAACATTGATACATTGCAAACAACCAGCACACTTGTTGAATTGAATATGAATATGATGGTTGATATATTCGATTGCATGATGTGAACAAGTATGAATACATGCTTGACAATGAATACATTTATTTTGGTTATATAAGATTTGGATTTTTTCTAATTGTGATTCTGGATTGGAACACCATAGACATTTTAAAGGACAACCTTTTAAAAACACTGTTGTTCTAATGCCAGGACCATCATGAATACTAAATTTTTGAATATTAAATACAATACCTTGACTCATCTTTATATCTCCTTATACATATATCATAGCATGTCTTTTATAAAAAGTAAATATTATATATTTCAAATGAAAGTTTTTAGTGTTATTTTTGTAAAAAATAATTGACTTACATAAAATATATGTTAATATATATTTAGAAACGAAATAAATATAACTTACGAATGAAATAATAAGGAGGACACTATGAAAAATGTTGAGCATTTTGGAGATTTAACACCAAGAATGAGTGAATTCAGAGAAAAGGTTTTAGATAAGAAACCATATATTTGTGCTGAGCGTGCCTTGCTTGCAACAGAAGCTTACCAAGAAAATCAGAATCAACCAGCAGTGATGAAACGTGCTTTGATGTTGAAAAATATTTTAGAAAAAATGTCTATTTATATTGAAAATGAAACATTGATTGTTGGTAATCAGGCTGCTTCAAATAGAGATGCTCCAATATTCCCTGAATATACATTGGAGTTTGTCATTAATGAATTAGATTTATTTGAAAAGCGTGATGGGGATATTTTCTACATTACTGAAGAAACAAAAGAGGCATTACGTTCAATTGCACCTTTTTGGAAAAATAATAATTTAAGATCTAAGGGTGGTGCTTTGTTACCTGATGAAGTGAGTGTTTTTATGGAAACAGGTTTTTTTGGAATGGAAGGAAAATTAAATTCAGGAGATGCTCATTTGGCTGTTGATTATCAAAAGATTTTACAAATAGGATTAAAGGGATATGAAGAAAGAGTACGCAAGCTTAAATCAGAATTGGATTTATGTGTACCTGAAAATATTGATAAATATCAATTTTATAAAGCTGTTTTGATTGTGATTGAAGCAGTGAAAACTTATGCCCATCGTTTCTCTGATTTAGCTAAGGAGCTTGCTGAAAAGACAGAGGGAAAGAGAAAAGAAGAATTGTTAGAAATAAGTCGTATTTGTGCGAAGGTTCCTTATGAACCAGCTGAAACCTTTCAAGAAGCGATTCAATCAACATGGTTTATTCAATTGATTTTACAAATTGAATCTAATGGACATTCATTATCTTATGGGCGTTTTGATCAATATATTTATCCATATTATCAACATGATAGAGAACATGGATTAATCAATGATGACAAAGTCGTTGAAATACTTACAAATTTATGGATTAAAACTTTAACAATTAATAAAGTACGTAGTCAAGCACATACATTTAGTAGTGCTGGTAGTCCAATGTATCAAAATGTAACAATAGGAGGACAAACACCTGATAAGAAAGATGCTACAAATGCACTGTCTTATTTGATTCTAAAATCAGTGGCACAGACACGATTACCACAACCTAATTTAACAGTCAGATATCATAGAAATATGCCAAAAGCTTTTTTAGATGAAGCTATTGAGGTTATGAAATTAGGAACAGGAATGCCAGCATTTAATTCTGATGAAGTCATTATTCCTTCATTTATTGAAAAAGGTGTGAAAGAGGAAGATGCATATAATTATAGTGCTATTGGTTGTGTTGAAACAGCAGTACCTGGGAAGTGGGGATATCGCTGTACAGGTATGAGTTATATGAATTTTCCAAGAATTCTTTTAATTACAATGAATGATGGAGTTGATATGACTTCTGGTAAAAGATTTGTAAAGAGATGTGGACATTTCGAAGACATGACATCATTTGATGAATTGATGAAAGCCATTGATCATGTGATGAGAGAATTAACACGTATGAGTGTGATTGTCGAAAATGCCATTGATTTAGCATTAGAAAGAGATGTTCCAGATGTGTTATGTTCGGCTTTAACTGAAGATTGTATTGGTAGGGGAAAGACAATCAAAGAAGGTGGAGCTGTTTATGATTTTATTTCTGGATTACAAGTTGGTATTGCAAATATGGCGGATAGTCTTGCAGCAATCAAAAAGCTTGTTTTTGAAGAAAAGAGAATCACACCAAAACAATTGATGAATGCATTAAGAGATGATTTTACAAGCGAGGAAAATCAAAAAATTCAACAAATGTTGATTAATGATGCACCGAAATATGGAAATGATGATGATTATGTCGATCAATTGGTTGTTGAAGTTTATCATTCGTACATTGATGAAATGAAGAAATATCCAAATACAAGATATGGTAGAGGACCTATTGGTGGTATTCGTTATGCTGGAACATCTAGTATTTCGGCTAATGTTGGACAAGGTTTTGGAACGATGGCAACACCTGATGGACGTAAGGCGCATACTCCATTAGCAGAGGGATGTTCACCAGCACATAGTTGTGATAAGAAAGGACCAACGGCAGTCTTTAAGTCAGTGTCTAAATTACCAACACATGAAATTACAGGAGGAGTTTTATTAAATCAAAAAGTGACACCTCAAATGTTATCAAACGAGGAAAATAAAGAAAAGCTAGAAATGTTGATAAAGACATTCTTTAATAGATTGGATGGATATCATGTTCAATACAATGTTGTTTCAAAAGAAACATTGATTGATGCTCAAGAACATCCAGAAAAACATAAGGATTTAATTGTAAGAGTTGCTGGATATTCAGCGTTCTTTAATGTCTTATCTAAAGCAACACAAGATGATATTATTGGAAGAACAGAACAGACATTATAGATATATAAATATTTTTTAAAGAGTAATGAAAAACTAATCGTATAAAAATAGATTTTAATATGATTAGTTTTTTTGTTTTATAAAACGACATCATTGTCTAAAAAATTACTAATAATTCTTGAGAGGAACAAGTAATATATCAGACTGTTCCTACAACACTCATCCAAACTAGTTATTTTTTGTAAACATTGTGCTACAGAATATGATGCATCATTAAAGCGATGTCCTAATTGTAGAACATTAAGATAGAAGAAAGAATTCTATAAAAGAAATATAATATTTTAAATATTTATGTGGTTTCTAAAACAAATCATGGCTTGTATCATGAGCGAAGGATTAAGGAATAGATTATCAAGTAAGCACCTGTTTAAGTCCCGTTCCTTTTTTATGTACTCTTAGACTATTATATTCTACACTATCAAATTATAATCTTCTTGTTACAAATTAAATCTTTGTATCACTTTAACTCAAATATTCCGATTTTTTCATTAATGAATCCATCTCTCAAAATGTTTTGATTAATAAATAGGTTGTTTATGTTATAGAGGGTTATCTTCAAAAAAATTCAACAATGTTTTTTGATATACTGAAGGAAGATGTTATGATCATATCTTTATCTTCATATATAGGTTGTTTATAAGAACTTTTAAGCCTCTATATAAAAACTGTATGACAATACAAATGACAATTTTTTTCATAATTTGTTCTATTATTTTTGAAATTTTAAGTATTTTATGTAAGTTATATACTTGTTTTTTAGAAATATCAAGATATGAAATAGTGTTTTATAAAGTTTTATGATAAAATGATAGACAAAAGATAAAAGATTTTGAAAAATAAAGAGGGGTATTATGAAAAGAATTGCGATTTTAACATCTGGAGGAGATGCTCCAGGAATGAATGCAGCTATTCGAGCAGTTATGCGTGTTGCAAGTAAAAAGGGGATAGAAGTTTATGGCGTTATAGATGGTTATATGGGTTTAGTGGCAGGAAAAATAACAAGATTAGAAAACAGTCAGGTCTCAGAGGTTCTTACAAGAGGTGGAACAATCCTAGGATGTTCACGATTACCAGAATTTGTAAAAGACGAAGTACAATATCAAGCGATTAAACAATTAAAAGCCTATGGTATAGATGGATTAGTTGTTATTGGTGGTGATGGATCATACCGTGGAGCACTAGAATTGAGTAAGAAGGGGGTATGTTGTGTTGGTGTTCCTGGAACAATTGATAATGATATTAATGGAACTGATGAAACCATAGGTTTTCATACAGCTTTATCCAATATTGTCGATGCTGTAAATAAATTAAGAGATACATCAAGTTCTCATCATCGTTGTTTTGTGATTGAGGTGATGGGGAATAATCGGGATAGTTTGGCTTTATATTCAGGTATTGCTTGTGGAAGTGAATTTATTATTACAAAAAATACAGGCTATGATGAAGATTATATCGTAAAAATGATGGATTATTATGAGAAAGAACAAAATAAGAAACATGCAATTATTATTGCAAGTGAAAAAATCATTGATGTCGAAAAATTAGCACAGCGTATTTCTAGAGAAACAAATTTTTCAGGTCGTTCTATTGTTTTAGGGCATATTCAAAGAGGTGGAACACCTGTGCCAGCTGATCGTATCTTAGCATCGCAAATGGGTCAATATGCTGTAGAGCTATTGATGAATCACCAAAGTGGTTATTGTGTTTGTAAGAAAGACAATCATATTATTGCTAGAAGAATTGATGAGGCATTAAATGATGAAAGTGAAATACAAAAGAGAATGTATCAATTATTTGATGAATTAGTATAGGAGGGATATATATGAAAAAAGATACATCATTAAGGGATTTAGTTTTAGGCGTATTATTTTTCTTTGGAGGAGTTTATATTATTTTTCAAAATACACAAGTAATGGCAAACTGGGGATTTTATTTAGGACGTTTTCATATATCTAGTGGAATGGTCATTATTCCTTTATTGATTGGAATTATATGGAAAGCAATTAATCCAGAATCTCTTTATCCATCAATTGTCATTGGATTTGGTATTTTGTGTATTTTAATTACAATTATTATGGGAGTCAGAATTCACTTTACAACGACAAGTTTATTTGATTACGTGATGATGTTTGGATTAACGGCCATAGGATTAGGTTTCTTGATCAAAAGTTTATTTTTATCTGCACCAACATATAAAAGAAAGAATCCTTTTGAGGATGATGAAAAGAAAGAAAAGAAATAAAAATGATAGAAGTATAATAAAATAAGAGACATAATTGTTTCTTGTTTTTTTTATTGAACCCATTCTATAGTTGTATTATAATAAGCGAAAAGGAGATGATCCACACTATGTATGCGCCTCAACATTAATATACGAAAATAAATTAAAATCATTCTTTAGCTGTATTTTATACAGACTTTTCGTTATGTTTGAAAGGACGCATTTATATGGATCGTAAAAAATTAAATATTTATATCATGTATGTTATTGCATTTTTGCAAGGCATGGTTTTTTATAGCTCTGTGTCAACTTTATATCGTCAGGCACAGGGATTAACTTTAGTAGAAATGAGTATTATAGATAGTTTATTTTCTATTATGATAGTTGTTTTTGAGATACCTTGGGGATTTGTTTGTGATCGTATTGGTTATAAAAAGACAATGCTGATTTGTAATGGTGCTTATTTTATTTCAAAAATTATCTTTTTTAAAGCAGACTGTTTCTTCATGTTTCTGTTAGAACGTATTTTTTTAGCTATTGTTGTTTCAGGACTTTCAGGCTGTGATACTGCATTTCTATATGTTTCAAGCGAAGGAAAAGAAAGTACACATGTTTTTGGTATTTTTCGTGCAATGGGAACGTCTGGTTTGATGATCGCGTCTTGTATGTGTTCGCTGTTTATTCAGGAGCAATATTTAAAGGCTGCATTATGGACCATCTATCCTTATACAATTGCTTTTGTTTTTACTTTCTTTCTTAAAGATGTGTATGTAGAGAAGGAAACATCTCAAAGAATTTCATTACATG
>Ga0129308_1001129_pt1 | contig 30636 bp, 27 predicted proteins | sample L827metagenome_FD_94440 | JGI IMG/M metagenome (GOLD analysis project Ga0129308, IMG submission 94440) | Ring-tailed lemur group fecal microbial communities from Wisconsin, USA - L827 metagenome | ecosystem: Host-associated > Mammals > Digestive system > Large intestine > Fecal | place: USA...
AAGAAAATCTATTTGTTTTTCTAAAGATAAAATTATTCATGAAACTGTTATTGCTTCTTTTATCAATATTTTCTACTGGAATAGGGATTTGCCTGCTTTCAACTAATTTGAGACACAACCCATTTTTATGTATCAGGTTCACAATATTTATCAAGAAAATTATGAACTCCTTCGTTATCTTTATATGCAATGATAGTGTTCAGATTGACGTTTTCAACGCTTCGGAAAATATTCTTCTCCACCTGCGGATTGATTTTTTTCAGCTCGGCGATAAGAGCCTTTGTTTCCATTCGTTTTGACGCCGAACGCCCGTCCTCCCCGACGTCTGAGCATGTCTCGGTGAACTTGCAGGCGCACTGTATAAAATCAAGCTCATTGTAGCTGCACCAATGCTTTATATCCGCCTCTCGGACAAGATACATGGGACGTATCAGTTCCATGCCCTCAAAATTGGTACTGTGAAGCTTCGGCATCATAGTCTGGACCTGTCCGCCGTAGAGCATTCCCATGAGTATAGTTTCGATAACGTCGTCAAAATGATGACCGAGAGCTATCTTATTGCACCCCAACTCCTTTGCCTTGCTGTAGAGATAGCCCCTCCGCATTCTTGCGCAGATATAACAGGGATTTTTCTCGATATGTACCACAGAACCGAATATGTCCGACTCGAAAATATTTACGGGTACTGAGAGCTTCTCCGCATTTTCTTCGATCTTACGGCGATTTGCCGCATTATATCCCGGATCCATCACCAGAAACTCCACCTCGAATGGAAACTTATCGTGACGCTTTAGCTCCTGAAAAAGCTTAGCCATGAGCATAGAATCCTTGCCGCCCGAAATACACACGGCTATCTTATCATTTGGCTGAACAAGCTCGTACTCGTTTATACCCTTGGTAAATTTGCACCATATGCTCTTTTTGAACTTCTTACGCAGGCTGAGTTCCGCTTTTTCTGTGATATTTTTTATTTCTTCCGCTGATGTATTCACAATATCCGCTCCGTATGTAACCCTCGAAATCGAGGGCTTTTGCTATTTATTGATCTCCGACATCGGGTCAATATAATTTCCGTTGTGGAGAATTTCGATATGAAGATGCGGAGACAATGCAGATTCTATGTCCGCAGTATCGCCCACCGTACCAATAAGGTCGCCGCTGACAAGCATATCTCCTGCCTGCACCGAAAGTCCGCTCGAAAGTCCGCAGTAACGGGTAACGTATCCGTTATGGTGGTCAAGCTCGACAGTTACGCCCCATACAGGGTCGTTTTTGACCTCCATTATTTCACCGTTTGATACGGCGTATACTTCGTCGCCTACCTCTGCGGCAATATCCGCGCCGTTATGAGTCTGCCATGAACCTGTGGTAGGATTCTTTACAAGCTCTCCTGCACTGAAAATCCCTATAACGTCGCCCATTTCAGCAAGAGGCGGCTTAACGTTCTCCATTTTCGTCACGGCTGCCGGTTCGACGTTCTCGGGAACTTCCTCCACAACAGGCTCGGCAGGGTCGATCACTATCGCCTCGGCAGGCAAAGTAACCACAGGCGGAGCTGTAGCCGCCGGTTTGGGCGCAGCCGTCACGTTCGGCGCAGTAACACGATATGCCGGAGACGTTCCTTTTGGCAGATCGTCTACATGCCTGTCAACCGCCGCTTCCGATGCTTCCTGTATTTCCTTGGCGGTAAAATCTTCTGTAAGCCGTTCACCCTGATCGTAAGCAAAATAGCATGCCGAGCCTATCATTACCGCGCTTATTCCCAAAGCGGCATAAAAACCCTTTGAGCCTTTTTTGTTATCTGAAATTTTTTTCACGTATAACACCTCCGCTATTAGTATGAGTTTTTTCGGAGATGTTATTCGTGTCCTATGGAAATTTTTTTGAATTATTGATTATATTTGCAGCTTAAACAGGGAACAAGACCCTATTAAGTTGTAAACAATGATAGAATCAGCATAAATTTAAAGAGTTGAAAGCTTTGCGAATTTATCCTTTAAAGCAGGATAAATTTCACGGTAGAGCTGATAATACTTTTCGTATTCGACGACGTTTTTCTCATTCGGAGTTTGTACCTTATCGGTCTTGACTATCTCCGCGCAAGCCTCGGGAACGCTGCTGTACAGTCCCGCACCGACGGCGGCAAGGATTCCTACGCCGAGCGCAGGGCCTTCCTTTGAAGCCGCAGTCTTAACGCTGCTGTTGAACAGATCGGCAAGCATACTTCTCCACAGCGGCGATGAACCTCCGCCGCCGCAAGCCATCATATCGCTTACGTTCACGCCCATTTCACGGAAAACCTCAACGCAGTCCCTGAGCGAGTAAGTAACGCCCTCCATAACAGACCGTAGCATATCCCGACGTGTGTGTATCGCTGAAAGTCCAAAGAAAACTCCCCTTGCATCGGGGTCAAGGTGCGGCGTGCGTTCGCCCATGAGATAGGGCAGATACAAAAGTCGATTTGCGCCGACGGGAACAGCCTCTGCCTGCTTATCCATAAGGTAGTATTCGTCAACGCCCATGAGCCGTGCCGCCTCTTTTTCAGTCATGCAGAAATTGTCCCTGAACCACTTCAAGGAAAGACCTGCCCCCTGAGTAACGCCCATTACGTGCCACGTATTCGGCACAGCGGCACAGCAGGTATGCACACGACCCTGCTTATCAATGGAGATTTTTGAGGTGTGAGCGAAAACTACTCCCGAAGTTCCGATAGTTGTGAACGCCTTTCCGTCCTCCACAACGCCCGTACCAACCGCAGCAGCCGCATTGTCGCCTGCGCCGCCGACTACGATAGTGCCCTCGCATAGTCCAAGCTCCTCCGCCATTGACCTTGTAAGCGTTCCCGTGACCTCGCAGGACTCGTAAACCCTGCCGAGCCAGTTCTTGTCGATCTCAAATGCGGACAGCAGTTCATCAGACCACTTTCTGTTCGGGACGTCAAGAAGTTGCATACCCGAAGCGTCCGAAACCTCCGTGGCGTACTCATGGGTAAGCACAAATCTAAGATAATCCTTTGGAAGAAGAATATGAGCGATCTTGCTGTAGACTTCGGGTTCATTGTTTTTTACCCAAAGAATTTTCGCAGCCGTCCAGCCTGTGAGAGCCGGATTTGCCGTTATATCCACAAGCTTTTCCCGTCCCACGATGCGGTTCATTTCGTCCACCTCGTGAGCTGTACGCTGATCGCACCAAATAATGGACTTTCTCAGAACGTTGTTATCCTTGTCAAGCAGTACAAGTCCGTGCATCTGACCTGAAATTCCGACGCCCTTAACGTCCTCTTTTTTAATGCCGCTCTGAGCCATGACCGATTTCACGGTGTTTACCATAGCGTTCGCCCAATCGGACGGCTCTTGCTCCGCATAGCCGTTTTTCGGCTGATACAGTGGATATTCAATGGTTTTGGACGCTATAACGCTGCCCTTCTCGTCAAAAAGTACGGTCTTTGTTCCGCTTGTACCGCAGTCCACACCGATAACGTATGACATAATTCTTTCTCCATTCGTATAATATTTTAATCCACTAATTATACTATCCGCAAAAATATAAAACTATCATTGTCTAAAAATACAGACAATGCAATTTCCAACTCAGGTCAACAGATTAACAGAAAACTTCCTTGAATCGGTATCAAAGTAGTCCTCAAGCTCCGCAACATAAAAACGGAAACAAACTTTGCCGTTGAAGGACAGAACGTCGCCCTCCTCCGAAACGCCAAGCTCCGCAAGCTGCTCGTCGCTAAGACTTGAAAGAAGAACTTCATTATTCTTTTCCAACTCGAACAGCGTATATCCAAGCTCGTCAAGATGAGATTCGTTGAACGCCTCTCTGCCCTTGCCGTCAAGCTCGCTGAGGTAAATACGTTCGCCCTCCATTCTGTTGATAGCCGCAAGAAATTCCGAATCAGGCTCGAGAACGTAATAGCCCTCCTCGTCCTTGCCTATATCAAAGGCTGCAAGCTGAGTTTCGTCAAGTGTATCGAGGTTCAAGGGGTCAACGTCCGAAGCCGTTTTGCCTATCTCCATAAGCTTATAAACATTTATCCCCGAAAGCTGAAGTCTGCTGTCTACCGTAATTCCGTAGCGTTCAAGCTCGCTGTCGGTAAGGGTTATTTTAATATTATTCGAGACATTATTAAGCTGCTCCGTTATCGCGGCTCTTGTCTGAGTAGACCATTCAAGCTGTACGTTCTCGCAGATAGGACGTTCCTGATAGCAGATATGCTCCATATCTTTGAGCGTAAAGGTCACAAACGGATAAGTAACGTCGGCGTAGTTCGGTTCAAGGTATATAGCCGTACTGCCGCCGGAGGTATCTTCGGTGTTGATTATTTCGTAGCGGTATCGTCCCGAAGGCGAAAGACCCTTTTCAATGACCTCTTGTTTGGCATGAGTAACGAAAAACGAGGTAAACAGGAAATATCCCAATGCGCCGAAAATGTACATAAGCAGGATTATCGTACCGAACAAGGTCTTTTTTCCCTCTCCTGCGCCCGAAAGGAGAAGTATAATAACGCCCGTGGCAACTATTGGTATCAGCAAGGCTTTTTCATCGAAATAAAGCAGGACTACCGGCAGCATAGCCGTCAGTATCACAAAGCTTGATATTTTTGTAACGAGCTGATTACGGGTATACAGCATAAGTATCAGCGCAATGACCGATAATGCCGAAACTATCATACATACAGAAGCCCTTGATTCAATATGAATATCGTAAAAAATCGAGTAGTAACACAGAAAACACACCGCTACGGTATACAATGCGGCGATAAGCGATACAAATCGTTTTGTCCATACGTTTGAGAAAAAAGCTTTCATTTGAACCTCCGATAATGTCATATCTATATTTAGTCTGCTTTACAGCGTTTGTAAAATCATGCCATAGGGCAGAGCTTTATTTTTACTCACATATAAATATATTATATCATTTTTGAAGTAAAGTTACAAGTCATTTTTGCAATTAATTATTACTAATTGGTTACAATTTCCAAACACTTTACAACTCTTACAAAATATGATATAATAAATGTACATCAAATAGGAGATTTTTAACAATGAAAAACATATCGCTTTCAAAGTCAAGAATAGTATTCGCCCTGCTTACTGCCGCAGTTATGGTCTGTATTTTCCTTTTTTCATGCGAGAATGCAGAGGAATCCTCGGATACAAGCGGATTTTTCGTCAATATCATCACGAATATATTTTCAAAAAAGTTCAACGGCATGTCCCCTGACGAGCAAACGGCATTTTTGGATAATATCAGCCACCTTGTCCGAAAAACGGCTCATTTCACCATATTTGCCGCTTTGGGGACTTTCGCTTCACTTACGGCGGGGCGGCGGCGTATCATCAGCCTGCGCTCCTTGGGAGTTCTCGGATTCTGTTTCCTTTACGCCTGCACCGACGAGCTTCATCAGTATTTCGTACCCCAACGAGCCTGCATGTTCACGGACGTTCTTCTCGATACCTGCGGCGGACTTGCCGGAATACTGTTTTCGTTCGTTTTATTAACAATTTTCAAAAATAAGCATAAGCTTAAAGACAGCCGCAAAAATCAATAATTTTTTAGGCTGCAAGTAACATAATCCTCATTTGCGAATATAATATGGTATGCAAAGGAGGGATTACATATGAAGATCATTGTAATCAAAAGTCCAAAACTGCTCTCGGGACTTCTCAGAGCGATATTCAAGATCAAAAAAGAGGACGAAGTATAATACTGATCTCTAATCCAAAAACGGACTAAGCGTAACAGCTTAGTCCGTTTTTTATTTTCTTGAACTTATTACAAGGGCAAGTCCCGAATCAATGCGTAAGAATGCCGAATCTGCGGTTATTTCGTTGCTTACGCCTATGGGATAGCCTATGGTCATGTGGTATGCCTCCAAAGGATATTTTACACCGCTGTAACGTCCTATCACAGTTGTTTCCGTAAGCGCGAACAGAGAAAAATACCAGCCCTCTCGCTTTGGAAAAACATGCTCGCCCTCTCCGCACACCGTCAATTCGTTATCGGGGTCGCAGACAGTCATCTTGCAGCCGTGTTCATAAGCGTAGACAAGCGACTGCACGTTTGCAAAGGAATGGTCGAACCTTGCGCCAAGACCGCCGTAGAGCCGAACCTCCCCGAAACCTCGCTTTATCGCTTCTTTTAAGGCAACCAGCGTGTCAGTATCGTCCTTTTCGGGTACGCATCTCATCGTTTCTACCCCCTCGGGGAGCGTTTCGGAATAGGAATCAAAGTCCCCAACGATAAGATCGGGCTTTAGCCCCAGTTTTTCGGCGATTTTCAGACCGCTGTCGGCGCATATGACAAAATCTCCGCCGCCGATAATTTTTTCGGGGTCAATAAAGCTCAGATCAGATACGGGTCCGCCTGCAAAAATCACACAGCTTCTCATTTCAGTTCCCACTCCTTGATCTGCTTTGCCTCCTCGTACATGGCGCAGTAGCTTTCATGGCGTATTTTGGGGATTTTTCCCTCACTCACCGCTTCAAGCACGGCGCAACCCTTTTCACAGGTATGTGAGCAGTCCCTGAAACGGCAGTTTTCCACAAGTCCCTCGAACTCCCGAAAACACGAGGACAACTCCTCTTTACGTATCATATCGTAACGCGCGGTCTCAAATGTGGAAAAACCCGGGGTATCGGCGATATAACCGCCGTCCTCCAGCTTGTACAGCTCGGCGTGACGGGTAGTGTGCCGTCCCCTGCCCAGCTTTTGACTTATCTCTCCTGTGGGAATATTCAGCTTAGGGTCAACGGCGTTCAGCAGGGTAGACTTTCCTGCTCCCGAATTTCCCGTAAAAGCGCTTATTCTGCCTTTCAGAAGTTCACGGACGGCATCGACCGTTCCGCTGTCGGAGTAGTCTATGGTTATTACTTTGATACCGATTTTTTCGTAGACCTCACGAAGCTCGGAGCAATCCCCGAGGTCGGTCTTTGTTATCGCCACAACAGGCTCTATCCCCTTGTACTCGGCGATAGCTATGAACTTATCGAGTATCAGATAATTCGGATTCGGACTTACAGTCGAAACAACGAATATCAATTGGTCAAGGTTTGCAAGAGGGGGTCTTATAATGAAATTTTTCCGTTCTTCTATCTCCGAGATAACGCCGCCGCTGACGATAACCCTGTCCCCTGCGGCAGGACTGATACCTCTGCTGCGGAATATGCCCCTTGCTTTGCACTCAAATATGCCGTCAGGGGACTCTACGGTATAGAGTCCCCCTAAGCATTTTAATATTATTCCGCTGACATTAGTTGTGTTTACCACCACCACTGCCATGATGTTATACCTGTTGTTTCATCGTAGACCCAATCGCCGTTTACGCCCGGTGAATAGTATATGAATTGATCGTTTACCCATTCTCCGTTTACACCCGGTTCGGGAGTCGGCTGTGGATTCGGTTCAACATAAGGCGGATCTGTTACGGGAGGCTCTACATAAGGCGGCTCTGTAGGCTCAGGCGGAGCTTCTGTCTCAGGCTCGGGGAATCCTCCGACATTCTCGAATGCGGCATATGAGTCTCCTCCCGACATACATACATACGTACCCTCAGCAAAGTTGAAGCTGTACGTTCCTATCTGCGCCCTTGCGTTATTGTTCAGGTTTGTAAGCGCAACCGTTACGTTTACATTTTCACCCGAACCGAGAATCTTCTGAGAGATCGAAGCGTACTCGGGACAATAGAAAGTACCCGATTCCTGTGTGTCGATAGTTCCGTCCTCTTTCTGAACCATAAATGCGATAACAAAACGTCCGTTTGCTTCCGGAGGGAAGTCAACACTAAATTCTACCTCACCGTCAGGCTTCTTTCCGTTACTGAAGAAAAGCGTTATCTCAGTACCCTTTTCAACCTTTTCGCCCTCCTCGATGGACTGTCTTACGACCTGTCCCTCCGGCTCATATGAAGCCTCGTCCTTGGTCTTTACCTTGAAGCCCTTGTATTCTGCAAGAGCCGCCGCTTCGTCGATAGACTTGCCGACCCAGTTATCAGCCTTTATCTGTCCTGCGTCCTCGCCTATACTTACGTAAAGAATGATCGCAGTACCCTTATGCGCCTGCTGACCTGCGGGAGGCTCTGTCTTGATAACGTTGCCTTTCTTTACGTCGGTGCTGGAAGAATTTCTTATCTCGAAATCAAATTCCAACTGCTTCAGCATATCCTTTGCAAGTTCGACGTTTTTGTTCGTAACATCGGGAACTTCCTCAGTCTCCATGCCCTTGCTTATCTTTACTTTCAGGGTATCGCCTTTCTTGAATTCGCTGCCGGGCGCAATATCCTGCTCGATGATTATGCCGGGTTCAGCCTCGTTGAACTCTTGTCCGTCCTCTTGGAACATGATATTATTGCCGTAAGTGCTTACCGCGTCGTTGAAGTCCATTCCTACAACGTCGGGCATTTTCCAGTCGTTCTTCTGAGAGGAGTCCTTGAGCATATCGGTAAACAGCATAGCGATAATTATAACTCCGACTATAATTACAACTACTACGACTGCCGTAAGTACGGGAACTACAAGTGAAGAACGTTCTTCCTCCTCGTCCTCGTCATCGTCGTCATCGTCGTCGTAATAATCATCGACCGTTCCGTAGGGCTGATTACGCTGAGGAGCTCTTGCTCCTGCGGCGGCGGCTGCATAAGCAGGCTGACCTGTGGGAACGGGTTCGTCCGCAGGAGGAAGCTCGATACTGCCCGAGTAATACTGGGTATCCTCGTTGTCGTCCACGCCCTCCTCACGGTAGTAGCCGAAGGTCATTGTCGGGTCTGCCTTAAATCTTTCAATATCAGCGATCATTTCGCCCGTAGTGCGGTATCTGTCCTCGGGAGCTTTCTCCATAGCTTTGAGGACGATCTCCTCCAGACCGTCGGGAATATCGGGGTTGACAGCTCTCGGACGCTCGGGAATATCGTGCATGTGCATTACGGCGATCGCAACGGGATTATCGCTGTCAAAGGGCTTTCTTCCCGACAGCATCTCGTACATCATAGCGCCCACGGAATAAATATCGCTCTTGGCGTCGGTAACAGCTCCGCTCGCCTGCTCGGGACTGATGTAGTGTACGCTGCCGATAGCCTGATCTGTAGCCGTCTTGCCCTCCTCACGGGCGAACTTGGCAATGCCGAAATCCATGACCTTGATCGTGCCGTCGCTGAACATCATGATATTCTGAGGCTTTATGTCTCTGTGTACGATGCCCTTATCGTGAGCATGCTGGAGCGCTCTCAATATCTGTATAACGAAATGCACCGTATCCTTCCATGTGAGGACCTTCTCCTCCTCGATATACTCTTTGAGCGTAATACCATCGATATACTCCATGACAATATACTGGAGCTTGTCGGAAAAGCCCACGTCGTATATCTTGACAATATTAGGGTGAGAAAGAACTGCTATCGCCTTAGATTCGTTGCGGAAACGGCGGAGAAATTCTTCGTTTTCCGCATACTCCTTTTTAAGGATCTTAATAGCTACAGGCTTATTGTCGATAACATCAACGCCCTTATAAACCTCAGCCATTCCGCCGACGCCGATAAGCTCTGTGATCTCATATCTGCCGTCGAGCTTTTTGCCAATGTACTTATCCATTGCCTTACCCTTCCTTTTCTGATCTGCCTAATATCATAGTAACCCTACTTGAAAACCAACCAAGTTCACTGATAAAAATTCTCCATAGCTGCGTTATCGTCGTCACCGTGCGACAGCACGCTTTCCTCCTCTGCCTTGCTATGAAAAATTTTTATTCAGTTCCTTTTGTCTGCTTTTCAAGTAGGCTTACTATACTCAGCAAACCGATATTGAAAATAAATTAAACAAAAATCATTCGCTGATAACAGCCACGGTAACATTATCTCTGCCGCCCTTGTTCAAGGCAAGCTGTATCAGTGATTCCGCCGCATTATCAAAGTCCGTACCCGATAACACGCCGTATATTTCTTCGTCGCTGCAATAGCCTGACAACCCGTCCGAACAAAGCAGCAGGCTTATCTTATCCTCATATGTCAATATAAAAGTATCCGTCAGCACCGTTTTTTCAACGCCGACCGCTCGTGTCAGCATATGCTTTTGCGGATGCACCGCCATTTCCGCCTCGGTGATCTTCCCCTGCTCGTAAAGCAGCGAAGCCACGTTATGGTCGGTAGTTACGGGGCAAAGTCCGCTTTCGGTTATAAGGTACGCTCGGCTGTCCCCCACATTGGCGATATACGCCGCGTCGGCAGTCACAAAGGCAGCCACGCAGGTCGTTCCCATGCCGAAATTCTTGAAATCCAGCCTTGCGCGGGTATATATAACGGAATTTGCGGCGGAGATCGAGGAGATCATAAGCTTTCGTATATCGTCCTCGCCGAGACTTTCGCTGTAGCCGTCCGCAAACCGCTGAAAAAACTCATTTATGGCGATCGCGCTTGCCTCCTTGCCTGCCCGTTCGCCGCCCATGCCGTCGCAGACAACGGCGAGAATATTATGTCCGAAGTACTCGCATCTGACAGCGTCCTGATTTTCCTCGCGCCGAAGTCCGATGTCAGTGCCGAATCTGAACCTCATTCCTATGCACCTCCGTTTCCCATTCTGTTTATGGCGTCGCGTCTGAGCTGACCGCACGCCGCTTCTATATCGCTGCCGAGAGTTCTTCTCACGGTAGCGTTGATACCGCGCTTTTCGAGCCGTTTTGCAAAGTCCGCCACGGCTGTTCCTGCGGTGGTGTATTGTCTTTCCTTGACCTTGTTTACGGGGATAAGATTCACATGGCAGTTCATACCCCTGAGAAGCGCGGCAAGCCTGTCCGCGTCTTTTTCCGAGGAGTTCACGCCGTCCATAACAGCGTACTCAAAAGTAATGCGCCGCCCCGTTTCGGCGATATAAGTCCTGCACGCTTCTAAAAGCTCCTGTATATTATATGCCCGATTTATCGGCATTATTTCACTTCTTGCAGAATTTTCGGCGCTGTGGAGGGAAATACACAGGGTAAGTCCCAATTTAAGCTCCGCAAGCTCGTATATCTTGGGAACGATACCGCAGGTCGAAAGCGAAACATGCCGCAGGCTGAAATTATTGCCGTCCTTATGGGAGAGAAGCCGCAGGAACTTCACCACGTTGTCGTAATTATCCAGCGGTTCGCCAATGCCCATAAGCACCAGCCCCGAGATCTTAACGCCCGAGTTTTTCTCGGTCTCATATATCTGCATGAGCATTTCCGAAGGCTCTAAATTTCTGACGAATCCCGCAATAGCCGAAGCGCAGAACCGACATCCCATTTTACAGCCCACCTGCGTGGAAATACAAAGGCTGTAGCCGTAGCTATACTCCATGAGGACTGTCTCCACAAAGTTCCCGTCACAAAGCCTATACAGATATTTTACAGTATTATCTATACAAGATTCAAGTCTTTTCTGCACAAATAGTCCATTTACACAAAAATTTTCTTTCAATCGCCCTCTGAGTTGGACAGAAATATCAGTCATTTTGTCGAAATCGAAAACTTTTTTTACATGAAGCCATTGAAAAATTTGTTTTGCCCTGAATTTTTTCTCGCCTGCTCTCACAAGCTCGGCTTCAAGCTCGTGCAGATCGAGGCTCAGAATATCTGTTTTTTCCAACGGTTCACCTTCTTGAATCAAAATTTCTTTCTGAATTTCGCTATGAAGAACCCATCCCCCGAAAAAACGCACGGGAAAAATGTTTTTGGGTTATCGAACGACCTGCCGTAAAGCTCAGGAAGCTCCGCAAGCTCAGTTTCGGGGTGGTTTTCCAAAATCTTTTGGACGACGGCTTCGTTTTCGGCTTTTCGCACCGTGCAGGTCGAGTAAACCATTTCTCCGCCGACCGCAAGATAGTTCAAAGCGTTGTCAGCAATATTGTACTGAATTTCGGGAAGTCTCTCAAACTCCGACAGACTTTTATACTTTATTTCGGGCTTGTGACCTATGACCCCATAACCCGAACACGGAACGTCGCAAAGAATTTTCGTAAACTTCGGCAGTTCGGGCAAAAACACAGTCGCGTCCCCCGTTTTTGCCGATATATTGGTAAGTCCCAAACGTTCTGCACCCTCCCGTATCAGCTTCACTCGCTTTTCGTGGAGGTCAAAGGCATGTATCTCGCCCCTGCCGTTCATCATTTCCGCCATGGTAAACGTCTTTCCGCCGGGAGCTGCGCAAATATCCAGCACACGGTCGTTTTCTGTCGGCGCAAGAGCCATGCAGCATAACTGAGATGAAATGTCCTGAACGTGAAAAAATCCCGATCTGAAAGCGTCCGTGTCGATTACACCGCCGCTTTTTAGTCGATAGCAGAGTTGGTCGTCCGTCTGAAGCTCCACGCCGTGCAGAGCCTCCGAAAGCTCCTCATGAGTACATTTCAGCGGATTTCTGCGGATAAACGTTTCGCCGCTGTCCGTAACCGTGAACCTGATAAAGCGTTCGATAATGTCCTCGCCGTAGTCCGCTATAAGGCTTTCCGCAAGCTCCTCGGGAATCGACCAGACCGCCGAAATACGCCCGAGTTCGGAAATATTCTTTTCATCACTCTCAGAAATAACAGCTTTTCCGTCCCTTATGAAATTCCTCAGAACCGCATTTACCATGCCCGACGCGCTCGTTTTGCCGAACTGCTTGGCAAGCCTGACGCTCTCGTTGACCGCCGCATTGTCAGGAATATTATCCATGTACAATATTTGGTACAGTCCGCAGCGCAATATAGTTACAATTATGCTGTCCATTTTTGCCAACGGGCGAGAGCAATATCGTGCTAAAACGTGGTCGAGCGTTATCCTGCGCTGAATGACCCCGTAATACAACGCCGTGCAGAGCCGCCTGCCCTGAGAGTCAAGATCGGAGCGTTCAAGTCCGCTGCCAAGCTGAATATTTGAATAGCTGCCGCTTTTGAAGGTCTTATCCAAAAGCTTTGCCGCAAGATAACGCGGTTCGGTCATTTTCTTGTCCTCAGCAGCAAGCGTACAAGCTGCATAATGGAAGTAACAAGGGCTGTTACGTAGGTCATGGCGGCTGCGGTCAGCACCTTTCTCGCCATGGGAACTTCGGACATCTCCAGTATTCCGTCGTTTTCCAAGGTCTGCAATGCTCTGCGGCTTGCGTTAAGCTCCGTGGGAAGTGTGACAAGCTGAAACAGAACTACGGCTCCGAACATTGCTATTCCCACATAAATGAGGAACGGCAGGGTATCGAATAAGACAATGCCGAGTACAAACGCCATATACCAAAGGCGTGAGCAAATGTTTACCGCAGGAACTATCGCCGAACGCAAAACGATCGGCGTATAATTCTCGGCGTGCTGACAGGCATGACCGCACTCGTGAGCCGCAACGCCTATCGCCGCAACGGAAGTCTGACCGTACACCGAATCGGAAAGTCTTACAACGTCCTCTTTCGGTGAAAAATGGTCGCTGAGCTTTCCCGGCGTATGCTCTATGCGTATATGGCTCAGACCGTTGCTGTCCAGAATCATTCTTGCGACCTGATCGGCTGTAAGTCCTCTGGAATTTCTCACCTTGCTGTACTTATTGAACGTACCTGTAACCGCCGCCTGCGCAATAAGCGGTAAAACGAGCATTAAGATCAGCAATAAAATATCGAGCATCATATGATTATCCCCCTTTTATCCGAGTTTTTCGCCTTTTGTAAGTTTTCTGCCCCGAAGGAAGTCGGCTGTTTTCATGCGTTTTCCTCCCTCGAGCTGTATCTCATTGAATATTATCACACCGTCGCCGCAGTTTACTGCAAAGACATCGGCATCAGCTATCGTACCCGCTTCGCCACGAGCAATATTGTGCGAAATTTCCGAAGCAAACACTTTCAGACGCTTGCCGCCCATTACGGTGAAGCCTGTAACTCCCCTTATAATATTGTGCAGCTCCTCCGCAGGTCTGCTGAAATCAAGACTGCTCATTTCCTTTTTTATCATAGGCGAATAGCAGCTAAGAGAATCGTCCTGCTTTTCGGGAACGAGCGTCCCCTGCTCCAAGCCCTTGATAGTTTCTATGAGGACACGTCCGCCGATAACGGAAAGTCGGCTATATAGCTCGGAATACGTTTCATTTTCGCCTATATCGACCGATTCCTTTATGAGCATATCTCCCGTGTCAAGACCCTCGTTCATCTGCATCGAGGTAACGCCCGTGACCTTTTCGCCGTTCAGCAGCACCCAATTTATCGGGGCAGCTCCACGGTATTTCGGAAGCAGCGAAGCGTGTATATTAACGCAGCTGTACTTCGGAAGCTCCAGAATTTCTTTCGGAAGTATCTGACCGTATGCCGTAACAGCTATCAGGTCGGGAGCAATATCGTTCAAAATCTTCATTGCCTGTTCAGCATCGTCGCCCTTTCTCAGGGAAAGCGGCTGATACACAGGAATGCCGTATTCCGCCGCCGCCGCCTTAACAGGTGTTGGGACAAGCTTGTATCCGCGCCCTTTCGGTCTGTCGGGCTGAGTAAATACCGCCGCTGTCTCGTGTTCAGACTCTGCCAGCGCTCTCAGGCACGGCACGGCAAATTCGGGAGTTCCCATAAATACGATCTTCAAACCTACTCCTCCTCGGGTACGAAAAATTCCTCTACTATCTCGGTAAACACATGTCCGTCAAGATGATCGTTTTCATGGCTTGCGCACTGTGCGCCGAGCTTTGTGAACTCACGCTCATACCAGTTTCCGCTGCGATCCTGCGCTTTAAGAACCACCACGGCAGGGCGCATCACATATCCCCACACGTTCGGACACGAAAGACACCCCTCCTGAACACGCTGTTTGCCCTTTTTAAGTTTAATTTCCGGATTTATTGCTTCAACGTTTCCATCTTCAAGGTGCATTATAAATATACGCCTGCATATTCCGATCTGCGGCGCAGCCAATCCAAGCCCCTCCGCCTTATCGAGTGTTTCGTGCATATCGTCCAAAAGTTGAGCTAATTTGTTATCAAATTTCTCCACAGGTCTGCAAACCTTATGAAGCGATTCGTCCTTATCCGTTAATATTCTTCTAAGTGCCATAATGATCTATCCTCTTTACACACCTACGTCCCCGTTGATGTCGGCGTAGAATGTTATTTTTTTCATATCCTTCAGCTTTGCCCCCTCGATAAGGACGTCGCTGATAAAGCTCCGCATTTCGGCGGTATTCTTGAATTTCATGATTATCCGCCAGCGGAATTTTCCGTTTAGTCTGCCGTAGGAGGCTCTTACAGGTCCGAGAACTCTCACGGGAGTTTTCGGCTGCAACGCTTCGAGCTTTTTGTTCATCAGCGCAATTATCGCCTCAGTTCCCGATCTTACCGCTTCTTCGTCTCCACCTGCAAAGCAGAACACGCACATATCGCACAGCGGCGGAAATATAAGAGTTCGGCGAATGGAAATTTCCTCATTGTAAAAACCCCTGTAATCCTGCGCTGCGGCAAGCTTCATGACGTAATGGTCGGGCATAAAGGTCTGCAAAACGGCGCGTCCTCTGCGGCTGCCTCGTCCTCCTCGTCCCACGACCTGAGTTATCAGGGAAAAAGTCCGCTCATAGCTTCGGAAATCTCCTGCATACAGCGCTTTATCTATCGAAAGCACACCCACAAGCGTGACGTTCGGGAAGTCCAGACCCTTGCCTATCATCTGCGTTCCGACCATAATGTCGTATTCTCCGTCCTTGAACGCCTTAAAGCCTTTTTCGTAGGAATATCGGGAAAAAGTCGTATCCGCGTCCATACGCAGTATACGTGCGTTGGGGAACAGTGCATTAAGCTCCTCCTCGAGCCGCTGAGTCCCGAATCCCATGCTTTTCAGCCTGTCAGAGCCGCACACAGGACAAACCGTCACGGGGTCCTGCGCAAAGCCGCAGTAATGACACATCAGCTTGCCGTTTTTCTTGTGATACGTCAGCGGAACAGAGCAGTTCGGGCAGTAGATCGGCTGATAGCAGTCCACGCAACTCATGATTGTATGAAAGCCTCGGCGGTTCAGCAAAAGTATACTCTGCTCGCCGTTTTTCAGGTTCAGATTTACCTCGTCTACCAGCTTTTGGCTGAATTCCGAGGGATTACCCTCCATGCGCTCCTCGTTCATATCAACTATTACAGTCTCGGGGAGACATGCGTCATTGTAGCGTTTTTTCATTTCAAGGAGCTTGTAAACGCCTTTTTCCGCCAGATAATAGCTTTCTACGGACGGCGTGGCTGACGCTAAAAGCAAACTTGCACCATGATAAGCGCATCGCTGTTTTGCAATATCGTGCGCCATATACCGTGGGGAACTGTCGGATTTATACGATCTTTCGCCCTCCTCGTCTATTATTATAAGTCCGAGATTTTCAGCAGGCGCAAAAACTGCGCTTCTTGTCCCGATTATGATGTCCGCTTCGCCCCGTTTTATTCTTTTGTACTCGTCAAGCCGCTGTCCGAGCGAAAGTCCGCTGTGGATAACTGCCACTCGCTCCCCGAAAAGCGACCTGAAACGTGTAAGAACCTGCGGCGTAAGCCCTATCTCGGGAATAAGCAGCATCGCACGTCTGCCGAGCTTAACGGTATTTCCGATAAGCTTTTCAAAAACAGACGTTTTGCCGCTGCCCGTTACTCCGTGCAACAGGAACACAGCGGGCTTTTTCTCGAAAATTCGGGAAAAAACTCTGTCGTGGACGTTTTGCTGCTCCTCGGAAAGCACAGTGGAATCGGGGTCGATACGTTCGTCCGAACCGTCGTCCACAGCCCGAAGAACTTCCATATCATATTCTTCCGCCGCGCCGTTTGCCGCAAGACGTTTAATGACAGATTCGGAAAATCCGCACATATACGCCGCTTCTTTCACCGAAACGCTCCCCCAGTCACGGAGAAACTCCGCCGCTTTTTTCTGCTTCGGGGTGAGGGTGAAGCTTTCGGGGTCGGCAAGATACCTGTCGGAAAGACGTATCATGCGCACCGAAGCGTCGCCGACGGTCTGCTTGAATATATTTGCGGAACTGAGCGCACCTGCCTCTAAAAGCTCGTCTACATAGAGCCTGCCGTTTTCCGCCGTATAATTTTTCAGCAGCTCCGTGAGAATACTGTCGTCCTCAACGGAACTCAGCACGTCAAGCAGCTCCACCGCTTTCTCCGAAAGAGAAGCTGTATCGGAAAATCCCTTGACAAGCCGAAAATTTTCATCGGCTCTTACGCTCATCGCAGGTGGGAGCATGGTTTTTATACCGTCATAATATGTGCAGAAAGTGCGGTCGTGAAGAAATTCCGCCAATTGAAGCAGTTCCTCATTCAGCACAGGTTCGCTGTCGATCTGAGCGGCAACAGGCTTCAAGGACGTTTCATCGCCCTCGTTGAGCCGCATGACCACTCCGACACGCCGCCGATTTCCCCTGCCAAACGGAACGAGAACACGGCAGCCTCTTTTCAGCGTCATGCCCTTGGGGACACGATAGCTGAAAAGCATGTCAAAGGAATAGGAAGTACCGCTGACAGCAGTTTCCGCAATCAAAGATCATCCCTCGCTGACTGTGCTGACTATCTTGCACTTTCCGCTTGCAAGCTCCTCCACCGCCGTCTTTACGGGCTTTTCTTCAAGGGTCTCGCCGTTTGTGTAAAGCTCGTCGGAAATTTCTCTCGCGCGCTTTGCAACGGCGATAACAAGCGAATAACAGCTCTCGTTCTTTGAAATTATCTGGTTTACTGCGGGTCTAAGCATTTTTGATAACCTCCTCTATAAATTCAGCCTGTGCGGACGTTTTCAGCGATTCTGCACGTATTACCGTGAAAAAGTCGTTTACGGCGTCCTCCAGAGCATCGTTGACAATGATGTAATCGTATCGTCCCATATATTTAAGCTCCTCGGTTGCCTGAGCAATGCGATCGTCGATCACTTCCTGAGTCTCCGTACCTCTTTTGTTAAGACGTCTGCGGAGTTCTCCTACAGACGGCGGCGCAATGAACAAGAACAGAGCGTCGGGGCGAATGTCCTTTATCTTCATAGCGCCCTGAACCTCGATCTCAAGTATAACATTTATGCCTGCTTCTAATTTGGATTCGACCTCGGAAACGAACGTACCGTAGTAATTGTCGCAGTATAAGGCATGTTCGAGAAACTCGTTTTTGTCAATTCTTTGAACGAAGTCGTCTTTTTCAAGGAAGTAATAATTCACGCCGTCAACTTCGCCCTCACGGGGCTTACGGGTCGTTGCGGAGATCGAGCAGTAAAAACGCTCGTCTTTCAATATCTCCGCCAGCATAGTACCCTTTCCGCAGCCCGAGGGAGCGGAAAAAACTATAAGTCGTCCCCTATTCATCTTCGTCTGCACCTCCGTTTTCATTTATCCTTGAAGCAAGAGTGTCGGTTATGAGCGACGAAAGAACAATATGTCCGCTGTCCATCACAATGACCGCCCTTGTTTTTCTGCCGTATGTAGCGTCTATCGCCCTGCCGTCGTCCCTCGCCTCCTGAATAAGCCGCTTTATGGGAGCGGAATCAGGACTGATGACCGTCACTATCCTATCTGCGGAAACCATATTTCCGTAGCCAATATTTATCATTCTCATAGCTTACTCGATGTTCTGTATCTGCTCGCGAATCTTTTCAAGCTCCGCTTTCATGTCCACCACAAGCTTGGTAATGCCGAGATCCTGAGCCTTTGAGCCGATAGTGTTTACTTCACGGTTCATTTCCTGAACAATAAAATCCAGCTTTCTGCCAATAGATTCATCGGAATTCACAAGCCCCCGAAGCTGCGAGATATGACTTCTCAGGCGGACTGTTTCTTCATCGACCGCAATTTTCTCGGCAAAAACAGCCGCTTCGGTAACGATTCGCTGTTCGTCTATATCACGGCTTTCCAGAACCTCGCTTAACTTTTTGTAAAGCCGTTCCCGATAGTTTTCAACGGTCTGAGGCGAAAGCTCCTCTACCCTTGCGACCATTTCCATAATGCACTCGGATTTTTCAAGAACATCGAGCCGCATTTTTTCGCCCTCGGTCTCGCGCATAGCAACAAATCGCTCCAAAGCTTCCGCCGCGACCTCGGATACGTCGTTCCACACTTCCTCCTCGTTATCAGGAGTTTTCTGAACATTAAAAATATCCGGGAGCTTTATAAGCTTTGAAAGTGTGAGATCGTCCGCGACATTCAGGTCCTCCGCAACGCTTCTCAGCGCATTGACGTAACCCTCAGCCACACCCTTGTTTATGGCGATCTCCGTATCTCTGCCCTCTATATTGCTGATAGTTACCGAAACGTCCACCTTACCGCGTGAAATTTTCGATTTCAGCAGAGCCTTTAGCTTTTCATCAATATAATTATATGCTCTCGGTATGCGTGAGCTATACTCGTAATATCTATGATTAACGGAGCGTATCTCCACAAGAATATCACGCCCGTTGAGTATTTTCTGCGACCTGCCGTAGCCTGTCATGCTTTTTATCACCAAACCGCCTTCTTTCAGTATAAGTTTGCGCATAAAGACACTGTTTTATTATACCACATATTGAAAAAAAAAGCAAGTATTTCCGCATATTAAATCGTACAAAAAGGGACGCCGAAGCGTCCCTTAATTTTAGCAATATTCAAATTACTTTGCAGCTGCGTCATACTCAGCCTGTGTCATGGGGAACTGAGTCTGCTTAACGAGCTTAGCGTCAACAGCCTGAATAGCGAGAGCATCAGATGTCTTAACGCCATCTCCGTTGTTGATTACGTCAGCATTGATAGCACCCTGAGTTGACAGACCGTACTTATCGGGATTACCGAGAGCCTGGAGGATAGCTGTAGAGTCAGCGATAGTTACCTGACCGTCACAGTTAGCATCGCCCCAAAGAGTATCACCCGAAGGAGTTGAAGGATCTGTAGGATCAGTGGGCTTAGGTCCGGGAGTTCCGGTAGCATCCGCAGCCTCGTCCTGCATAAAGGAAGCGATCCAAGCAAGAGGAGCGTTCCAGTTGATAGTTACCTCGTTTGTAGACCATGCTTCGATAGAGTCAACGAAGCATCTCTGCGACGGGTTGTCAGGATCACCGGGAACGAAAGCAAGAGCGCGTACATAAGGATCCTGGAGACCTGCGTTAGGACCGCCGGAAAGGATTCCATCGGGAGCCATAGGCAGAGTCTTATCAAGCTCGTAAGACCAGTATCTGTGGTGAGGATTCTTCTCAACATAAGTACCGTAACCTGTTACGAATGAGAATGAAAGCGGGTTTGTACCAAAGAGGTAGTCAAGAGCCGTAGAAACGCCGTTCATGTACTTAATATCATTTTCGATATCGTAAGCGTAAGCCATAACGATAGCGTTGTTGATTACCATGGAGTTTGAACCCCACTCGTAACCCTTGATCATAACGGAAGGATCGAGGTTGTTCGGGTCGTTGTAAGCTTCTGAGGGAGCTTTATAAGGAATACCGTAGCCCTGCTTTTCTTCCTGAGCGATATAGTCGTCGGCAGCCTTCTTGATAGCTGACTGAACCTTTGTAAACTCGGAAGAATCGAGCATATCTTCGTGGAGAGCAAGTGAGAGAGTACCTGCGGAAGCAGTATTACCCCAGTTGAACGATGTGAACGAACCGTCCTTGTTCTCGCCGCCTACCATAGCTGTGTTACATGTGTAAGCGTACTCGGATTCGTCCATGATAGCCTTGAACTTTTCAGCTGTAGCGTTGTCGCCCATTGCCTTTGCAGAAAGGTAGATTTCGCAAGCTGCCCAGTAAGCGTCGTCAAGAACGTTGTTATCGCCGTAAGGTCCGCCGCCCTTTGCCTGCCACATAGGAGCGTACAGAGAATCCTCTCTGATCTCTTCCTTCGGGCATTCGCAATTCAGTTCGGGATGTGTAGTAGGCGTGCTGTCATAAGGATAGTACCACTGCTTATATGCGTCGAATGCCTCAACAGCAGTCTTGAGGTATGTCTCAGCCTTAGAGCTGTCATAATCCTGCCAAAGTCTTGCAGCCTGACCTGCACAAGCAGCATAGTTAAGAGTAGCAGCGAACGTCGGAGGCTTTACGATACGAGTTGTGCCCCAACCCTTCTGACCGTTATCCATGGTCTCCTTTTCGTAGTCCCAAGGTCTTGTAGCAAGACCGGTCCACTTATGGTCGTGGAGCTTGTGATAGTACAGACCCTTGTACTTGCCCCATGCAGTATCGTCATCAACGACCTTCATCTGTGCGATCCAGTCAAGTTCAACAGCAGCTTCATCGAGAACATCGGGAATTCCGTTGCCTGCCTCAGGAACAACAACTGTGCCTGAACCGTCGGCAAACTTAGCCTTACCCTCTTCTGTCTGAATAGCTCTCTCATACATGTTCTGGAGAGTCCAGATAGAGATACCGCCGTTTACAACGTATTTACCGTGGTCGCCGGCGTCGTACCAACCGCCGTTTGCGGTAAGTGTACCCGACTTATATGTGCCTGTAGCCTCTTCCTTAGAAGCGTAATCGTTCTTCCAAATCTTCTGAATAGAAGCTGTATCAGTCTTATGACCGCCCTTATGACCCATTCCTGTACCCTTGCCGTCAGAGCCGCCTGATGTACAGTACTGGTCTTCAATATCAATACCTGAACGGTTCTGATAGAAGTAGTTCATAGCGTTTGTGAGGAGGTTGTGAGACTCATCATAGTAGATGTTATCGCCGATATTGAACTCGAACGATCTCCAATCCTGTCCCTGGATCTTAATGTAGTATCTGCCGGGAACATCGAACTCAGAGAAATCGAGTTTGCAAACGCTGTCGGCAGAATCTCCGTCCTTCTGAGGAGCAGTAGAAGTACCCGACCATTTAACTTCGCCTGTAGCAGCGTCGCATACGTCGAATCCGTATGTGCCGCTGAGAGTTATCTTAGTAGCGTTAGGAAGAACGTCGCCCTGGTTATCGCCGAGAACGGCAACCTTAGCGAGGTTCGGATAGTAACCGATCTGGTTTACGGAAACAAAGTTTACGGACTTTCCGTCAACTGTCATGTATTCAGCGATCTCGTCTGTGAAAGTTGCGCCGTAGTCACGGTTTGTAGCGCCGTATGACTTGTTCGGGTCTGAGTTGCATTCGCCGCTGTCACCGCAGGTCTTACATACGATGGACATATCGTCAAACCAAAGCTCGTCGCCCTCCTGAGCGTTACCACCGTAGCCGTTGGAATCCTTAGCATAGTGGAACGTCCACTCACAAGCCTCAAGATCCTCTGTAGGCTTGAATGTGCCTGAGAATGTCTTATATTCGGTAGAAAGCTTTGAAGCATTACCCCACTGACCGCCCATGCTGGGACCCATGCCGAACTGACCGTCTTTAAGGCAGAAATATTCTTTCTGACCGGAAATATCGCCGATCTTTGAACAGATCTCCATGCCGTCTCTCTTAGCCTTGATCTTGCAGCTTACCTCATATTCGTGGCCTGCTTTGAAGTTTATGTTTCTGTGACGGAACTGAAGATCCCACTTGGACTTTTCACCGCCCTCGGGAACTTTTACTGTAATGTGGAACGCCTCGTCTTCAAGTCTGAAGTCCTGCTTAGCAGGAGAAGTTTCACATGTGTGCCAAGGCAGAGCCTTATTTGTAAAGGTTGACTCACCAAGTACCTGACCTGCCGAAGCGCTCATAGGAGCGATCGTGCCGGTAACGGCAGTAGCGAGCATAGCCATAGACATAAGACTTCCGGCAATTGCCTTAGAAATTTTCTTGTGCATTTGTATACCCTCCCAAAAAATTTTGAATATGTTTCTATAACGCCGCGCCAGTGCATACGCTGCGATTATATGTGTGATATATACTTCCCTCCATAAAGAAAAGTATGACGAGCGGCATAATATGCACCTGCCGCTTTCCGTTATCCTAATTATAGTATATAACTCAAAAAAAGTAAATAGCTTTCTGAAATTTCGTATATTCCTATAATAACAACGTGTTATTTTTGTGTATTTTTGACAATAGTAATATGAAAACAAAGAGGAACGAATCCCTCTTTGTTTTCTTGGTATGAATAAGTTATTTATTTAAAGGAAGATCCTCTGCTTTTATAAGCTTAGCGTCAACTTTGGCAATTGTAAGCGCATCTTCAGTAGTGATTCCTGAGGGAGCCGCAACATCTCCATTTGCAAGACCCTCTGCGGACAATCCATATTTATCCTGATTTCCAAGATGCTGGAGAATAGCCGTAGAATCCGCGATAGTCACAACGCCGTCACAGTTAGCGTCGCCTGCAAGATATTTGCCCGAAGGTTCGGTCGGAGAGGGCTGAGTGGTCGTAGGCGGTATCTGCGGTTCAGTGGGCGTGGGAATTTCTCCGCCCGAGCTGCCGAGGTCTGCGCCTGCAACAGCGGTCGTACCGTCAGGCTCGGTTCCCCAAACGAGAATGTCGTTTACGTACATCGTAATGTTACCGTTGTACGCATCGGTGGACTTGATATTATCGCAATCCTCAATGCCCTCGTAAGACCAGTCGTTCGTGGGATCCCATGCGCCCTTTGTGGGTTTACCGTCGATAGCGTCGGGAATTGAAAGTCTGAACTGAACCTCGTCACGATGTTCGCTCTGTCCCGTAGGCATGATCGCTCTGCCGTCCTCGAAAGCTATCTCTGCATAGTAGGTATTTCCCGTAGGATCGCCCTCATACTTGTGTATCCCGTTGGAGACTCCAAATCCGGCTTCTCCCGCTGAATACTGCTGAGACTTGACCTCCAGAGAGATGTTATCAACAGAAAGTCCGGCAGCCAAAACCTCCGAAATGTCGAAGAAGTAGCGGTACTTGATATCCTTATATACTCGCGCAGGCCATGCCGTGTGATTCATCGTCCACGCCTTTATTTCCGAATAGCTGTCGCCCTTTCCGTTGAGGACAGCCGCCATTTTCCATTCAGCCCACTTGGGAGTTTCCTTTGTAGGGAAGTCGGCAAGCTTTTCTCCGCCGTAATCGTCTATCATAGCGCAGAGAGATGCCGTATATCCGGCATTATAGTCAATTGCGACCTCTGTATACTGATAATCCGAAACCTTATAGCTTCCATAGCTGCCCGAGCTGTCCGGACCGCCGATAAGCGCGCCGTAAAGGGTATGAGCATATTCTGTCTGCCAGCCCTCGTCGCCGCCTGTTTCCTGACCAAGCTCGTTCCAGTGATCGTCGTGAATACCCGAAGCCGTTCTGTGGTGGATCGCAGTCGGATTTTTTTCGCCCATTCCAAGCACATAGCTGATATTTTCCTCATTATCGCCGAAGCAGTAATTCATCTGACTGTCAGCCCATTTATTGTACTTCTCGGACTTTGCGGAATCCTCCTTGAATACGGTATCGCTTGCAAGCTTAGCGAGGAACGCCGTGTTTGCCGCATGGCGGAGACATCCCCAGTTTGTAAGATGCGAAAGACCGCCGGGGGTAACTTTTCCCTCAAAAGGTTTAAGTCCGCCTGCGCTGCCCTCGTTCATCCAGTAGCGGATATGCTTGTCGATATGGTTTATCCATTCTTCCTTGCCTGTGATCTGCGCATAGAGGAGAGCCGCAGCCTGCGTTGTATCGTCCCATGCAAGACCCCATGTATACTTCCAATCTGTAGACTGGCTTTCTGTGGGGAAGTTCGGGATATAATCTTTTTCGATCTTGTCAAGGTACTGCTTATCTCCCGTTGCCTTATAGAGCCAGCAAGCGGCATACATACAGTCGTCTATCCATGTTGACGTATTATACATTCCTGCCATGCCGCCTATGTCTTTTGTATCACGAATCTTATCCGCGCCGTCGAAAAGATCCTTTGCGTGTTCAAGATATTCCTCAGCCTTTGTGGGGTCGGTATCCTTGAAAAGCATATAGCCCTGCGCAAGAACGGCTGCGGAAAGAGCTGCAACGGTGGAATTTTCTATAATATCGTAGGGACGCTCCCAATCGTCGTTGTTAAGGTGGTGTTTTCTGAGGTAGACCTCGGCACTGCACCAGATGTTATGGTCAGTTGAACCGCCTGTAAAGTCTCCTATCGTGCCGACCATTTTTCCGCTTCCGCGGTCTGCGGCAAGGACATAATCTATGCCCCATTTAAGGTTGTTTTTGTAAGCCTCGCCAAGTCCCGCCTTATCTACAGCGTCCTTATATTCCATATACCCCCACGCAAGAATTGACGCGCTATAGGCATTTGTCAGCGTAAATTTAAAGTGATCTCCTGCATCGAACCAACCGCCGTCCACAACGTCCGTAGGAGTTCCGTCCTCATTGACCATGGAATCAGCTCTCCATGAAACGGAGTTCCACTCGGGCAAAACGCCTGCCTGCTGAACCTCATAGAAGAAAAGCGACTTCTGCAAAGCCTCGCCGTAGTTGACGTCAACAGCCGCAGAGGACTGCGCCACGGGCAGAGCCGCAAGCATACCTGCCGAAACAGCCATAGCGGACAGCGCCGCCGTAAATTTTTTTAGTTTCATAAGTTAATTACCCCCTCGTTCAGATCGTCTGTCATATTTCTCTCGACAGACCAACTAAATATCCGTAATTTTACTATACACTATTTTTACCGATTTGTCAAGTAAATTTAATGAAAATCATTTTTCAAGAATGCAGTAGCTTAATTCAAGTATCTCGCCCTCTTTGACCGTAACCTCCGTACCCTCGGGAAAGCCGTGATTACCCTCCCTATAAATGACGTCATAGTCTATGGAATCAACGTTCTCGTGAACGTAATACATCTGGTAGCCCTGATCTGTCGTGGGTACGAGCCTGTATGTTCCCGCTTCAAAATCAACTCCGCAGCGAAACATTCCCGAGTGTTCAAAGGGACTGTTTTCGCCGTCAAAATCATCGATCGCAGCAGCCTCGCACCACGAAAATTTTATGTAACCGTCAGTTTCAAGTTCAACTATCGCGGAGCTTTCAAACCACCTGCCGCTGATAACATCATTACATTCAGGATCGCTGTATATCGCATAATACGCCTCTCTCCGCATATCGTCAAAGTTGCTGTCGCTCACCGTCAGTATATATGTACCCTCGGGAATATCCTCCCCGATTTTGTATACCCCCTCATCGTAACGACCCTCGACACGAGGTGGTTCTGTTTTTGATTCGGTGCTTTCCAAGACCTCGGAAACCGCGCTGTTTATTATATCGGGTTCAGAGGATTCATCGGACGTATCAAGCATGTCTCTTAACAAAAAAAAACACACAGCACAAGCTCGTCAGCAATGCGGCTATTACAGCCACGGCAATTGCAACGCCGGCGGAGCGTGACGGAGCTTTTTTTGATTTTTCCGAAAAATTAAAGCCGCATTCGGTACAAAATTTAACTTTCCCCGAAAGAATAGTTCCGCACACGGGACACATCTTTTCATCTATCGTACCGTTATTGTAGTCGTCGGACGCTTTTCTGTGCGAATCCTCATAGTTATTCACAAAATCCCCTCCCCATGCTGAAAAGGGCTGCACCTTACAGCACAGCCCTTTAATTCATACTAATACGGCGAAAAATCAATCCTCGTCGTCGTATTCTTCATCATCGGCAGCGTCCTCGGCAAGAGCGCGCATAGAAATGCTGATCCTCTTTGTCTCGGAGTCGATGTCAATGATCTTAACGTCCACAACGTCGCCTACGGAAACAATATCCTTTACGTTCTCGACTTTCTTGTCGGCAAGCTGAGAAATATGGATAAGACCGTCAACTCCGTCAATGATCTGAGCGAAAGCTCCGAAACTTGTGATAGATACGATAGTAGCCTTAACAACATCGCCTACGCTGTAGCTGGACTTGAAGATCTCCCACGGATTGTCCTCAGCCTTCTTGAAGCCGAGAGAGATTCTGTTTTCCTCTGCGTTGAGATCCTTGATGTATACTTCGAGAGTATCGCCAACGGAAACTACCTCGTTGGGGTGCTTGATCCTCTTCCATGAAAGTTCAGAAATATGAACCATTCCGTCGATACCGCCGAGGTCAACGAATGCGCCGAAGCTTGTAAGGGACTTAACCTTGCCCACATACGTCTTGCCGATCTCAGCTCCTGCCCAAAATGCGGCGCGCGCTTCTTCCTTCTTTGCAGCGTCAACAGCCTTTATAGAACCAACAGCTCTCTTTTTGCCGCCCTCGTCTACCTCGATGATCTTGAACTGAACCTTCTGCTTATTCAACTGGTCAAGCTCTGCGCCTCTGGGGAGACCCGACTGTGAAGCAGGGATGAAAACTCTTACGCCCATGTAATTAAGAGTAACGCCCTTATTTACAATACGGCTTACAGTACCCTCGAGGACTGTACCCTCTTCCTTAGCCTTGACAACTGTGTCGTAACCTGCCTGCTCGTCAACCTTTCTCTTTGAGAGAGCGACAGTACCCTCGCTGTCGTTTACCTTGATAACGATAAGGTCGATCTCGTCGCCGACTGCAACGAGGTCGGAAGGCTTCTTTGTCGAGTCGTCGGTAAGATCCTCAAGCTTAACGTAGCCTGTGTGTTTTGTTCCCAAATCAACGGTGATCTCGGCATTATCTATGCCTACAACTATACCCTTAACTTTTTCTCCTGTATGTATTTTTTTGAATGACTGATCGAGAGCCTCAGCGAAGTCGATCTCCTCATCCTGATTTGCAGTAAGATTAACATTTTCTGTCATAGTGGTTTGTACCTCCTTGATTATATATGCCGGCGTTGAAGCCCCGGCTGTTATGCCGATTTTGCCGGCACAGGGCAGCATCAAAGATGAAAGCTCGTCCGAATTTTCTATGTGATACGTTTTGCAGTAACGGCTGCACACCTCGTAAAGCTTGACCGTGTTGGAGCTGTGTTTTCCTCCGACAACGAGCATGACATCAGAGCTTTTAGCAAGCTCAGCCGCATCTGACTGCCTTGTATCGGTGGCGCTGCATATGGTATCGAATATGACAATATCGGGATTGCCTTTTGGGATCACCTTCAAACATTCTTCCCATTCTATTATATTATACGTTGTTTGCGCAACGAATGCAAGCTTTTTTTCCAAAAAATTCCCGTTTTTCTCAAAAACGTGTTTTAGCTCAATGTTATCCCTAAAAACAATACAATTTTGTTCACAATGTCCAATGATTCCTTGGACTTCGGGGTGGTTCACATCGCCTGCTATGAGTATCATGTAGCCCTCTTTGGACTTTTCGGCGACTATCCTGTGAATCTTCGCTACGAAAGGACAGGTCGCGTCAAGCATTCGGCAGCCCTTATCCGCTATTCTGTCATAAACCGCCCTGCCTACGCCGTGAGAACGGATAACGACCGTTTCATCGGGAAGCAACTCGTCAACCGACTCAACTACCCTTGCGCCCTTGGCTTTCATATCGTTAACAACGTCCTGATTATGAATTATAGGACCGAGAGTAGCTACCTTAGTATTGCTCTCCAATTCATTATACACCATTTTTACGGCTCTGTCAACCCCAAAACAAAAGCCTGCCGATCTTGCGACTGTGACTTTACTCATTTTCCTGCTCCTTTCCGCCGTTTTCCGTAGTCTCCTCGCCCTCCACAAGCTTCTTTATCTCAGCCATATAGCGGTTTTTCAGCTTGACAAGCTGACGAGGATTCGGGTCGTCGGGATTCTCGACATACTCCGCAGGGTCTATGGGTTCGCCGTATTTTACGGTGATCTTGGCGCGAAATTTCAGCTTATCCCCGAAAACAATGCCTACGGGAATTATCTGCCTGCCCGAACGCGCGGCGATGACCGCCGCTCCCGAGTGTCCTCTGTGTACCTTGCCGTCCTTTGAACGCGTACCCTCAGGGAAAATCATAAGACTTTTGCCGTTGTTAAGCCTTTCGACCGCCGTATCGAGTACAGCCGTATCGCCCTTTCCACGAGACACAGGGAACGCCCCGAGACTGCGTATGAGCCATGCGAAAAGCTTGTTCCTGAAAAGCTCCTCCTTAGCCATAAATGCGTAAGTTCCTCTTGCTCCGCAGCCAACAAGCGGCGGATCGGCGTTGGTACGGTGATTTGAAGCGTATATCACGGGAGTTTTTTTAGGGATATTTTTCCTGCCCTCGAATTTCAAATTAAAGGCGATATGAAAGGCTATCCACACAAGCGCTTTAGCAATGTAATACATTAAATTCTCTCCTTGATTATCTCGGTGATCTTTGCCGCAGACTGCTCTAAAGTCAGCTCGGTCGTATCCACAAGAACAGCGTCCTCCGCCTGTCTGAGCGGAGCAGTTTCACGGTGCATATCCTGATAGTCGCGTTCGTTGATGTCCCTGAGTATCTCCTCATAGGACGGACAATCAGGCTTCTCGGAAAGCTCCTTATAACGGCGGTTTGCACGTTCCTCAGCCGAAGCCGTAAGGAAAATTTTAACGTCCGCATTCGGGAGAACTACCGTGCCGATGTCTCTGCCGTCCATGATGATATTGTTCTCACGGGCAAGCTTTTGCTGCAAATCGAAAAGTCTCGCTCTGACCGCAGGAATCGCCGAGGTGCGTGAGGCAGCCATAGAGATCTCGGGAGTTCTGATAAGCTCGGAAACGTCCCTATCGCCGAGATAAACACGCTGAACTCCGTCTGCGAACCTGAGAGATACGTCCGCATTTTTCAAAGCGTTTTCGATGTTCTCATCGGAAATATTATTCTCGGTGATATACAGGGCAACAGCACGGTACATCGCCCCCGTGTCCACATAGATGTACCCCATTTCGGCTGAAACCATTTTTGCTATGGTGCTTTTTCCTGCTCCGGCAGGTCCGTCAATAGCTATGTTAATTGTATTCATAAAAATTACTCCTTTTAAATCAATTCAGATACGGAAATTACAAGATCGGTGAGGACTGCCGCCGCCGATATTGCCGAAAAGCCTATACACAGCCATTTCGGCAGCTTTTCGCTGAGCTTTCCCGACATCGGGTGAACGAGAAAGAAATACAGCAGGGCAAATATCCCGAATATTCCGCTTGAGATAAGGCTCGATCTGTCGAGGATAGAAAATTTCCAGCTTCTGTACGTCCAGAACTGCTTGTGGAAAATAAATTCCAGAAGATATGACGCTCCAAGCTCAAAAACTGTCGTGACGACCACAGAAAAGAGAAAAACAAAAACAGGATTTCTCTTTTTCTCACGTAGCACGGCTAATAAAATGAACGCTCCCACGGCGTATATCGGTACTATCGGCATGTGGAGCATTCCACGATTATCGAAATATCCCCACATTACCCATACCGTCGCGACCTCGTACAGCCACCCGATAAAGCCTGCAAGCATAAATTCAAAAACGTATCGGAACGCTGTTCTCGAAAATTCTTTTTTCATGAAGCCCCCTCCTGCTTTTACAGGCACATCGCCGCCGAATACGCTGTTGAAAAAGCGATCTGCAAATTGAATCCGCCCGTATACGCGTCAACGTCAATGACCTCTCCGGCAAAGAAAAGTCCCTCCGTCAGCTTCGATTCCATAGTTTTAGGGTCTATTTCCTTTACCGACACGCCGCCGCTTGTGATTATAGCTTCGTCAATGGGACGAAAACCCGAGATACGCACGGGAAAAGCCTTCATCAGCTCCCCGAAGCGCAGCCGTTCCTCTTTGGTGATACCGTTTATTTTCCTTTCGGCTGCAATCCCCGACAGTCTCACCATGACGGGAATAAGCTTTGCAGGAAGAAGCTTTCGTATACCGTTAATAAAGTCACGGTTGAGATTATCGGCGAAATCCCGTTTTATCCTTGCGTCGAGCTGCTCGGCGGTCAGGGCAGGCTTCAGGTCTATCAC
>Ga0129308_1001130_pt1 | contig 30616 bp, 23 predicted proteins | sample L827metagenome_FD_94440 | JGI IMG/M metagenome (GOLD analysis project Ga0129308, IMG submission 94440) | Ring-tailed lemur group fecal microbial communities from Wisconsin, USA - L827 metagenome | ecosystem: Host-associated > Mammals > Digestive system > Large intestine > Fecal | place: USA...
CCATGTCGATCACGTCGATGAGCACAATCTCCTGCTCCTCGCCGGTGAAGGCCTCCCCCAGCTTGCCCAGGCGGACGTACTTTTCAATGTTGTCCACGCCCTCGCCGCCAAACTGGCTGTCGTACAGCCGCTGGACCACGTCGTAGACATACAGGCCGTCCTGGGCCTTGGTGGTGGACTTGATGTTCCAGATGATCAATTTCTTGCCCAGGGCGGCGGCGATGGCTTCGGCCAGCATGGTCTTGCCCGTGCCCGGCTCGCCCTTGATGAGCAGAGGCTTCTGGAGCACCATGGCGATGTTCACCGCCCCCATCAGCTCCTCCGACGCCACATAGTTCTGACTGCCTTTAAATTCATTCATAGTTCTGTTTCCTCTCTTTCGCAGCCGGAGCTGTTGTTGAAAAAAGCCACCACGGAAGGTATTGCTTGCCTTTCGTGGTGGCTTTTTAATCGCGAACGGTTCAGAGATCTATGTACCCTCCAAAATCAGCGCCCTGCCCCGAAGGCAAGTGTCCTGTTTCGGAACCGCACTCAGACTGCGAACCCGGTGCGACGCTGGATTACTCCTCGTCCATACCTTCCTTGTAGAAGTCACCAAACAGCTCCTGGTTGGAGGGCATGTCAGTGGGCAGAGGACGGGCCACCCAGGTGGTGTTCATGTAGTGCTTCAGGGTGATGTTCTCGGAGACGATGTTGCCGCCCCAAGTGCCGCAGCCCATGGAAGACGTGGGAGGCATACCGTTGTTGGCGGAGCCGGAGTTGCCGCGGTTGTTGGGCTGACGGACCATGATACGGGAGACAGGAGCGGCCATGCCCAGACGATGGATGTGGTCGTCGCTGAAGGAGTAGATGCCGCAGGAGTGGCCCTTGCCGCCCACGTTGAACACGGCCTGCATCATGGTCAGGGCGTTCTCGAACTCACCCTCGTACTTGAACAGGGTCAGCAGGGTGGTCAGCTTCTCGGAGGAGAAGAAGTGCTCCTTGCCGATGTTCTCGATGCCGCCGCCGGTGACAGCGATGAACTTGCGGTCAGCGGGGATCTCAAAGCCAGCGGCCTCGGCCAGCTTCTGGGGGCTGATAGCCACGGTGTTGGGCAGACGGTGGCCGGTCTCGTCCCACATAACGGCCTTCAGCTTCTCAGCCTCTTCCTCGTTGGCCAGGTAGGCGCCTTCCTTCTCCAGGGCGGCCACGAAGCCGTCATACACGTCCTCATGGATCAGCAGGTTGCCGTCGCAGGAGCAGCCGGAACCGAAGTCGGAGCACTTGGAGATGCGGGTGTTCATAGCGGCCTCAGCCTGACGCTCGGGGGTGTTGCAGGTGTCGTCGATGATGACGGTGGCGTTGCCGGCGCCGGAACCATAGGCGGGCACGCCGGAGGAGTAAGCGGACTTGACCATGGGACGGCCGCCGGTGGCGATGACCAGGTCGCAGCGCTTCATCAGCTCCTGGGTCAGGGAGATGCTGGGCTCCTCAATGCCCTGGATGATGTCGGCGGGAGCGCCCTCGCGGACCAGAGTCTCACGGATGATCTTGATGCACTTGTTGGTGGTGATCTTAGCACGGGGGTGGGGGGAGCAGATGATGACGTCGCGGGCCTTGATGGCGTAGACGACCTGGCCGGCAGGAGTCAGGCAGGGGTTGGTGGTGGGGACCAGGGAGGCGATGACGCCCACGGGCTTGGCATACTTCACGATGCCCTTCTCGGGGATCTCCTCGATGATGCCGACGCTCTTCTGACGCAGGCAGTCGCGGAGGATCAGCTTGATCTTGTTGCGCTTGTTGCGCTTGGTCACCTTGTCGCCCAGGCGGGTCTCGTCAACGGCCTCGTCACAGATGGGGCCCCAGACCTTCATGTCGCAGACAGCGGCGGCGACAGCCTGGCACAGGCGGTCCACCCGCTCCTGGTCATAGGTGGCGATGATGTCGGCGGCAACGCGGGCGCGGGCCACCATTTCGTCCAGCATCTGGATCTGCTCGGCAGTAACTTCCTTAGCCATGTTCAAAACTCCTTTTCATAATTGTATTTTTTAGATGGAACTGTGTTCGCTTTCCTTTGATGGTCCCATCATAACGCTTCTGCTTTGAAATGTCCAATACCAGGTTTCTTTCTTTGATATAGAGAAAATCTATTAAAATTTTCTATAGGCTTCCCCTGTTTTGTGGAAAATCACCTGATTTTTTCTCATAAGTTTTGCTACCTTATTGGGGGCCAAGTATGGTATAATAAAAGGTGGTATGCTGTTCCGCGCGCCCCGTCAGGCGCGGTTGGACGCGCGACATAAGATTGAGGTGAGTCAGATGACGCTGTTACAGCTGCAATACTTTCGGACCCTGGCCCATGTGCTCCACTATACCCAGGCGGCAAAGGAGCTGCACATCTCCCAGCCCAGTCTGAGCTACTCCATCAGCGAATTGGAAAAAGAGCTGGACGTCAAACTTTTTCAAAAGGAGAACCGGAAGATCAGTCTGACTCCTTACGGGGAACAGTTCCTCCCTTACGCTGAGAAAGCGCTGGCCCTGCTGGACGAGGGAGCGGACGTGCTGCGCCAGATGTCAGGCACCGCCCTCCAGGTGGTCCACCTGGGCTATTTCCACTCCGTGTCCTCCTCCCTGATCCCCTCCATGATGGAGGGGGTATACAGCCAGGAGGAGAACCGCCGGATCCGCTTTCAGTTCTACGAGGACACATCCTTCGACGTGTTCAACCAGCTGAAAAAGGGGACGCTGGACCTGGCCTTCTGCATGCACCAGGACGAGAGTCTGAATTCCGTGGTCATCATGCGGCAGCCCCTCTACCTGGCTGTGCCCAGCGGCCACTCCCTGGCAGGCCGGGAATACGTCACCTTTGAGGATTTTGCCCGGGAGCCCATGGTGGTGCTGGACAAGCCCAGCAACCTGCGCGCCATCACCGACGCCCTCTTTGACCGCCGGTCGGAGACCCCCAACGTGGTCTTCGAGGTGCGGGAGTGCAACGCGGCCCTCCAGTATGTCTCTCTGCGCTTCGGCGTATCCATTCTGCCCAAGGTGCCCGCCATGAGCAGCGACAAGGTGGCGGCCATCCCCATTCTGGATGAGGACCAGACCCTGGTGCGCACTGTCTACCTCTCCTGGTCCAAGGGACATCCCCTCTCCCCCGCCGCCCAGCGGGTCAAGAACTACATCATCGACCACTACGCCACGCCGGAGCCCGGATAATTCCGGGCTCTTTTTTTAATCCTTCAGGTACTTCTCGGCCAGCTCTTTGTAGCGGTCCACGCCCACGAACTTCAGATAGTCGTTGAAGGGAATGAAGTCGCCGGGGTAACCCTCATCGGTGCCGTTGTCCCGGATGTACTCCAGCACCCGCATGGTGGCGGCCACCTGGGCAAAGAGGCAGCTCATGGGGAAGGTGATGATCTTATAGCCCAGCTTGCCGCAGTCGGCGGCGGTCATTCCGTCGTTGATCCCCTTGTTGGCATAGAGGCCCAGATGGATGGGGCCGTTGACCCTGGCGGGCAGGGCTTCCAGCTCCTCCCGGGTCTTGGGGATGATCTTCACCATGTCAGCGCCCGCCTCCAGATAGGCGTTGGCCCGGTCGATGGCCTCCTCAAAGGGGGCGTCGGTGCGGGCGATGATCACCAGGCTGTCATCCTCCCGGGTATCCACGGCGGCGTGGATCTTGCCGATCATCTCGGTAGCGGTGATGAGCTCCGGCTTCTTGATAAAGGGGCAGTTGGGGGGCTGTTTCTGGTCCTCGATGAACAGGCCGCCCACTCCGGTCTTCTCATACTCCATCACCGCCCGGATGACGTTCATGGCGCTGCCATAACCGCCCTCGGCGTCGGCCAGGACCGGGATGTCCACCGCGTCCACCATCTTGTTCAGGATCTCCACCGTCTCATTCAGAGCCAGAAGTCCGGTATCGGGCTGGCCCAGCACCGCTCCGTGCATCCCGTATCCGGTGGTGCCGGCGATCTTGAACCCGGTGGCCTGGATCGCCCGGGCGCTCAGCGCGTCAAAGGCGCAGGGCGCGATCAGGTAATCGTTTTCCGCCAGCAGTTTTCTCAGCTGCTTGCTCTGTTTTCCCATGATAAGAACTCCTTTCCGGAAATATTTTTGTGAGCGGCCCGGCTCGGGAAGGGACCCGGCCTCTCCCGCCGCGCGCAAGCGCGGCGAAATTTGATGCCATATACCCATTCAGGCGTCCGCCCGCAAAAGGGAGCGGACGCCTGAAATATTGCAGGATCCTTACTTGGCGTTGTGGGACTTGGCGTGGCTGGGGGCGACATAGCGGCCGTTCTCTTTCTTGACCAGCTTGCCTTCCTTGACCAGCTCGTTGGGGCTGTAGATGTCGTTGATGTTCCAGCAGCCGGGGGTGGGCACCACGATGTTCTCCATGGGGGCCTCCACCAGGAAAGGCTTGCCGGCCTTGTTGGCCTCAATGGCCTTCTCCATGGCGGGCTTGAACTCGTCGGCGCTCTGGACGCAGATGGCGTCCACACCGTAGGCCTTGGCCACGTCGGCCCAGCGGGGGGTATAGGCCTCGCCGTCGGGGGTGTGGAACACAGTGCCGAACTTGGTCTGATAGTTGGCGTTCTCCAGGCCGGCGATGGTACCGAAGGCGGAGTTGTTCATGACGACCCAGGTGCAGGCGATGCCCTGCTCCACGGCGGTGGCCAGGCAGGTGGGATTGACGCCGAAGCCGCCGTCACCGGTGAGGGTGATGCAGATCTTGTCGGGAGCGGCCACCTTACCGCCCAGGACGGCGGAGGCGCCGAAGCCCATGGTGGCCAGGCCGGAGGAGTGGTGGATGGAGCCGGGGACGGTGACGTCGAACTGCTGGGCCACGCCGTTCTTGTTCCAGCCCACGTCGGTGAAGATGTGCGCGTCCTCGGGCAGAACAGCCTTCACGTCCTTCAGGATGCGCTGGGGCGTCATGGGGAAGCGGCTGTCGCTGGAGATGGCCTCGTTGGACTTCTTGAACTCGGCCTTGGCCTCGGCGATGCGGGCGCGCAGCTCGGGGTTGCTCTTGCCCTCGGGGCAGATCTTCTTGACCTCGTCCAGGATCTGCTGCAGGCCGATCTTCAGGTCGCCCACGGCGCCGATTTCCACGGGGTAGTTGCGGCCGATCTCGCTGGGATCGATGTCGATCTGGAGGAAGGAGGTCTTGTCGGGATCGAAGGTGACGCCCTGGTACCAGCTGGAGCTGTCAGCCTCGGCAAAACGGGTGCCCAGGCCCAGGATCACGTCGGCGTTGGTGGTCAGGGAGTGGGTGAACTCCATGCCCCAGAAACCAGTCTGGCCGATCATCAGGGGGTGCTTGTCGGACAGGCAGCCCTGGCCCATCAGGGTGCGGGACACGGGGATGTCCAGGAACTCAGCCAGGGCGGCCAGCTCGTCGGAGGCCTTGGCCAGCAGGATGCCGCCGCCGGCGTGGAGGACGGGGTTCTTGGCGTTGACCAGCTTCTCAGCGATGGCCTTGGCGGCGGCGGGGTCCAGGCCGGGCCGCATGGTCACATGGCTGTCCTTGTAAGTACGGGCCCACAGGTCCTCCTCCATCTCACGGGAGAACATGTCCATGGGCATATCGACGAGGACGGGGCCGGGACGGCCGGACTCGGCCAGCCGGAAGGCCTTGTCCAGGATCTCAGGCAGGGCCTCCACGTCGTCCACGCGCCAGCAGCGCTTGCAGACGGGCTCCAGGATCTTGTACTGGGTGGCGTCGCCGTGCATGTTGACCTCCTGGTGGGGGTGCTTGCCGAAGTAGTAGCTGGGCACGTCGCCGGCGATGACCACCATGGGGATGGAGTCGAAGGCGGCGTTGGCCACGCCGGTGAGGACGTTGGTCAGGCCGGGGCCCAGGTGGCACATGACCACGGAGGCCTTGCCGGTGACGCGGGCGTAACCGTCGGCGGCGGTGGAAGCCACGGCCTCATGGCGGTTGGAGATGTAGGTCACCTTCTCGCTGCGGGACAGGGCGTCCAGCATACCGATGACCGTGTGGCCGCACAGACCGAAGACATACTTGACATCCCGGCGCTCCAGATAATTTACCATCAGATCAGAAACAAGTTTTTTGCTCATAATCGTTTCCTCCTCTATTTATGACCCGCTTTTGCGCGGATCGATTTCACATATTCATATTCTTTTTGTCAGCGGACCGCGGTCCGCCGCTTTCAGACGATACTTGGGCCGTTCCGGGCCCGGAACTGGTCGAAGACCTTGCCGCTCCGGATGATAAAGTCCCGGAAATACTCCGCCGCGGGAGGGATGTAACGTTCCTTATGCCATATCAGATACAGCTCCCGGGGAGGAATATAGTCGGATATGGTAACGATTTTGATATTATAGGGCGCTCCGCCCATGGGATACGGCGTGATGGCCACGCCGTGGTTGGCCGCCACCAGGCCGTACATGATCACGTCCTGGGGGGTCTCCACCACTGTATTCGGGTGGATGTCCAGAGATTTGAAGATCTCCTGACACTGGTAATGGAGTTGAGAACTCTTATCAAAGGAAATAAAGTTTTCCTTATCCAGTTCCTTCAGCGACACACTTTTTTCACGGGCCAGACGGTGGCCCAGGGGGACCAACAGGACCAGGGGGTGGGTGCCGATGTGGAAGCACTCCACCTTGGGGTCATCGATCTTTGTGGTAAAAGCCAGGTCCACTTTTCCGCTCAGCAGCTGTTCCTGAACCGGGAAGAAGCTGTCCTGCAGAAACTGAAAGCGGACCCCTACCCGGTTGGTCTCGGACAGGTAGCGCACGATGATGTCCGGTACGAACTGGGCCATGGAGGGGAACCCGGCCATGGTCACGGTGCCGGAGTTGGGATTGATGTACTCCTGGAGGGTGGAGATGCCGCTCTCCAGGGTCTCGATGGTCTTTTGGACGTAGGGGAGGAACAGCTCCCCATATTTGGTCAGTTTGATATTTCTTCCCTTGCGGACAAAGAGCTTGACGTTCAGCTCCTCCTCCATCTCCTGAATGGCGTGGCTCAGGTTGGACTGGCTGACGTACAGCTTCTCCGCCGCCTGGGTATAGTGCTCCAGCTCCGCGATGGTCCGGAAGTAATACAGCTGTCTTAAATTCACAGGCTTCACTCCTTTTATGGCCGAGCTGGGCCAGAGTGCCGCGGATCAGGCCGTCTTTGCGCTCTCCCGCCGGGCCTCCCAGGCGCTGAGGACCACATCGGCGGAGATCAGCAGCAGTCCCAGAAAGAAGGAGGGCCGGAAGGTCTCGTTCAGGATCAGCGCCCCCAACAGGGCGGAAAAGACAGGCTGCAGCGGGTAAAAGAGGGAGCAGGTACTGGCCGGTAGGATGGACAGGCACTTGGTCCAGGTGTACTGGGCCAGACCGGAACCCACCAGCCCCAGGTAGAGGATCACCGCCGCCGCCTTCCAGGACAGGTTCACCGTCTGAACGGCAGCGGAAATGGCTCCCGCGGGGATATGGAAGATCAGGCTGAAGGCCATGCTGTATGTGGTGACCAGAATGGCGGGATATTTGGCCGTGAGACGGCGCATGTAGACCGAGGCCACGCCCCAGCTCAGCACGGACACCAGCACCACCAGGATGCCCAGCAGGTCGCTCTCTCCCCCGGCCCCGCTGGTGACCACGGCGGCTCCCGCCAGGGCCAGGATCAGGCACAGGCCTTTGATGGGGGTGATCTTCTCCTTCAGGATCAGGGCGGCCATGGCCGTCACCGACACCGGAGTCATGGAGTTGATCAGGGAGGCCATGGAGGCCCCCGTGAGGGAGATGCCCAGCTGGATCAGGGAGATGGTGAGAAAGTACCCGGTAAAACCCACCAGAAGGAAATACTTCCAGTCCTCCCGCGCGATCTTCGTGCCCAGATGTTTCCGGGCCATCAGCAGCAGGGGGGCCATGGCCACCGTGCACCGCAGGCAGGCCAGCAGCTGGGGCGGGACGTCCTGGGCGATCATTTTACCGGCCACATACACGCTGCCCCAGAAAAAGAAGGTGAGCAGCAGAGGGAAAAGGGCCTTGTTTTTCGATGCGGATTCCATGATCGGAGCTCCTTTCCGCGCCGGTCCCGGCTGAACTTGAGTAGGGGACGCCGGGCCAGAGCCGTAATCGGCCCCGGCCCGGCGTCAAAGGACATAATTCAGATGCTGTCAGTCAAATCGCAGGATCAGGCGTTGGCCAGAGACTCCTGCAGGGTGGTGGCCAGGCCGCCCACGGCCTCGTCGATCTGCTTGTACAGGGCCTGAACGCCATCCAGAGCCAGGATCTCGTCATAGAACTCGGGAGCGTACTCGATGATGGTCATGCCGCCGTCCTTCAGAACCTGCTTGTTGTCGGTGTCGATCTTGGCCAGCTGGGGAGCCATCTCGGCCAGAGCCTCGGCAACGGCCTGGTCCAGAGCGGCCTGGTAAGCGGGATCCAGGTCCTCATAGGCTTCCTTGTTGATGCAGATCTGGTTGGCATACAGGATGTGGTTGGTGCAGGCCAGATACTTCTGGACTTCCTGGAAGTTGACGCCCACGCAGGTGTCGGCGGCGTTCTCCTGCGCGTCGATAGCGCCGGACTGGAGGGCGAAGTAGACCTCAGCCCAAGCCAGAGGAGTGGGCTCGGCGCCGATGGCGCTCCAGAAAGCCATGTGGTTGGAGTTCTCCATGGTGCGGATCTGCAGGCCCTTGAAGGAAGCCAGGTCCTTCAGCTCCACGTTGGCGGTGGTCAGACGGTAAGTAGCGTTCTGCAGGAAGCCCAGCAGGTGCATGTCAGCAGCCTCATAAGCCTCGTTCAGCTGAGCCTTGAAGGCGGAGTCAGCGCCGTTCAGGACCTTGTCGATGGTAGCGCCGTCATACTTGGCGAAGACCATGGGCAGGTCGAACACGGCCATCTCGGGGATGAAGGACACCACGGGAGCGGTCTGGCAGACCACGATCTGGATGTCGTTGCTCTGCAGCTGGCGCAGCAGGTCGGCGTCGCCGCCCAGGTCGCCGTTGGGGTGGTAGTCGATGGTCAGCTTGCCGCCGGTGATCTCGTCAACCTTGGAAGCAACCAGCTCGCCGAAGATCTGGCCAGCGGCGCCCTTGCCGGTGGAGTCGCCGCCCACCAGCTCGACCTCGTCCAGGTCGGCATAGGGATCATCGTTGGTGGTACCGGTGGAAGCGGCAGCATTGCCGGCGGAAGCGTTGCCGGTGGAAGCGGCGGGCTTCTTGTCACCGCCGCCGCAGGCGGCCAGGGACAGGACCATGGCCATGGCCAGGAGCAGGGATGTCATCTTTTTCATTGTTGGTAGTTCCTCCTTCTAAAAAATACAGCTTCTTTCTTGCGGGAATATATTTTGTCCGCCCGCACTCGGACGTCCCGGCAGAAGGTACGTCCGAGTGCGGGAGAAACAACGGGATCAGGCTGCTCTTACAGCAGGCTCACCAGGAAGGTGCTGAACCAGGGGACATAGGTGATGAGGGCCAGGGCGATCAGGAAGGCGACGATAAAGGGAACAGCCTTCTTGGCCACGGCCATGGGCGGCTCGTCCGCCAGGTTGCCGGCCACGAACAGGTCCAGGCCGAAGGGTGGGGTGGCCAGACCGATGGACAGGCAGCACACCAGGATGACGCCGAAGTGGACGGGGTCCACGCCCAGCTGCTCCACGGCGGGCAGCAGCACGGGGGCCAGGATGATGATGGCCGGGCCGGTGTCCATGACCATGCCCAGGATCAGGAAGATGATGACCAGGACGGACAGGACGGCGATGCTGGAGTGGAAGTTGTCCAGGATGAAGCTCTCCACGATCTTGGTAGCCTTGGTCAGAGACAGCACGCGGCCGAAGGCGGTGGCGAAGGCCAGCACGAAGGCCAGGCCGCCGTAAGTCTTGACAGAGCTGCACAGCATGGGCAGCAGGTCCTTGAACTTGATGGACTTATAAATAAACAGGGACACGATGATGGCGTAGAACACGGAGATGCAGGCGGCCTCGGTGGGGGTGAACTTGCCGGAATAGATACCGCCCAGGATGATGATGGGGCACAGCAGAGCCCAGAAGCTGTCGGCAAACAGGTGCCACAGCCCCTCGCCTTTCAGCTCAGCCATCTTTTCGTTGATCAGGGCGCGGTCCTCACCCTTGCGGACACAGTAGATGACGGCGTAGGCCATCATGAACACACCGATGAGGATGCCGGGCAGGATACCGCCCAGGAACAGGTTGCCGGTAGAGACGCCGGTGGCCAGGGAATACAGCACGAAGGGGATAGACGGCGGTATGATAACGCCCAGGCCGCCGGCCACGGCGATCAGTCCCGCGCTCCACCGCCTCTCATAGCCCAGGCTGACCATGAAGGGGATGCACATGGAGCCCACGGCGGCGGTGGTGGCCGGACCGGAGCCGGAGATGGCGCCGTAGAACAGGCAGGTCAGGATAACGGCGCAGGGCACGCCGCCGGGAAGCCGGCCCACGAAGTAGGCGAAGAAGTTGAACAGCTTCTTGGAGATGCCGCCCTCAGCCATGATTACGCCGCCCAGGATGAACAGGGGCACCGCCAGGATGGGGGTGGAGTTGGCGCCGGAGAAGGTATTGTTGATGATCTGAGCGATGGAGCCGCCCTTGCCCATGATGAAAATGGGAGCTACGGAACCCAGAATCATGGATACGCCGATGGGGATCGAGGCCGCAATGGCCACCAGGAATACCACAAATACCAGTAATGCTGCCATTATGCCTCGCCTCCTTCCGCGCGCTTGCCGGCCGCCGCTTCTTCGGCGGCCTCAGCCATGGTCTGCTCAACGGCAGTCAGTTCCCGCTCGTTGAAGTGCTTGATGTGAATAAATGCCATTTGGACTCCACGGAGCGCACCCAGGGCGTAGCCGAACAGCATGACGGCGTACACGACCCACATGGGCCACACCATGGCGGGAGAGGTCTCGCCGCTGCCCAGGATCTTGCCCACCACGCCGATGGAGTGATAGGCCAGCAGAGCCATGGAGGCGGCGGTGATCACGTCTACCAGAATATTGATCACCTTGTGGAGTGCCTGGGGCAGCAGGTCCATCAGGACGCTCACCCGAAGCATATTGCCCTTCCGGATGGTGTAGGGCAGGGAGAGGAACACGCTCCAGATCCAGCAGAACCGGCAGAATTCTTCCGCCCATGTCAGCGAGGGGATCGAGGGGATGTTCCGGATGATGACCTGAATCAACTCGACGCAGGAAATCACCACCAGTAGGATGACCAGAATCGCTTCTTCAAAATGGTCATCCAGCCACTTGATTGCTTTCATCTTCTACCTCCTTATTTTCGTCACGCGGCGGCCGCGTGCTTACTTACCGTTCTGTTCCGCCAGAATGGCCAGCAGCTCCTTGCGCATGGCGTCCACGGGGGCCTTCTTGCCGGTCCACAGCTCGATCTGGGCGGCGCCCTGGTAGAGGGACATGCCCAGGCCGTTGAGCACCTTGCAGCCCTTGGCCTCGGCGTTCATCAGGAACTGAGTCCGCTCGGGGTTGTAGCAGGCGTCAAAATAGAACTGGCTGGGCTGAATGTACTCCTCGGGCATGGGGGTCTGGCCCATGGTCTTGCCCATGCCGATGCCGCTGGCGTTCAGCACCACATCACAGGCGGCCAGCTTGGACATGTCGCCGTGGGGGACAAACTCGGCCACGGGAGCGAAGTTTTTGTTGATGTCTTCCACCAGAGACTGGGCGCAGGGCTCAAAGGCGTCGGTGATGTAGATCTTCCGGGCGCCGTGATAAGCCAGAACGGAGCACATGGCGCGGCCGGCGCCGCCGGCGCCGAAGCAGAAGAACACGGACTGGTCCACCCGGATGCCGCCCTCCTCCGTCAGGGAGGTGTAGAAGCCCATGCCGTCGGTGTTGTAGCCCACCAGCTTGCCCTCGGGGGTCTTGACCACGGTGTTGGAGGCGCCCATCTTCTCGCACAGGGGATCCAGCTCGTCCAGATACTGCAGCACCTGGACCTTGTTGGGCTTGGTCACGGCGAAGCCGGCGAAGTTCATGTGGCGGATGCCGCCCACGATCTCGCCCAGATGCTCCTGGTCGGCCTCGGTGTAGAAATAGAGCATGTTCATGCCCGCGGCTTCATAGCCCGCGTTCTGCATCCGGGCGGCGAAGGACTGGCTCAGGGGAGTGCCGATCAGCGTGATCATTTTGGTGTTGATGTCGACTTTCATTTTCCTTACCTCGCTTCTATGTATGGTGGACCTTACAGTCCGTGCTTGGCAAAATAGTCCTTGGCGCACTCTAGGCACCGGGCCGCGTGGCCGGCGGCGCCCCGCCGGGCGATCTCCGCGGTGTTGGGAAGCTCGATGGAGCAGGGCCGGTCAGGCAGGGCCTTGAGGATACCGGCCAGGTCCGCCGCGCCCTCGCCGCAGTAAGCGCGGCCCTCGCGGACATACTTGACCAGCTCGCCCTCCGTCTCCTTGGGCCAGTCGCACAGGTGGATCAGGCCGAACCGCTCCGGGTCCTGCGCCTTGATCATCTCAGGGGTCACCTTGTCCAGGTGCACATAGATCATATCCATGAGGATCTTCAGGTTGGGCGCGCCCACCTGATCCTGGATGGCCATGGTGTCGGCCAGGGTGGTCACCGAGGAGACCACCGGGAACTCCAGATTCATGGTCAGTCCAAACTGGGCCGCCTGCTCGCAGATGGCGCCGCAGCGGTCCACAGCAAAGGAGCGGTCCTTGGTCCAGATGCTGGACAGCACCTGGGTGGCGCCCAGCTCGGCACCCTTCTCAAAGGCCCCACGGTAGTCCCCGGGCAGATCCTCCCGGATCCGGACCAGTTCGATGTCCAGCACCTTCATGCCGGTGTCCCGCAGGGTGCGGCGGATCTTCTCCGTCAGCTCCGGGTCCCGCTCCAGGCAGACCTGGGGCTCGCCGGGCTGGCCCATGGGAATGGTCCGAAGGCTCACGTAATCATAGCCCGCGTCCCGGGCAATCTTGATCTGTTCCACCGGGTCCACACCAGGGATCGTCAGATAAGCAAGAGAAAACTGTTTCGCCATTGGTGCCCCTCCTCATAAAACATTAACATAACTTTAGCGGCCCGCGCTATTGGCACTTTTACTAACCGCTCGCTGTTTTCGCCTTGATTTTATATGAAAAACATTCAGCAAGTCTAATACTTATTTCCCATAGAATAATCGATATTTTTCATTGTACTTTATATACTAAACCCCTTGACTTGTTTTTACTATGTTTATATCGCTTATTTTGTTCCTAGTTTTTTGTACATTATGACGTTAAATCTTTGCGAATTCATGATTTTCACAAATACGAGCCGTGTACAGAGACCCAGATTGTCCTACAATCCACTCCCTTCATCCACATTTTCTATGGTTCCATTGAAATCTTGTATTGGATTATTTCCGCCTCTATCGATTAAGATAGGCTTGACGATACGGCCCGCCCCTGCCGGAAACGCTCCGAAACAGGGTATGACGCCGACCCACATTAATTAGGAGGTCTCAATTATGATGAATCTGCCTTCCGCCATTACCCTGTGCGAGGTCGGACTGCGGGACGGCCTGCAAAACGAAAAGACGATCCTTCCCACCGAAGAAAAGCTGACCCTGCTCCGCGGTCTGATCGGCGCCGGCTTCCGGGTCATCGAGGTGGGTTCCTTCATGCACCCCAAGGCGGTGCCCCAGATGGCCGACACGGACGAGCTCTACAAGGCCATCGGTGAAGTCCCCGGCGTGGAGCTGCGCGCGCTGATCCCCAACCTCCGCGGCGTCCAGCGCGCGGTGGACTGCGGCTGCAAAAAGGTGAAGCTCAACGTCTCCGCCAGCCGCCAGCACAATTTGAAGAACCTGAACATGACCCCCGAACAGAGCGTGGCCGGCTTCGCCTCCTGCGTGGACGCCGCCCAGGCCCACGGCATCGCCATCTCCGGCTCCATCTCCATGCCCTTCGGTTCCCCCTGGGACGGCCGCATCCCCCAGGAGGAGATCGACGCCATCATCGAGGCCTACCTGAATGTGGGCATCACCGAGATCTCCCTGTCCGACACCTCCGGCATGGGCGTGCCCAACCAGGTGTACGCCATGTGCAGCCATGTGCGGGAAAAGTACCCCCAGGCCTCCTGGTGGCTCCACTTCCACAACACCCGCGGCCTGGCCATGGCCAACATCGTGGCCGCCATGGAGGCCGGCATGACCCAGTTTGACGGCTCCTTCGGCGGTCTGGGCGGCTGCCCCTTCGTCCCCGGCGCCGCCGGCAACATCTCCACCGAGGACGTCCTCCACATGTGCGAGGAGTCCGGCATTGAGACCGGCATCGACATCGTCAAGGTGATCGAGCTGTCCCGGAGCCTACGCAACCTGCTGCACCACGACACCGAGAGCTACATCCTGCGCGCCGGCCGCTCCCGCGATTTGATTTCCTCCCAGAATAATTGACGCTTTCCTCCTTCTCTCTACCTCCCTTTCGTTTCTCTCTTATCTCTCTACTCGATAAAGCGTCACTTGTTCTGATCTCCTTCTTTCCAAGCCAAAACGGACATGAATGCCTTCCGGTGTTCATGTCCGTTTTGGCGTCCCGGGACAAAAACAGCCGCTCCGGTCCCGGCCGAAGCGGCTCATCGCTGGGTTCAGGCCCGTTTTTCCAGACGGATCACCAGGGCGGTCCGGTCATCGGTAGCCCCCTGGGGGCTCTGGAGCAGCAGCTCCCGGGCCAGATCCTTGGGGCTGGCCCCGTCAAAACCGGCCAATTTTTCCTTCAGCCAGCCGTCGTCTCCGGTGCCGCAGATGCCGTCGCTGACCATCAGAACCGTATCCCCCGGAGACAGCCGCAGGGAATACTGGTCCAGACCGGCGTCCTCCCCCTCCCCCAGTCCGGCGGGCAGGGAGGCGCCGGAGAGGCGCTGGACCGTCCCCCCCTTCCGCACATAGGTGGGGGCCGCCCCCATTTTATACAGCTCGCCTTCTCCGCTGAACAGGTCAATTTGGAGCAGGTCCACCGTGGTGAACCCTCCGGTGTCCTCCCCCCGGAGGGACAAGGCGGAGGAGAGGGTGGTCAGCGCCTGCCGGGGCCGCACCCCCGCCTGGAGGAACTGTTCCAGCAGCCGCACCGCCAGAGAGCTCTCCCGGTTGGCCCCGGGGCCGCTGCCCATTCCGTCGCACAGCAGGACGTACAGCTTGCCGTCCGCCCGTTTGAAATAGGTCCCCGCGTCGCCGCTCACCGTCTCCCCGCTCTTTTTCTGGGCCGCCACTCCGGCCACCGCCATCAGCGGCTCCTGCTGAATGAGGGAGACGCCCTCATTTCCCTCCTGCTCCACCCGCAGGGGCACGCCCAGCAGCAGGGACAGGTCAGACACCCGGCTGGGCCGGGCCAGGGCGGCGCAGCCCGGCCCCTCCGCCTCCACCCGGAGCATCCCCCGGCTGTCCCGGAACACCGCCGTCCGCACCTCCAGGCCCAGCTCGGCCACCCGCTGCCGCAGCCGCCGGTCCCCCGTCAGGTCGGGGGTCAGCTCCCGGCCCAGCTCCTCCGCCGCCGTCCCCAGCAGCTCAGACAGCTGGGCGTACTGGCGGCACACCGCCGCCCGGCTCTCCCGCACCCGGGCGTTATACTGCCGGCGGTACAGCAGGGCCAGGTACTCCTCGTTTACCGCACCCAAAAAGGCTGGGAAATGGAGGCAGTGGTCGGCAAAATGCCGGGGGAAGTCCCCCGCCTCCGCCTTGCCCCGCTCCACCATGGCCGGAGTAGCGTCGTTGAGGGCGTTGAAGGTATCCGTATAGTTCTGTTTCCAGCACCGCCCTTTCAGAGAACAGGTCCGGCACACCCGGCCCGCCGCCCGGTCAAAGACGGTGGCCACATCATTGTCGTTCCGGGGCGGACGGAAGGCGTCCCGCAGGGAATCTCCCAGGGACCGGAAGGCCCGGGCGGTAGCCTCCAGCCGCTGCCGGGCCAGTTTCTGGGAACGCAGGTCGGCCGGACCCATCACCTCTGGCGCCAGCCACACGCCCAGCCTGCGCATGGGCCGCTCCGGCAGGAGAAGAAAGAGCATGGAGGCCCAAAACACCTCATACAAAATGGAGAGGGACAGGTCCCTGTCCCACGCCCACAGCACCGTCATCCCGTTGGCCAGCACATAGGCCAGAGCGGCGGCAAAACGACGCTTTCCCCGGCACAGCCCGGCGCACAGGCCGGACAGGGCGCAGGCCATGGTATAAAGGGGCATATCTCCTGCTGTCAGGTCCATGGCCGCCCCCATGGCCACTCCCACCACGGCTCCGGCGGACACGCCTCCCTGCCATCCGGCGGCCAGCACCGCCAGTACCCCCAGACAGCGCCCGAGAGACAGGTCCCCATAAACATGCACCGGCGTCAGCGCCATCAGCAACGTGGCCGACAGAAACAGCAGCCCGCCCCGGCGGGCCGGGGTGAGCAGACGGTCCTCCCTGCGGGTCCGCATGGGCAGCAGCACCGCCCGGTAGCACCAGACCGAGGCGGTGGTCAGCAAAAATTCCAGCAGAAACCGCACCCCATCCATGGCCGTCCACCCGGTCTTGGACAGGACCACAGCCCCGGCAAAGCTGTTGACCGCCCCGGCCACCAGGGGCATGACCCAGGGGCGGCGCAGGGCCCGGACGTCGTAAAAGGCAAAGGCCACGGCGAAGGTGAGGATGGCCGCCGAGGCGTGACGCAGGCCCTGGGAGAAGCCCAGCATGGTGAGGTAGCCAAAGCAGGCCCCCAGCAGCGCTCCGGCTCCGCACAGTCCGGACCCCGCCGCCCCCACCAGCGCCACGCCAAAGGGAGCGCAGTCCTCCAACAGCACCACCCCGGCCAGCACCGCGGCCAGCAGAAAGTGGATCGCCGCCTCCGCCCCCAGCGTCACAGCCGAGGCGGACAGCTGGATCTGTCCTGTTTGGTCGGACTGCCGCCGCAGCTGGACCAGTTTGCGTTTGAATTGTTCCTTGGCTGTCATCGCCGTCTCCTCCTGTGTGTCCCATCCGGGAGCCTTGTCCCATTTCACGTCCCTGCCATTATATTCCATTTTCTGGAAAAGGTCCGTCGAAACAGGGCAGGCGAAGAACCGTGAGTTCCGTCGGAAGCCGGGATGGCTCTCCAAGCCTTTCCACCCTCAAATTCTGAAACACAGGCAGCGAAGACATTAGGGCTTGTAATTTCAGGAGAAATCGAATACAATATAGTATGTATGGATATATCCTCAGCGAAAGGAAGGTATAGACCCATGAAACTGCAAAACGATCTGGGCGAGATCTCCATCAGCAGCGAAGTGTTCACCGCCGTCACCGGCAGCGCGGCCACCAACTGCTACGGCGTCAAGGGCATGGCGGTCCGCTCCAAGACCGACGGTCTGGTCCATCTCCTGAAACGGGAGTCCATGGCCAAAGGCGTCAAGGTATATTACAATGAAGACGGAACCGTCTCCATCGAGCTGCACATCATTGTGGAGAACGGCGTCAACCTCATGGCCGTATGCCGGTCCATCATGAGCGAAGTCCGCTATGTGGTCAGCAAGACCACCGGGGTCGAAGTGGCTTCTGTGGACGTGTGCGTGGACTCCATGCGTTTTTAACCGCTCGTAGAAAGGAATTTGCCGATTATGGTACAACACATCGACGCGGCGGCTTTTCAGCGGATGGTCATCCACGCAGCCGCCTCCATCAACGCGCAGAAACAGCCGATCAACGATCTGAACGTATTCCCTGTCCCCGACGGAGACACCGGCACCAACATGTCCCTGACCATCGGGGCCGCCTCCGCGGAAATGAAGAAGAACCGCTATGACTCCGTGGGTCAGGCCGCCCAGGGCACCGCTTCCGCCCTGCTGCGGGGTGCCCGGGGCAACTCCGGCGTTATCCTCTCCCTGCTGTTCCGGGGCTTTGCCAAGGCCATCAAGGAGAAGGAGACCATGGACGGCCGGGATCTGGCCCTGGCCCTGGATTTCGGCGTGGCCGCGGCCTACAAGGCGGTCATGAAGCCCGCCGAGGGCACCATCCTCACCGTCTCCCGTCTGGCCGCCGCCCGGGCCGCCGGAGCCGCCCGTGAAACCGACGATCTGGAAGCCGTGTTGGAGGCTGCCATTCAGGAGGGACAGGTTGCTCTGGACAACACCATCAACCAGAACCCGGTGCTGAAAAAGGCCGGTGTGGTGGACGCCGGCGGCAAGGGCTTCCTGGTCATCCTCCAGGGCATGCTGGACGAGCTGCGCGGCCTGCCCATGCCCGACTCTGCCGGGGAGGAGGCCGCCGCCAAGGAGAAGGCGGAGTTCAGCGAGATGGCGGAGGAGGAGATCACCTTCGCCTTTGACACGGTGTTTATCGTGCGGAAAAACGACCCCGATGTGAACCTGGACCCCTTCCGCGCCTACCTGAACAGCATCGGCGACAGTCTGGTCATCGGTGAGGACGACGAGGCCTTCAAGGTCCACGTCCACACCAACACCCCCGGCGACGCCCTGAACGAGTCCCAGAAGTACGGCACCCTGGAGCTGGCCAAGATCGAAAACATGCGCACTCAGGCCGCCGACCTGGCCGCCGGCCGTAAGGCCCAGAGCACCGACGATCTGGAGGCCGTGGAGGCGGAGCTGGAGTCCGGCGCCGCCGCCCCTGTCAAGGCCGCCCCGGAGAAGAAGTTCGGCTATGTGGCCGTCTGCGCCGGCGAAGGCCTGGAGACTGTTTTCCGCGATCTGGGTGTGGACGGGCTGGTGGGAGGCGGACAGACCATGAACCCCTCCACCCAGGATATTCTGAAGGCCATCGAGGCCACCCCCGCCGAGATCGTCTACGTCCTGCCCAACAACAAAAACATCATCATGGCCGCCCAGCAGTGCATCCCCCTGTGCGAGGACAAGAAGGTGGTGGTCCTCCAGACCAAGACGGTGCCCCAGGGCATCTCCGCCATGCTGGCCGTGGACCCCGAGGCCAGCGAGGAGGACAACACCGCCGCCATGACCGAGGCCTATGGCCGTGTCCGCACCAGTGAGATCACCTATGCCGCCCGCGACTCCGATTTCGGCGGCTTCGCCATCAAGCAGGGCGACTATCTGGCCCTGGCGGAACACCAGCTCTTCGGCACGGACCAGGACCTGGAATCCCTGCTGGACCGGCTGGCCCACGCCCAGACCCACCAGGAGGCGGAGTTTATCTCCCTGTTCTACGGTGAGGACGTCACCGAGGAACAGGCCCAGAAGGCGGAGGCCATCTTCGCCGCCGCCTGTCCCAACGCCGAGGTGAGCCTGCTGCCCGGCGGACAGCCTGTGTACTATTACATGATCTCCGCGGAGTGAGCCTTCCAAAAACAATCCAAAAGCGGACCCCGGTCTTTTTGCAAAGACCGGGGCCCGCTTTTCTTCATATCTGCCGGCTGCGTTATTTTCCGTACCGTTCCGCCAACTGCCGGAACCGGGGCAGGGCCCGGATTACCTTCTCCTCCGGCACGCAGTAGGCGATCCGGAAGTGACCGGGACAGCCGAAGGCGCTGCCCGGGACAAAGAGCAGCTCCAGTTCCTTGGCCCGCTGGCAGAAAGCCACATCGTCCGGCTCCAGGCTCCGCGGGAACATATAGAAGGTCCCGCCCGGCTCCACGCAGGTAAACCCGTCCTGGATCAGTTCCCGGTAGAGCCGGTCTTTGTTGTGCTCATAAATGCTCAGTTCGCTGGTCTCCTCGATACATTTTGCCACGGTGAGCTGCATCAGAGTGGCCGTCCCGTTCTGGCCGATGGTGCGGGAGATCTGGGGACAGATCTCCACGATCTTCTCCGCCTGCTCCGCCGCCGGGTTCACCGCCAGATAGCCGATCCGCTCCCCGGGGAGGGAAATGGACTTGGAGAAGGAGTAGCAGGTGATGGTATTGGGGTAACAGGAGGCGATATAGGGTCCGTCCACGCCTGTGAACCGGATCTCCCGGTAAGGTTCGTCCGAGATCAGGTAGATGGGATGGCCATACTCCCGCTGCTTCTCCTCCAGCAGGCCGGCCAGCCTCTGTACCGTGGGGGTGGACAACACCACACCGGACGGGTTGTTGGGGCTGTTGACCAGCACCGCCGCCACCTTGGGGTTCAGGATCTCCTCCAGCGCCTCAAAATTGATCTGCAGGGTGTCCACGTTGGCGGGAACCACCCGCAGCTCCAGGCCGGCCCCTGCGGTATAGGGGCGGTACTCCGGAAAATAGGGCGCAAAGGCGACGACCTCGTCCCCCGGCTCCGTCACCGCCCGCAGCGCGTGGGCCACCGCCCCCACCGCTCCAATGGTCATAAAGATATGGCTACGCTCATAATTCATCCCAAAGCGGCGGTTCAGCGACTGCGCCACCGCGTCCCTGGTCTCCGGCAGCCCCATCCCCGGACCATAGCCGTGGACCTCCAGAGGAGAACGCTCCCGCAGAATGTCGATCATGGCCTGGTTCACCGAGGGCGGCGCGGGCACCGACGGATTGCCCAGACTGAAATCATAGACGTTGTCCGCTCCGATCTCTTGCGCCCTCTGCCGCCCGTACCCGGCGATCTCAAAAATAATGTCCTTTTCCGAAAGCATGGCTGTATACCGTTTTGACAGCATGACCCATCCCTCTTTGCTTCACAGATTATGTCCAGTGTATCACAACCCGCGGCAAAACGCCATGCTTTAATAAACTAATTCAATAGCGTTCTAGCGTGTAATATTTCGTCAAATGCAACAAAAACGCGGCCGGAGCAAACACTCCGGCCGCGTTTATCCGCATGTTCGACGCAGGGCGCTTTACCCCTGCTGATTGGGCATATCCCAACCCTTGTGGTTGGTGTGCAGCAGCTCCTCCGCCTTCTCACTGAGGGGCGCGCCCAGGAACTCCTTGTATAGCGCCTGGATCTGGGGATTTTCGTGGGAGTAGCGCATGGTGTTGGCCTTATCCAGGTCATACAGCCGCTGGCCCCGGACGCCATACAGCTCCCGGTCCTCCAGGTCGATGGGCTGGCCGCCGCCGCCCACGCAGCCGCCGGGACAGGCCATGACCTCCACGAAATCGTAGTGGACCTTGCCCGCCTTCAGCTGCTCCACCAGCTTCCGGGCGTTGCCCAATCCGCTGACCACGGCACAGCGCACGGGGATACCGGCCACCTCATAGGTGGCCTCCCGCAGGCCGGGTCCGGTACGGACGGCGGCAAAGGCGTCGGGATCGGGATTCTCCCCGGTGAGGACATAGGCGGCGGTACGCAGGGCCGCCTCCATCACGCCGCCGGTGGCGCCGAAAATAACGCCGGCGCCGGTGTGGGTCCCCATGGGATCGTCCAGCGGCTCCTCGGGAATCGAGGCGGGATCCAGCTTATCCGCCCGGATCATCCGGACCAGCTCCCGGGTGGTGAGGACCATGTCCACGTCGGGACCGTGCTCGGTGCGCATGGTGGGCAGGTCGCACTCCGCCTTCTTGGCCAGGCAGGGCATGATGGATACGCAGAAGATCTTCTCCGGCTCCACACCCAGCTTCTTGGCAAACCAGCTCTTGGCCACGCTGCCGAACATCTGCTGGGGCGACTTGGAGGTGGACAGCTGGTTGGTCAGCTCGGGATACTGGCCCTTGAGGAAGCGAACCCAGCCGGGGCAGCAGCTGGTGAACATGGGCCAGCGGGTCAGGCCGCCCGCCTTCAGGCGGTGGATAAACTCGTTGCCCTCCTCCATGATGGTCAGGTCGGCGCTGAAATTGGTATCGAAGATGTAGTCGAAGCCCAGGCGGCGCAGGGTACCGGCCATCCGCTCCATGGTGGCCTCCTCCCGCTTCAGCCCGAAGGCCTCGCCCCAGGCGGTACGGACGGCAGGGGCCACCTGGACCACGGTGATCTTGTCCGGATCGGCCAGGGCGGCGAAGGCCCGTCCGGTGTCGTCCCGCTCCCGCAGGCCAGCCACGGGGCAGTGGGTGATGCACTGGCCGCACAGGGAACAGTCAGAGTCCTTGATGACCCGGTTGTTGGACACGTCCACCACAGTCCTGCCGCCGGTGCCCGACACATCCCAGATGTTCAGGGACTGGATCTTGTCACAGACCTGGATGCAGCGCATGCACTTGATGCACTTGTTATAGTCATGATACAGGGGGAAGGTGGTGGTCCAGGCGCCCCGCAGGCCCCTGGGCAGTTGGGTCTCGTAGGGCAGCTCCAGAATGCCCAGGTCGTTGGCGATGGTCTGGAGCTGGCAGTTGCCGCTGCGCACGCAGGTGGCGCACTTGCAGTCGTGCTGGGACAGGATCAGCTCTACATTGGTCCGGCGGGTGGCCCGGGCCCGGGGAGAGTTGGTGTGGACCACCATGCCCTCCATCACCGGGCTGTTGCAGGCGGTGACCATGGCCCGCTCGCCCTCCACCTCCACGCAGCACACGCGGCAGGCGGCGATCTCGTTGATCCCCTTCAGGTAGCACAGGTGGGGGATCCGGATATTGGCGGCCTTGGCCGCCTCCAGGATCGTGGTCCCCTCGGGTACCTGGATCTTCTGGCCGTCGATGGTCAAGGTTACCATTCCGTGTTCCTCCCTCCCTTAAAGCTTCCGTAGCCAAAGTGGTCGCAGCGCAGGCAGCGGCTGGACTCCTGTTTGGCCTCCTCCAGGCTCATGCCGTCCACCACCAGCGAGAAATTGCCCTTGCAGTCGGGGGTGCAGTTGCTCTTCAGATTCACCCGGCCGCAGGGGGGCGTATTGGTGAAATGGGCGGGGGGGATCTCCACGTCACAGCTGATCTTATGGTCGAAGCCCAGATATGTATCGATATTGGCGGCGGCCACCTTGCCGCCCGCCACCGCGCGGATCACTGTAGCGGGGCCGGAGACGGCGTCTCCGCCGGCGAAGACGTTGCCCGCGCCGGGGACCGCGCTGGTCAGGTCAGCCAGAATGGCGCCCCGGTTGGTGGTCACGCCAATGGCCTCGAAGGGCTGGGCCACGATGGCCTGGCCGATGGCCACGATCACGTAGTCACAGGGGATGCGGAACTCCTTGGTGTCGGCGTTGACAGGCTTAGGACGGCCGTCCTTGCCATAGGGGCCGATAAGCTGAGGCCGGGTCCACAGGGCGGCCACCTTTCCTTCTTCGTCCGCCTCGATGCGGGCCGGAGCCTGGAGGGGCAGGATCTGGCAGCCCTCGGCCATGGCCTCCTCGATCTCCTCGGACAGGGCGGTCATGTCCTCCACCCGGCGGCGGTAGACACAGGTGACGCTCTCGGCGCCCAGACGCTTGGCGGTGCGGGTGGCGTCCATGGACACGTTGCCGCCGCCCACCACACAGACCTTCTTGCCGGTGAAGTCGGGGATGTTCCCCTCGCCGATGCCCCGGAGGAGGGCCACGGCGCTGATCACATTGGCGGAGTCCTCGCCCTCCAGGCCCAGCTTTTTGTCGTTGTGGGCGCCGATGGCGATATACACCGCGTCAAAGCTCTTTTGAATGTCCTCCATGGCCAGGTCCTTGCCGATGGAGACGCCGGTATGGACCTTGATGCCGGTGGACAGGATGTACGCGATGTCCTGGTCCAGGATGTCCTGGGGCAGGCGGTAGTCGGGGATGCCGTAGCGCAGCATGCCGCCCAGCTTGGGCCGCTGCTCGTACACGGTGACCTCATGTCCCATGAGGGACAGGTAATAGGCCGCGGTCAGGCCGCCGGGACCGCCGCCGATCACGGCCACGGTCTTCCCGGTGGGTTCGGCGCAGGGGGGAGCCACCACCGGCTGGGAATGGTCCACGGCGAAACGCTTCAGGCCGCAGATATTGACAGCGTCATCCACCATCCGGCGGCGGCAGTGGGACTCGCAGGGGTGCTCGCACACATAGGCGCAGGCGGAGGGGAAGGGGTTATCCTTCCGAATCAGCTTGACGGCGTCATCATACCGGCCTTCCCGCACCAGGGCCACATACCCGGGCACGTCCACGTGGGCGGGGCAGGCGGAGACGCAGGGCACGGGGTGGCTCAGGCCGCAGATGCAGCGGCCGTGGAGGATGTGCTCCTCAAAGTCTTCCCGGAAGCCCCGGACGCCCTTGAGCACCATATGGGCCCCCTCATAGCCGATGGCGCAGTCGGCGGAATCGGCAATGACCTGGGCGGTGCGCTCGATCAGGTCGATGGTCTCCAGAGTGGCGGTGCGGTCCAGCACCTGCTCCAGCAGGACCGCCAGCTGGTTCAGGCCCACGCGGCAGGGCACGCACTTGCCGCAGGTCTGGGCGTGGCACAGACGCAGGTAGTTCAAGGAAATGTCCACCGGACACAGACCGGGGGAACTGGCGCTGATTCGCCGCTCCATATCCCGGTGGAGCCCGCCCAGGACAGTTTGCGCCCGTCCCGGCGTCTCAATGGATAATCGGCTCATTGTTATCTTCCTCCTCATCCTGAAAGCGCCCATCCGGTTTCCCGCCGGCATGGGTCCTTTCCAAATCGCAGACATACCGGCTTCCCCAGGCCGTGTCCGCAGGACCCCATCCCGTCTGAACCGCTCTCTCAGACTGGACCGGATCCTGTTGCTTCTTCGCGGAGGAACGCTCCGCTTCAGCCCGCCGTCCTCAGGCCGCTGCCGCGGGGAATCGCCACGGTTTTCTTCGCGTCCCAGGTCCCAATGCTCCCTTTCATTTCGACCGGACCGTCCTGCCTCCTTTCAGGCGCTTTTGATACCCTGACGAATTTTCCCCCGCTTCTCTCTGCTACATGTGTATGAACCTACCACATTTCCCATTCTTTGTCAACACTTTATGCAACTCCGCATCATCTTTTCTTTCATTTTCATGAAAAAGCCGCCCGGCGCCGGATTCCCCGGCGCCGGGCGGCCATTGGGCTGTATTCCATGTTTCAGAGCGGAGCGTTCCCGCGTTCTCCGCCCGCCTGCATCACCAGGTACGGCTGGCCATGGCGCGGAACTGGGCCACGGTCGGCGTGTGGGAATTCAGGCCGCCGTCGCAAGTGAGCACCTGCCCGTTCATATAGTCCGACTCGTCGCTGACCAGGTAGACGCAGAGATACCCGATGTCCTCAGGTCCGCCGTAGCGGGTGCCCAAAATGTTGGACAGGAAGATGTTTTTCAGCGCGTCGGGGATCCGTCCCTCATTCTGCGGCGTCACGATCAGGCCGGGACGGATACAGTTGCAGCGGATATTTTTGGGCCCGTACATGCAGGCCACATATTCCGTGAGCTTATCCACGCCGGACTTGGCGCAGGCGTAAGCCACCGTTCCCAGATCGCCGCCGGCGCTGGCCATGGACCCGATATTCACGATGCTGCCGCCCTTCTCATTTTTGAGCAGGTAGGGCAGGACCTCCTTGATCATGTTGAACGTCCCGCCCAGATCGGTGGTCACCACGGCATTGAAGTCCTCCAGGGTCAGCTCGTCCACTCGGCCGTCCTTCAGCCCCATCCCCGCGGCGTTGTTGACCAGGGCGTCGATGCGGCCGAATTTCTGGGCCGTATCGGCGATCAGGGCGTGCATGGAATCGGTGCTGGTCAGGTCAAAGGCGTGGAACCAGGCTTTTCCGCCGCTGGCCTCGATCTCACTGACTACTTTCTGACCCCGCTCCACGTTGCGACCGGTAATGACCACCTGGGCCGACTCCGCGGCGCAGAGCTTCGCGATCCCGATCCCGATCCCGCTGGTGGAACCGGTAACAATAACAACTTTGTCTTTCAATCTGTCCATTACTGTGACCTCCTCATGATACCTTATTATATAATATGTGTTTCAAATGACACAGTCATACCGGACGCCGCATCCATCTGGTGTACCGGAAGCCGCACGCTTCCCCAAATGCATCCTTTACCTTTTTAATAAATTCGTTATTTTATATATAAAACTATCATGTTTATTCACTTTTGTCAACATAGTGCACAACCCTGTTTCAATCTTCTTTCATTACCCGTAAAAAAACACCCGGCGCCGCATCAGGCGGCGCCGGGACTCGGGATATTCTGATTCAGTTTTCCTGCGCCAAGGCCGTACAGAAGGCCAGGGAGTGGAAGGCCACTTCCTTGTCGTCGCTGCGGGAAGTCAGCGCCACGGGGACCTTGGCGCCGATGACTACGCCGCAGGTCTGGGCGTGGGCGTGCATCTGCCAGCACTTGACGATCAGGTTGCCCGCCAGCAGGCTGGGGACGATGATCCCGTCGAACTCTCCGCACAGGGGGCAGTCGTAGCCCTTCAGCCGGGCCGCCTCCTTGGACAGGATCAGGTCGTAGGCGATGGGACCCACCAGCTCACAGCCGGCAATGGGCCGCTGGCGGTGTTCCCGCACCAGTTCCTGGGCCTCCACGGTGTCCTTCATGTGGAAGGCCACCTTTTCCACCATGGACAGCAGGGCGATATTGGGCTTCTCATATCCCACGGCCTGGAGCGTCTCCACCATGTTGCGGATGATCAGCTTCTTCTGCTGGAGGTTGGGCTCGATGGTCACGGTCACGTCGCCGATGGCGATGACCTTGGGATACTCCGGCATACATACCAGGTCGATGTGGGTCAGCAGCTTGTCGGTGCGCAGGCCGTTCTCCGGCACCAGCAGGGGGAGCAGGAATTCCCGGGTCTGGGTGTTGCCCCGCATGAGCATGTCGCCCTCACCCTGGTTGACCAGGTCCACGGCCACCTGGGCCACCTGTTCTCCAGGCTGGGTAGCCGCCAGACGGTAGGGCTTCTCCTTCAGTCCCAACCGCTCCAGCATGGGGACGATCTTGCTCTCCTCACCCACCAGCACGGGGGTCACAAATCCGGCGTCCTGGGCCTCGAAGGCCCCCAACAGGATGTTTTCCGAATCCGCCCCGGCGATGACGACCCGCTTGGGCTGTGAAATCTGCTTGGCCCGTTCCACAATGGGCTCAAAATTTTTCAGTGCCATATCTGCTATCTCCTTCCATCAGTTCCGATCTCATCCAGGGCTTTCAGGGATTTCAAAAAAAGCTGAGGACCAGTGTGGTATATTTTAACACCTTCTTCCCTCCGGTACAAGAGTATTTGTCATAAAAATTCCAATTTTCTCCACTTTTTCCAGAAAAGCCGCATCTTTTGGCCACTCTTTTTCCCCGCACCCCGTCTGCCGCCTGCCGCGCCGCACCGGTTTCGCCGGAGGATTTCGCTCCTTCCGGTTGACAGGATCCGGTCGAAAACGGTATGATAGAGGCAGCAAAGTTAAAATTTGGGAGGGTCCGCCATGAAGATCGACCGTATGCTGTCTCTGCTGCTCGCCGCGCTCCTGGTCCTGCCTCTGGCCTCCTGCGGCAAACCGGAGGAAGCCGCTTCCTCCGCCGCCAGTTCTATGCCAGACGAGCCCAGCGTGTCCACCATCGCCCCAGTGGAGCCGGAGCCGGAACCGGAGCCCGAACCGGAACCCACCCTCCCCTATGTGAACCCGCTCACCGGCGAGGGCTGCGAGACCGACATCGGCCAGAACCGCCCCATCGCCATCATGCTGAACAACCACAAAAAGGCCATGCCCCAACTGGGGGTGTCCCAGGCGGACGTCATCTATGAGATGCCCGCCGAGGGCGGCATCACCCGGATGATGGGGGTGTTTCAGAGCGTGGAGGGAGTGGGTGAGATCGGCACTGTCCGCTCCGCCCGGGACTACTATGTCTCCCTGGCCTTTGGCCACGACGCCATTTATCTCCACGCCGGCGGCAGTCCCCAGGCCTACGACGCCATCCAGAACTGGGGCGTCACCGCCCTGGACTGCGTCAACGGCCCCTACGAGGGGACCCTGTTCTGGCGGGACCCGGACCGGCGGAAAAATGCCGGGCTGGAGCACTCCGTCCTCACCTCCGGGGACAAGATCCTGGAGCTGCTGCCCACCTATAAGAAGGTGACTCTGGAGCACAAGGACGGCTTTGACCTGGGCTGGACCTTCGCCGAAGGCACCGGCACCCCCGCGGCCAGCATCAGCAAGCTGACCGTCCCCTTCTCCAGCTATAAGACCGGCGTCTTCACCTGGGACGAGACGAGGCAGAAATTCCTGGTCGAGGAGTACGGCGCCCCTTACACCGACGGCAATACCGGCGAACAGGTGGCGGCGACCAATGTGCTGGTGCTGCTCACCGACGTATCCGCCATCCAAGGGGATGACAAGGGCCGCCAGTCCGTCCGGACCACCGGAGAGGGCAGCGGATATCTGGCCAAGGAGGGCCAACTCTTTGAGATCACCTGGAAACGGGCGGACAAGACCGACTGTCTCTCCTTCTATGACGCCTCCGGCAATCTCATGCCCCTGGCCGTGGGCAACAGCTACATCAACATCGTCAGTCAAAAGACCAATGTGACTTGGGAGTAACGCGCCATATGGATTTTTATTTTTTTGATACCCCCCTGGGGCCCATGGCCCTGGGTGCCGAGGAGGGGGCCATCACCCGGCTCTACCTGCCCAACGCCCCCACCCCCCGGCTCATGTCCCGCCCCACTCCCTTGCTGGAGGAGGGCCGGAAACAGCTGCTGGAGTACCTGTCCGGGACCCGGCGGGAATTTGACCTGCCCCTTTTCCTCCACGGCACCCCGTTTCAGCAAAAGGTGTGGTCCGCCCTCCGTGACATCCCCTACGGCCAGACCCGTTCCTACCGGGATGTCGCCCTGGCGGTGGACTGCCCCCGGGGCTTCCGGGCGGTGGGGATGGCCAACCACAATAACCCCATCCCCATCTTCATCCCCTGCCACCGGGTGGTGGGGGCGGACGGCTCCCTCACCGGCTACGCCGGCGGACTGGAGCTGAAAAAAGTCCTGCTGGCTCTGGAGGGGATCTCCCTCCGGTAAAGCCGCGGTTTCCAGAAATTTAACCGGTTTCTAACCTGGAATTTTACCGGGAGACTTGCAAAGTTCTGCCAAAACAGAGTATAATAATGTCTGCTGAACAGGCCCGCGCGCCCTGCCGCGCGGCCTCTCGACGCATATACTGGTCAGGAAAGGAAGTGGGATCCAGCGTGGACGGTCGAAGTCGTCACCGGGACACAGAGATCTGCTGCCACAGACGGTGGGCAGCAGGCCCGGACCGGCCCCCTGCCGGATCTCCCGCCTGCTGCCGGAATTGACAGGCCCCCAGGCGCCTGTATGCTTTTTCCTCTTGCCTCCGTTTGTGCGCGGCCACAGGATTACAGGAAGTATTTTAAATTCGGTAAATTACGGTCAGTTTTGTTACCGAGTCTAAAATACCTCTTTTCCTGTGGCTTTTTGTGTCCCACTTTCCAGTCAAAACAAGACAGAAAGGGGAAATGTCACAATGCACGAGAATTATGATCTGGACCAGCTGTTGGAGCTGGTTGCCAAAAAACAATTCCGCCGGCTGAAGGACCTGCTGTCCGACATGAACGAGGTGGACGTGGCCGAGTTCCTGGACGAGCTGGAGGGAGACCAGCAGGCTGTGGTCTTCCGCCTGCTTCCCAAGGACATGGCGGCGGAGGTCTTTACCTATCTGGAGGACAGCGAGGACCAGGAGAAGCTGATCGGCGCCCTCAGCGACAAGGAGCTGCGCGAGGTGCTGGACGAGCTGTACCTGGACGATACGGTGGACATCATCGAGGACATGCCCGCCAACGTGGTGTCCCGTATCCTGCGCAACACCGACGCCTCCACCCGCAGCCAGATCAACCAGCTGCTCAAATACCCCAAGGACTCCGCCGGCTCCCTGATGACCACCGAGTTTGTCTACCTTCACCCCGACGCCACCGTGGAGGAGTCCTTCGCCCGCATCCGGCAGGTGGGTCTGGACAAGGAGACGGTGTACACCTGTTACGTCACCAAAAACCGGGTGCTGATGGGGGTGGTCACCGTCAAGACCCTGCTGCTGTCCTCCTACGAGACCCATATCCGGGACATCATGGAGACCAACCTTCTGTCCGTCAAGACCCACGAGGACAAGGAGGAGGTCGCCCAGCTGTTTTCCAAGTACGACCTGTCCGCCGTTCCCGTGGTGGACAACGACGACCGTCTGGTGGGCATCATCACCTTCGATGACGTCATGGACGTTATCGAGGAGGAGGCCACTGAGGATATCGAAAAGATGGCCGCCATTCTGCCCACCGACAAGCCCTATTTCCAGACCGGCGTGGTGGAGACCTGGAAGCACCGGGTCCCCTGGCTGCTGCTGCTGATGATCTCCGCCACCTTCACCGGCACCATCCTGGGCTTCTTCGAGGAGGCCCTGGCGGCCAACGCCGCCCTCACCCTGTTCATCCCCATGCTCATGGACACCGGCGGAAATTCCGGCGGCCAGGCTTCGGTCACCATCATCCGCGCCATGTCCCTGGGGGACGTGGAGTTCTCCGACTGCTTCCGGGTGGTCTGGAAGGAGGTCCGGGTGGCCCTCCTGTGCGCCGCCACCCTGGGCGTGGTGGTCTTCCTCAAGGTGATCGTCCTGGACCGGAAAAGCGCCACCGTGGCTTTGGTGGTGGCGATGACCGTCATGGTCACCATCGTGGTCGCCAAGCTGGTGGGCTGCACCCTGCCCATGCTGGCCAAGCGGCTCGGGTTCGACCCCGCCGTCATGGCCTCCCCCTTCATCACCACCGTGGTGGACGCCCTGTCCCTGCTCATCTACTTCGCCATTGCCACCCGTATCCTGGGGCTCTGACCCTACCCCTGACACAAAAAAGGACGCCGAAGGGTAGTTTCCAATAAGACAGTATGAGGACATTACTGACATAGGGTAGCTGCCGTACAGGAGTGCGACAAGAAAAATTGGCGATACTTGGTTTTCACAACCAGGTATCGCCTTTTTCTATCTTTAACAGA
>Ga0129308_1001131_pt1 | contig 30597 bp, 26 predicted proteins | sample L827metagenome_FD_94440 | JGI IMG/M metagenome (GOLD analysis project Ga0129308, IMG submission 94440) | Ring-tailed lemur group fecal microbial communities from Wisconsin, USA - L827 metagenome | ecosystem: Host-associated > Mammals > Digestive system > Large intestine > Fecal | place: USA...
AAGTATTGAATCCCCATACCGGACGCGACTTTGTTCAATTCGGAAAAACCAAAAGTGTGCTGAATAAGGGGGCAAAAAAGATTGCCCTCTTATTCAACCCACCTCCGGTTCTTTCCTTAATAAATATCCGCATCCCGGATAGTGGAAAGACGATGGGCGATCACGAAACTGGTACGTCCCTTCATCAGCTCTGCCATCGCTTTCTGGATCAGAACCTCTGTATGAGTATCCACGTTGCTGGTAGCCTCATCCAGAATCATGATCTCAGGATCCGATGCAATGGCACGGGCAATCGTCAGAAGCTGTCGTTCTCCCTGAGAGATATTTTCCGCGCCTTTGGTCAGAATCATATCATAGCCTCCCGGGAGAGTTTTGATAAAGCTGTGTGCACAGGCAGATTCCGCAGCATCCCTGATCTTTTCCTTCGGCATATTTTCTTCCGCATATCCGATATTTTCTCCAATGGTTCCCTCAAACAGCCAGGTATCCTGAAGAACCATACCAAAACGGTCACGAAGTTCCTCTCTTGACATATCTGTAATCCTGACTCCATCTACCTGGATCGAGCCTCCGTTTACCTCATAGAAACGCATCAGGAGATTGATAAGCGTCGTTTTTCCGGCGCCTGTAGGCCCTACAATCGCAACCTTCTGTCCGGGCTCTACTGTCAGATTGATTCCGTTCATCAGAAGATGATCCGGCGTATATCCGAATTTGACATTCTCAAAAGTAACCCGACCGCTGCGGTCATCCGGAATCACACACCGCTTGCTGTCCGGAATCTCCTCTTCTGCATCCAGAAGGCTGAAAATGCGATTTCCTGCTGCCGCTGCCGCGCCAAAGCTTCCTGCCATTCCTGCAATAGCAGAAAACGGCTCCGCAAAACGCCAGGTATATTCCAGCATAGCCTGGTCGTGATCGGGCTGACCGCCCCTGCTGTTGTTTCTGCTTTTCTGGAACTGGTCTTCAGTGCATCATTCAGTCTGGCAAATTCCTTCTTTGCACGTTCCTGATAATGAAAGGTCTGAACTACCGTCTGTCCATTATACATTTCCTCCACATAACCATTCAGTTTTCCCAACAGTTCCTGCTGTTCCCCATAATACTTTTCGCTTGCTTTCATTACCCCTGCCGCCATTGTTACCTGAGTCACTACTGCAGTCAGATTCTGACTGATGGTATTATTAATGGTGTCTACATCATTTGTAATTACACTTAATATATCTCCATGTGTATGAACATCATAATAATTCAATTTTAAACGATGCATTTTTTCATCGATCTCTCTTCGGATCGTCTGCATCACGTCGGCAGTAATCTTTGCCATTCCAAATCCCTGCAGAAAGGAAAACAGCTGTGAGACAAAATAAAGTGCAACCAGCGCCGCCAGAAGCCAGAGGATCGTCTCCCAGTAAAACACTCCATCTGCAATGCCGGCAAAAAGTGTTGTAGTCACCTTTCCCACAAGAAAAGGGGCAAGAACCATAAAAGCCGTACTGATCACCGCTGCCAAAAGCACCAGAACCAGACGCAGGCGATATGCTTTCAGATACCCCAAAAGCCGCTTAAATATCCTTATATTTTTCATATCAGACTGCCTCCTTTCCCAATTGTATCTCTGCAATTTCCCGATAAAGAGGGCAGGTGTTTAACAGTTCCTTATGTGTTCCATTTCCAATGATCTGTCCGTCATCCACCACCAGGATACGGTCTGCATCCAGAATCGTGCTGATTCTCTGTGCCACCATGATCACGGTTGCCTCTCCAATACTCTCTTTCAGATTCTGGCGCAGCTGTCTGTCTGTTTTCATATCCAACGCCGAAAAACTGTCGTCAAACACATAGATCTCCGGCTTTTTCATTACAGCTCTGGCAATTGCCATACGCTGTCTCTGACCTCCGGATAAATTTGTTCCTCCCTGGGCAACAGCCTCATGATATCCCTGTTTCTTTTTGCAGATAAACTCATCTGCACATGCGATCTTTGCCGCCTGTTTCCAGTCTTCCTCTGTACCATTTTCCTTTCCAAAATTCAGATTCTCCGCAATATCTCCGGAGAACAGTACATTTTTCTGCGGAACATATCCAATGAAAGAACGCAGATCCTCCATGCGATATTCCTTTGCGTTTACTCCGTCGATCAACACCTCCCCGAACATCGGATCATACAGCCTTGAGATCAGTTTTAAGATACTGGATTTGCCGCGTCCGGTTCCTCCTATAATGGCTGTGATCTCTCCTGGATTTGACACAAAACTGACATCCTTCAAAATCGGCTCTTCTGCCCCCGGATATGCAAATGTCACATAACGAAACTCCACGGTGGCATGTGCCGGACGTTTTTCCAAAGGAAAGCTTCTGTCCCGGATAGAGCTTTCTGTTTCCAGAACTTCTGAAATTCGTTTTGCACAGGCATAGCTGGTAGGAAACATCATGATCACCAGCGACAGCATCATAACAGAAGTCAGTACCATACTGATATACTGGCTGTTTGCCACCAGAGAGCCTACCTCCATAGCGCCTGTATTCACATAATAAGCTCCCATTCCCAGAACAGCTGCTGTGGTAACGCCAAAGATCACACTGATCACCGGCATTAAAAGACTGGTGATACGGCCTGCAGCCATCGCTGTCATCGCATAATCACCATTAGCCTCCTCAAAACGGGCACTCTCTGCTTTCTGTTTATTAAATGCACGTATCACACGCACACCTTCCAGAGACTCCAGAAACAGACGGTTGATCTGATCCAGTTTTTTCCGCAGACGAATGGAATACCGGGAAGCAAATATCATAATAATCGTCAGTGTAATCAGAAGCACTGGAATAGCCACCAGCAGTACGGAACTGACCTGACCGCCTGTGGCAGCGGAAAACACAAGTCCTGCAGCTGCCATCATAGGCGCCAGCAGCCCCACACGAAGCAGCAGCGTAAGAAAATTCTGTACATTGGTAATATCTGAGGTGCTTCTGGTAATAAGACTTGCGGTACCAAACTGATCCATTTCCGCTGCCGAAAACTCCTGCACTCTGGAAAAAACCAGTTCTCTCAGCTGTGCCGCAAAATCTGTAGATATATAAGAGGCAATCTTAACAGACAAAAAGCTGATGATACAGGACAAAACCGTAATCCCTGCCATGATCGCTGCATACATCCAGATCACACTGTTTTTGCTTTCCGCAACTCCATGGCTGATCATCTGCGCCAGAAAAGACGGCAGAAGCATCTGCCCCACAGCCGAAAACAGCACCAGAAGAAACAAACCAGAGATCTGTTTTGGTTTTAACTTTACTTTTGAAAATATCATTTTCATAATCGCCGCATCCCCTTTCTTGCTTTTAAACCGTCTTGCTTTTCACAATTTTGATTCCGGACAGTTTAAAAAACAGTTTTCCAAGAGCGTATTCCTGTAAGCAGATATAGTCTTCCTGCGAAACCTTTCCGCCATAATTAAGAATCTCCATTTTTCCACTGGCTCCCTCAATAAAAATGTCAGAAGAAGTAAATCCCAAAAGCTGTTCTTTTTCCACAGCTGTCATAACAACTGCTTTTTTCTTTTTCACAGAATGGCGCAGGGTAAAATACGGTTTCCTTTCCCGCTTTTGGAATGCCTCCATATAAATTTCCTTTATCTTCGGCCACTGCTGCTCGGTTACTGTTTTAAACTCCATAATAATCTCCTCTTTCTTCTTGATTTCTCCTTTGTCAGAAGGTATCATATAATGTACAGTCAAGGGGGTTTTTATGGATCAAGAAAATATTTATATTCATCTGGGGAGTTTGCAAAATTTACCGGTGTCAACAAACGTACTTTACACTATTATAATGACATTGGATTATTTCAGCCGGAAGTAATCCGGGAAAACGGCTATCATTACTATACCTGCTTTCAGTTTGCACAGCTGGAATTGATCCTGACCTTACGCAAGGTGGGACTTTCTATTGATGAAATCCGGGAATATGTAACAAGACCATCTGACGAATCCTTTTCTCAGATGATGACAAAAAAGAAAAAGCTGATCGACGAATCCATCGAGCAGCTTTTATCTGCACAGGCTTTTCTGGAGCAAAAAGCAGAACGTCTGAGACTGGGAATGCAGTCTCAGCATGGCAGAATCGAATTATGCAGTCTTCCGGAAAAAAAGCTGATTCTCTCCTCCCCTATTTCCGGAAAATATGATGAAGAAGATTTTTCTGTTGCTGCTGAATTTTCACTTCGCCTGAAGAAACTCTTCCATCTTTATGACAGCTTTGGAAGCCGCATCTCCACAAAGAATCTTCAGGAAGGCAATTTTACCGGTTACGACTCCTTCTTCGCCTATTGCCCTCCTGCCTCTGATAGCTGGGATATGATCCTTCCTGCCGGAAAATATCTGCGGGCTTTCTGCATCGGTGACTGGAGCCGGATTCCTGCCGTTTATCAGTCTGTTCTTGCCTACGCCCGCGAACATGATCTGACCCTTACCGGACATGCCTACGAAGAAGGATTGAATGAAATGTCCATCAACGATCGCAGCGATTACATTACTATGATTACAATCCGGTGCGAATAATAACCATCAACAGCAGATGGTTTATTTGCCCTAACAACAAAAAACACCGGTTTCTCTTTCTATAAAGAATCCGATGTTTTTTACTTATTTAAAAGATTCCGCCAATCAGGTAAACTGCCAGAGCCGCCACCCACGCGATCACACACTGTCCGACCACTACGCCGACAGCCCATTTGCCGCCCAGTTCTCTTTTGATCGCTGCAATTGCCGCAACACAGGGCGTATAAAGAAGGCAGAACACAAGAAGGCTTGCCGCTGCCAGAGGAGTAATGGCTGCCAGCAGTGCTTCCGTACTTCCAAACAAAACAGAGAGGGTAGAAACCACACTTTCCTTTGCCATAAAGCCTGTGATCAGAGCGGTAGAGATCCGCCAGTCTCCAAATCCCATAGGTTTAAATACCGGAGCAATCGCTCCTGCCATCATGGCAAGGATACTGTCTTTTGAATCTGATACAATATTCAAATGCATATCAAAGGTCTGTAAAAACCAGATAACAAGGGTCGCAAGAAAAATTACGGTAAATGCTCTCTGAAGGAAATCCTTCGCTTTATCCCACAAAAGATGCCCTACATTTTTTGCTCCCGGCATACGATAGTTCGGAAGCTCCATCACAAACGGAACTGCCTCTCCGCTGAACATGGTGCGGCGGAGCAGAAGCGCCATCAGGATTCCCATAACAATGCCTCCGAAGTACAGAAGGATCATTACCAGAGCACTGTTTTTCGGGAAAAAAGCCGCTGCAAAAAATCCATAAATCGGAAGCTTGGCAGAACAGCTCATAAATGGAGTCAGGAGAATGGTCATCCTTCTGTCTCGTTCAGAAGGAAGGGTTCTGCTGGCCATAACTCCCGGTACGGTACATCCGAAGCCGATCAGCATAGGGACGATACTCCGTCCGGAAAGTCCGATCTTTCTCAACAGCTTATCCATCACAAAGGCCACTCTTGCCATGTATCCGCTGTCCTCCAGAAGAGACAGGAAAAAGAACAGGGTCACAATAACAGGAAGAAAACTCAGTACACTTCCCACACCATTGAAGATGCCGTCCATCACAAGTGACTGAAGCGCACTGTTTACATGAGCCGCTGTCATAAGCTGATCCACATAACCGCCCAAAGCAGAAATACTCATATCAAGGATGTTTGCAAGAAAAGCTCCGATCACACTGAAAGTCAGGTAAAAAACAAGAGCCATAATGCCGACAAAACATGGGATCGCTGTATATTTTCCAGTAAGGATCCGATCGATCTTCGTACTTCTGATATGTTCCTTGCTTTCTTTTGGCTTCACGACAGATGCATCGCATATCTTCTCAATAAAGTCGAAGCGCATATGGGCAATGGCGGCAGAACGGTCAAGGCCACGTTCTGTTTCCATCTGTTTGACGATGTGTTCCAGCATTTCTTTTTCATTCTGATCCAGCTTCAGCTTTTCGAGAATCAGTGCATCTCCCTCTGCGAGTTTTGCTGCTGCAAATCGAACGGGAATCTCTGCGTCTCTGGCATGGTCCTCGATCAGATGCATGATGGCATGGAGGCATCTGTGTACGGCTCCGCCGTCATCCTCCGCATCACAGTAATCTATTTTTTCCGGTTTTTCCTGATACTTGGCAACATGAAGTGCATGACTTACAAGCTCATCAATCCCCTCATTCTTAGCAGCAGAAATCGGAACAACCGGGATTCCCAGCATTTCCTCCATGCGGTTGATATTTATGGAACCGCCGTTTTCTCTTACCTCATCCATCATATTCAAAGCAAGGACCATAGGGATATCCAGTTCCATCAGCTGCATGGTAAGGTAAAGATTTCTTTCGATATTCGTTGCATCTACAATATTGATGATGCCTCTTGGATGCTCATTCAGCACAAAATTCCTGGTTACGATCTCCTCACTGGAATACGGAGACATGGAATAAATACCCGGAAGATCCGTCACCAGTGTATTGCTGTTTCCACGGATAGAACCATCCTTCCTGTCCACCGTAACGCCCGGGAAATTCCCTACATGCTGATTGGAGCCTGTCAGCTGGTTAAACAGCGTGGTCTTTCCGCAGTTCTGGTTTCCTGCCAGGGCAAAGGTAAGAAGTTCTCCTTCCGGCAGAGGATTTTCTGTTTTTTTATAATGAAACTTACCGCCTTCCCCAAGTCCCGGATGAGGGATCGGCTGACTTGAACGTTTCTTCTTTTCAGCAGGAACTCCTGCATCTCTTATATTCTCTATCTCAATTTTTTCCGCATCGGCAAGACGAAGAGTAAGCTCATAGCTGTGGATACGCAGCTCCATGGGGTCTCCCATAGGTGCATATTTGACCATGGTCACATCTCCCTGGGGAATCAGTCCCATATCGAGAAAATGCTGTCTTAATGCCCCTTCACCGCCTACAGAACGTATTGTCGCCGTCTTTCCGATCGGCAGATCCTTTAACGTCATTCATTTTTCCTCTTTTCACTTTCGTCATAGTTATCATAGGAATAACTACTGTTTGTCAAAGATAACTTTATGACAAATCCATGTATTTGTCAATAGAAAAGCCCTTTATTTTTTTGACAATATGACCAGTGTTTTTTCCTTGCGAAAGCTTTATAATAAACCTCAGATTTATATCAGGAGGAACAGACTATGGAACGTAAATGGTGGCATGATAAGGTTGCTTATCAGATCTATCCCAAAAGCTTTTTTGACTCAAACAACGACGGGATCGGTGATATTCCCGGAATCATACAGAAACTGGATTATCTGAAGGATCTGGGTGTGGATATTTTATGGATTTCCCCCTGTTATCCTTCCCCTTTTGCCGATCAGGGCTATGATATTTCCGACTATTATAACATTCATCCATCCTTCGGAACTCTGGAAGATATGAACCGGCTGATAGAAGAAGCACGAAAAAGAGAGATGTACATTCTTCTGGATCTTGTAGTCAATCACTGCTCCGATGAGCACGAATGGTTCCAAAAAGCCTGCGCAGATCCCGAAGGAAAATATGGAAATTTCTTCTATATCGAAGACCGTAAAGACGGAGAACTTCCCTGCAACTGGCGCAGCTACTTCGGCGGATCTGTATGGGAACCGCTTCCCGGTCATCCAGACAGGCAGTATCTCCATCTTTTCCACAAAAAGCAGCCGGATCTGAACTGGGAAAACCCGGAAGTGCGTGAGGAAGTCTACAAAAATATCAACTGGTGGATGGACAGAGGTCTCAGCGGTTTCCGCATTGATGCTATCATCAATATTAAGAAAAAACTGCCTTATAAAAATTATCCAACAGACCGTCCGGACGGGCTTTCCTGTGTGGATCATATGCTGGCAGATGCCAAAGGTGTGGGGGAATTTCTGGGCGAAATGCGTGACCGCAGCTTTGCCCCTCATGAGGCGTTTACCGTGGGGGAAGTATTTAATGAGAAGGACGAAGAGCTTCCGGATTTCATTGGAGACAATGGGTATTTTTCCACTATGTTCGACTTTGCTCCGGTTGTTTTCGGCGACAGTAACAAAGGCTGGTACGACCGCAAAAGAATTACTCCTGACGACTACAAGCGCTGCTGTTTCCACTCTCAGAAACGTATCGGAGACATTGGTTTCCTCTCCAATATCATTGAAAATCATGATGAACCAAGAGGGGTCAGCCATTATATTCCAGACGGAGAAGCCAGCCTCCACAGCAAAAAAATGCTGGCTGTCATGTACTTTATGCTGAAAGGTCTTCCCTTTATTTATCAGGGTCAGGAAATCGGTATGGAAAATATGAAATTCACTTCCATCGACCAGATTGATGATATCAGTACCATTGATGAGTACCATGTTGCGCGGAATGCAGGCTGCTCGGAAGAAGAAGCGCTGAAGTGCATCTCTCTCTACAGCCGGGATAACGCACGTACTCCCATGCAGTGGGATTCCTCAGAAAATGCTGGTTTTTCTTCCGGAAAACCATGGCTCAACGTCAATCCCAATTACAAGGAAATCAATGTGAATAATCAGTTAAATAATCCTGATTCTCTGCTTTCTTTTTACAAAGAATTGATTGCGCTCCGCAAGCATCCTCAGTACAGAGAGACCATTGTCTACGGTGAGCTGATCCCCTATCTGGAAGACCGGCACAACCTGATGGCATACCTCCGAAAAGGAGAAAAAACACTGCTTGTGATCGGGAATTTCCAGACCGGTCCACAGGATATCCCTCTTCCCAAAGCGTGTAAAAAAGTTCTTTTAAACAATTATCCGGAGGCAGATATCACTGATTGTATACTGCATCTGAAGAACTATCAGGCAGTGGTTCTGGAGCTTTGATTTTTCCCCAGTACGATCCGTACACGGGTTCCCAGGCCGGTTCTGGAAAGGATTTCAAAATATCCTCCATGCTTGTCCACGATCCACTTGGCAATGGCAAGTCCCAGACCGGTACCCTGGTAACTCCGGACCTCATCTGCCCGGTAAAAACGGTCAAACATGTGCGCTACATCCGCCTCTTCCATACCGATACCGGTATCCTGAACCTGCAGATAGGGAATCCCTTCCCTGGTCTTTCCAAGACTAAAGACGATCTCATCCCCTTCATGGGTATATTTGGCACTGTTATCAGTCAGGATACGCACTGCCTGCTTCAGAAGGGTTCCATCCGCCTGCACCACGATCTCTTCCTGTGGTTTTCGGTAACGATACGGATGCTTTTCATCGATCATCAACGATTCTTCATAAATTTCTTCCATCAGATGAGAAAGAGAAATCTCCTCCAGTGTCAGTTTTGTCTTGCCACTGTCACCTCTTGCCAGAAAGAGAAGCTGTTCCACCAGGTATTTCATGTGTTCGGACTCATGCTGAATGGCCTCTATGGATTCGTTCAGAACCTTCTCATCTCTGCTGCCCCACCGGGCAAGCATATTTGCATAGCCCTGAATGACGGCAATGGGCGTCCGAAGCTCATGGGAAGCATCATTGACAAACCTTGCCTGCTGCCTGTAGGAATCTCTCATACGCATCAGAAGGTTGTTCATGGCAGCTTCGATTCCCTGAAGGTCGGAATCTCCAAATGACAGGATCTCCTGTTCATTTGGCTGAAGGCTGGAAATCGCATCTTCAATCTGCTGATATTTTTCCTCGGAAAAGGTCATCCGGCTCAGTTCATCTGCCTTTAAGGCGATCTCATTGATCGGCGCAAGAATACGGCGGATACTTTTTTCTTCTTCCATATAGTCAAAAAAACTGCCAATCAGCTGAACCGCAGCCACGATTCCGATCAGAATCCCGATCACCCGAAGAGCAGAAAAGACCGGCAGCTCCAGAAGCAGCTTCCCGTCTGTATCCAGTACCATATAAGTCAGTTCCTTTATTTTTTCCAAACCCACCAGTCTTCTCTGATAGTTCCATACCAGCTCTCCCAGACGGGTGATCTCCTGATCACAGATCCACCCGACGCACAGTGTCACAAAAAGAAACAGGTCAAAGCCCAGATACATGCCAAGCTTTCTTCCGATCCAGCTCCAGTGAAGCTTCATAACAATAGAGGACATTCTTTTTGTTTCTGTACTGACGTTTTTTTCCACCATAAATCATTCCTCTTTGATCACATATCCTACACCACGGACAGTGCAGATCATTTTTTCTCCATATACCTCGTCAATCTTTGACCGGAGAAAACGAACATACACATCCACGACATTTGTCTCTCCCATATAGTCATAACCACATACTTTTTCCAGAAGGATTTCCCTGGAAAGTACGATATTTTTATTTTCCAGAAGCACCTGGAGCATACGGAATTCCCGGTTGGTAAGATGAATCTCCTGTCCGTTCCAGGTAACCTGATGACGTTTTTCTGACAGCCGGAGATCTTTCCAGTACAGAGTTCCCTCCTCCCGGACAGCTGTGACAGCCGGAGACGTTCTTCCATGAAGCTTCAGACCTACACGGATCCTTGCCAGTAATTCTTCAATAGCAAAAGGCTTGGTGATATAGTCAACTGCGCCTGCATCCAGCCCCGCTACCTTATCCATCACTGCATCACGGGCAGTCAGAAGGATCACCGGAGTTCCGATCTGTTCCTGCTGAAGCCGCCTCAGAACCTCCAGTCCGTTCAGTCCCGGCAGAAGGATGTCCAGAAGGATCAGATCATAATCTCCCGCTTCTGCAAGCGTCAGTGCCTCTCTTCCATTTCCGCTTTTGCTTACCTGATAGCCCTCATGAAGAAGCTCCAGCTCTACAAACCGTGCCAGCTTTTCTTCGTCCTCTACGATCAGAATATGTGCCATTTCCGTGTTCCCCTTCCCCTTGTCTTATGGTATAAAATGTCAAAAATGCCAGGCAGCCTGCTACAGGATCAGTTCCTGCTCACGGAACAGATTACCGACCCATATCTTGTATTCACTGATCCTCTGAGCCTTCCGTATTTTTTTCAGATACTTTTCCGGACTGGTAAATGAAGTACCCAGATATGCCCATAATTCTTTCATTTTATACAGCGTATTTGTATCTCCGGACATATAATCCACATATCCGTTTAACAGCTCTTCATGGAATTCCCTCAGCTTTTCCTTATACTGCTGCGGATCCTTTTTTTGCCCGTTTCTGATGTCTGAGGGCAGCCATGGTTTCCTCATGATCCCTCTTCCCAGCATGATTTTATCTGTCTCCGGAAACTTCTGAAGAAGCTCTTCATAATCAGGAACACTGCTGATATCCCCGTTATAACACAGAGAATGGCAGCTTCTTTTTGCTGCCATTCCGAAAGCCTCCATGTGGATCGTTCCGGGCTTATACTGATCTGTTTTCAGTCTCGGATGAACGATCAGCTCCTCCAGAGGATACTTTTCATAAATTTTCAGAAGCTGCTGCCACTCCTCCTCATCCTCTACACCGATCCTTGTTTTTATGGAAATTTTCATGGGACAGGCGGTAAAGATTTCGTCCAGAAACCGATCCAGTTCCCTTGTCAGTTCCAGAAATCCGGCGCCTCTGTTTCTTGAAGTCACCGTAGGAGAAGGACAGCCCAGATTTAGATTGACCACCTGATATCCATAAGACTGTATGGCTTTTGCGATAGCCAGAAAATCCTCCGCACGGTTGGCAAGTATCTGAGGCACCAGCTCCATCCCCTTGTTGTTTTCCGGAAGAATATCCCGGATTTCCTTTTGATTCAGCTTTTTGCTCATGATAAAAGGAGCAAAATATCGATCGATGTCTCCGTAACATTTATAGTAAGCATTTCTGTAAATATAACCTGTGATCCCTTCTAAGGGAGCCATATAAAGCTGCATATATCCATTCCTTTATCTGTATTTTACCAGGCCGCCTTTTTCTCCCGGCATCTGGTAATTGTATTATAACGGTTTCTGCAGTTTATGACAATCCGGGATTTCTCCTGCCGCGATCACAGCTTTTCATACTCATCCTTTACCTTGTCCGCAAACTCACCAACCTTTTCCATTGCCCGGTTCATCCCTTCCAGATCATCCTTTCCCTTAAAGGAGTAGCGGCAGTCAAAAAACAGCGCGATCACAGCGGCCGGTATCAGAAACTGCCAGAAGAAGAGCAGAAGGATAAGCATTGCGATCACCGGTACTCTGAGAATTTCCTCCCCTTTCCTTGAAACACAGAAGGCATTGTCTCTGGTCTTTCTGATAAAGATCCGGAAAAGATGTCCCAGCTTTTTCCAGGTTTTTCTGGAAGCCTCTTCTTCCTGCTCCTGCACCTTTTCTTTTACATCCACATACTGTGTCTGTTCGTCACAATTCGTCGTATAGGATTCCTGACTGGGCGGTTTTACCTTTCCCTGTTTTTCCAGATAAACCATGGCATCCAGAAGATCCCAGTCTGATGCCTCCAACGCTTCCCTGGCCTCTTCATAAGAGATATTCGCTCTTTGTCTTAATTTTTCAACCTTTTCCAACTGTTCCATATTTTCACCCTGTCCTTTCAAGTAGTTTGTTTTCTTTTGATGCTAATACTCTAACAGAAGTTTCTTAATCCATTCTTGAAGAAAGATTAAAAACTGATTAATTTTTCAGGCACATAGACAGCCGAAAAAATCAAATGTATAATAAAAATGGTGTTATCTGCCAGAAAGCGAGGAGAATATTATGGAGATCACAATCACAGAATTTACAGAAAAAGACACAGAAGACGCCATCCATATCTGGAATCAAGTGGTGGAGGACGGCGTGGCCTTTCCCCAGAAAGAATGTCTGGATAAAGAAAGCGGCCGGGCTTTTTTTCAGGAACAATCTTTTACCGGGATTGCCCGGGACCAGGAAACCGGAGAAGCAGTGGGTCTTTATATCCTGCATCCTAACAATGTAGGACGCTGCGGTCATATCTGCAATGCCAGCTATGCTGTCAGGAAGGACAGACGGGGTCAGAATATTGGCGAAGCACTTGTCAGACACTGCCTGAAAACAGCAAAAGAGCTTGGCTTTCGTATCCTGCAGTTTAATGCCGTCGTAAGTTCCAATACAGCAGCGCTGGCCTTGTACAAAAAACTGGGCTTCATTCCGCTTGGAACAATCCCCGGAGGATTTCTCCTGAAAAATGGAAGCTACGAGGATATCATCCCTCATTATCATTTGCTGTAAGCGTAAAAATCCGATGCATCCGGTATGCCTTTTTAGCAAAATCATCCTCCAATTCTCGTAAAAGAACATCTCAACATGAGTTCACACTTTTTTCACAAATAAATTAGCACTCACCTCTTGACTCTGCTAGCAATACGTGTTATATTACATCTAGAACAAAGGAAGGGAAATAAAAAGGATAGCAGTTATCCTGAATTTCCTGAAACCTCCCGGTTCCGTAATAACAACCTATTCACATAGATAAATAAAAAAAGGAGAGATGACTTATGTTGATGCCTAGTATTTTTGGAGAAAACTTATTTGATGACAGCTGGATGAACTTTGGATTTGACGATAATTTCTGGGGTAAAAAAAATCCATTGTATGGTAAACACGCCCAGAACATGATGAAAACTGATATCCGTGAAAAAGATGACAGCTATGAACTTGATGTAGATCTTCCAGGCTTTAAGAAAGATGAAATCAAGGTTCAGCTGAAAGACGGCTACCTTACTTTATCTGCGGCAAAAGGACTGGATAAGGACGAGCAGGATCAGAAAGGAAACTACATCCGCAGAGAACGTTATGCCGGCACTATGAGCAGAAGTTTTTATGTTGGAGAAGATGTCACCCAGGAAGATATCCATGCAAAATATGAAGATGGAATCCTGAGACTTTCCGTACCGAAGAAAGTTCCGAAAAAAGTGGAAAATACCGGTTACATTGCCATTGAGGGCTAAAACCTTCACCTTCCTTGTATTACGGGAGCGCCTATTGACGCTCCCTTTTTTTGAGAAAACTTATGCTTGCGCATCGCTGTCTCATCTGTTTACTGGGTCTGCCCCGCCTGTATCTCACTGAGGTTCTCACTCGTTACTTTCCGGTAAGGAAGTCTTATATATTTTCCTTCCTGAAGCTCCAGGTCAGACTCCAGAGGTCTGCCCGATACAATGGACCAGGCAAGCTCTATCATTCCTCTGGCCTGACCTCTGGCATCATTCAGCACCGTCCCCAGAAATTCCCCTTTTTCAACTGCTTTTTTCCCTACATCTGTCCCATCGATTCCCAGGATCATAGGCCATTGCTCTGTCCCTGGCATAATACCGCTGTCCTTCAGAGCGTCAACCGCCCCCAGCGCCATATCGTCATTATTGGCCAGGACAACCTCTATCCGGTCTCCATAATCTTCAATAAAGGATGCCATCTTGTTTGCCGCCTGATCTCTGTTCCAGTTGGCAATCTCATCTGCAAGTTTTTCTACTACATAGCCACTTTCTGTGATTTCCTGGATGACTGCCATACTTCGAATCATGGAATCGTTATGTCCGGCCTCCCCTTCCAGCATAATATATTGGAGGACTCCATCGCCGTTTTTATCAATGCTGGAAAAATCTTTTCTGCACTCCTCCACCAGGATCTGCCCCTGCATCTCTCCTGACTGAAAAGCGTCAGCCCCTACGTAGTAAAGTTTTTCCCAGCGCTCCAGATCCTCCTTTACCAGTTCCCGATTATAAAAAATCACTGGTATGTCATTACTTTTTGCTTTTTCGATGATGGATGAGGCATCCGTTCTGTCAACCATATTGATACAGACAATATCACAGCCTTCTTCAATAAAATCATCCATTTGTTTATTCTGCTGAAGCTGATTCTGATCTGCATCCTGAATATCAAGGGTAATCGGTATCCCCCAGTCTTTTTCTTTCTCTCTCGTATAAGCCTGAAACTGGGAAAGTACTTCTGCCATAAACGTGTCATACTGATCATACACGCTTACACCTATCTTCAGATTTTTAGGTTCTTCCTGGGCAGGATCTTCCTGTGTCCCGCATCCTCCCAAAATAAATATCATAAGTGCTGCTGCCAACAGTCCTGTTTCTTTTCTTCTGTTCAGCATCTTCTCCCTCCTGCGCCATCAGGTATTCGAAAACAGAAGTCTTTCGTTTTCATCCTCGTACAGTGACTCTTTTGTAACCATTCTGTATCTGATAGCTGTATTCTCCTCTAACCACTTTTTTCTGTTCTTTTGTGTCAGATATGTGATGCCCTGATATCCCATATTAAATTCATTCTGATACATCAAGGCCGCAATGTTTTCGTTGTCCAGATCATTGACTGTCCGTGCCGTGTTTCCAATACCATAGATCCTGCAGGAAAGCTTATTTTTTTCGTTTTCCTGTCGGTATCCTGTCCATGCCGCAGCTGCCTGTTCTGTCATATATTTATCCAGTGTAACCAGATATGGAGGGGCATCATAAAATACAGATTTGATAAACCGTCCCAGACTAAAATCTCCATGGAACCGCGCCCGTTCTTCTATGATCACCGGCTCTTTTGCTTCCTTCAGGGCTTCTGTCAGGCCCTCATATCTCAGTCTTACACTGTCTCTTCCCATGTATTCTGTAAGAATAGCGACTCTTCTTTGTGCTCCGGTACTGTCCATATCCTTCAGGATCGCCTCTCCCATGGCTTTTCCCATAGCCCGGTCATCTGTGCGGAGTACAGGAAAATCATCTCCTGCTCCAGTTTCCACACATAGTACGGGAACTTTCAAATACATGGATTTCAGAACGTTTTGCACTTCTTCTGTATCCACTGGTGCCAGCAGTATCCCCGAAGAACCTGCATTGATCTCTCTCCGGACAGCAGCCGCCTGTTCCTGGGCGGTATCATCCCGGGCAAGGTATACATAATTTACATCGATATCCAGATCCTCTTCTGCCTGTTCTGTTCCTTCTACAAGAGTAGACCATTCATCATTTGTATTCTGATAAAGGATCACAGAGTAAACAGCCGGCTGCTCCTTTTTCCCGACAAATATTCCGTAGTAGTAAAGAGCGCCCAGTATCACTGCTGCAGTAACAAAAACTGCTCCGATATGCCACTGATACTTCTTCCTCATGATCTGTTTCCTCCTTCTCCCGGAGACGTTTCCTCGGTTTTTGGCAGATGAATCCGAACAATGGTCTTTTCATCCGGCTCACTTGTAATCTCCAGACCATACTCAGACCCAAAATACAGTTGAATACGCTGATGGACATTTTTAAGGCCGATGCCGGAACCTTTGCTCCTGGTTTCCGTGTCATCTGTCAGCAGCTTATCTACCTGTTCCTGCGGCATTCCCAATCCATTGTCCTCCACCTCTATAAAAAGATCCTCACCGCTTGTATATGCACGGATATGAATCTCTCCTTCCCCATCCATGTACTCCATCCCATAATAGATCGCATTCTCCAGCAAAGGCTGGATGATCAATTTAATGATTCTGTATTTTTCAATACCTTCTTCTATATCAAAAAAGGAGAGAAATTTATTTTTGTATCTGTATTTCTGAATATCCAGGTAGCTTCTCGCGTGCTGAAGCTCATCCCCTACCGTAATGATATTTTTTCCTTTGGAAAGACTGATACGGAGAAGTTTGCCCAGAGAATGTACCATAGCCACCGCATCTTCATATCGCTCACTTTCAATCATCCACATGATAGAGTCCAGTGTGTTGTAAAGAAAATGCGGATTGATCTGCGATTGAAGGGCATCCAATTCACTTTTTCTTTTTTCCTCCTGCTCTCTGACAATATCATCCGTAAGCCGCTGCAGCTGGTCTACCATGGAACGGATGGTCTGACCCAGATGCTGGATTTCTACCGAACCACCCATATAAATATCCGGCTGACTGTCCACACCGATCCCTTTCAGTGAATTTTCCAGTTTTTTCAAAGGTTTTGCAATGCGAACCGCAACAAACTGATTTGCAAAAACCATCAGCGTCACTGCCAGAATCACAATGATCACGGCCATTAGCTTCGTACTGTTAAAGTCCTGCAATAATTCTTTCTTAGGTGTGACACTGACAATCTTCCATCCGGTATAGCCTACCGTCTTTACGATCACTGTACGTTCCTCTCCCTGGAAGGTCTCCTCCGAAACGCCGTCATCATACTGGCTGGCAGCTACATTATTTTCATGCAGCATATTGGAAAAAATCAGATTCTGCTTAGGATGATAAATAATCTCCCCTTCGCTGTTTACCAGATAAACATAACCCAGTCCTCTGCTGTTGATCTCCGTAAAGATCTGCCGGATGCCGCTGAAATTCATGTCTACCAGAAGGATTCCTCCTGACATTTTTCCTTCTGTGGTCAATTCCACACCACGACTCAAAGACACCACCCAATAGTAGCGCCCATTGCTGTTTTCAAATATATTCTGTACATGAAGTTCAGAAAAATGCAGGTTTTCCATTTTGTCCCTGGCATTGGCAAACCAGCTCTGTTCTGTGATATCCACATTTTTCTTCACGCTTCCTACCGGAGCTGCACTGATCAGTTCTCCGTTTTCAGAAAAACATGCAACACTTACCAGACTGTCCTTATTCACTTCATAAAGAAGGTCCAGTTCCTGAGAGATGTCATCCGTCTTCATATCTACCTGCTTGATCACATTGTAATACATCGTATCGGAAATCCTCATCATATTCCGCAGATAATTATTCAGATTGATCTCCACCTGATTGATCAGCTGTCGGTTGTCATTGAGCATCATCTCTTCTGCCGTCTTTCCATAACTCTGATAAAGAAACGCTCCGATAAACGCCATTCCCACCAGCGCCACCAATGTAAATGACACGGAAAGCATAAATTGGAGTTCTCGTCTGTTGACATATGTACGCAGCTTATTCCATTTATTTTTCAAATAATCCATAGGATCGTAACCTTTTATTCTGTTTTCTGCTCCTGGGACAACATGTTCGCCCGATATCTGGACGGAGAAATCCCATATTGTTTTTTAAATACGTAGCTGAAATAATTTGGCTCCGTATAACCCACCTGTGAAGCAATGATATACGTTTTGTCCTCCGTGGTACGAAGGAGCTCTACTGCATGTTCCAGACGTACCTTCGTGAGATAAGCCACAAAACTCATGCCTACCTCTCGTTTAAAAATAGTAGAAAAATACGCCGCACTGACATTCAGATAACGACAAATACTGTCTGCCGAAAGATCGTTTTCCTGGTAATGTTCTCTGATATATGCCTTTGCCTGTTCGGTGAGGCGTGCCGTTGAATCCCGTCTCTCATGATGAAGTGCATGGCGAAGCTTGGTACATACTTCCTGAAGCCATTTTTCCAGCTCATCTACCGAAATATATTTATAAAGTTCCTGCCAGGAACCAGCATGCTCTCCAAATATCTGACCGGGCTGAAGCTTATATGCCCTGACGATCTTCATCAGTTCTGCAAAAAGTTCCATAAAAAGAAGCTGATACTGTCCCGGAGAAATCGTCTCTCGTCGGATGCCATCCATAAAGTGGGAAATTTCCACATCTGTTTCATTTCTGTCTCCAAGCTTTACTGCACGGATCAGCTCTCTGAAATCACACTCCGCTGCAAAATCCGTCTCTCTGGAACAAGGTTCAATATCATTGATATAAAGGACCTGACCGCTTCCCAGAATCGTCTTATATTCCATAGCGCTTGCAGCTTCCACATAAGCAGTATGCAAAGCCTCTGTCTGTGTACAGATCTGGCTTACCGCTGCGGTGACGGAAGCCTTCAGTACACGAAATCCCATTTTGCATGCCTGATCCATATGGTAAAGAACCTGTTCCATATCCTCAGGCTGTTCCAAAAGAAACACTATGATCACCTGATCTAAAAAAGAGGTGCTGAAAAAACGGATCTTATCTCTGAGATAATCCTGCACCATATCCTTTAAAGGCAGGGTAAGAAAGCGTGCCGCCTGATCCGTCTCTTCTCTCACACTGGCTTCGGCATAGAGCATGGAAACTGCGTAAAAAGGTGCTTCCAGTTCCATTTCGTAGGTTTCCATCATGGCTCTTGCCCGCTCCCCGGTCAGATGGCCTTCCAAGATTCCCATAACAAGCTGTTCTCTCATTGCCGGAAGACTTTTCCTGTAATATTCAGAAAGTCGGCTGAGATTCCTGTATTCGTTATATTCCTGATCCAGTTTTTTCTTTACTCTGGAAAAAACCTCCTGCATGTCCTTTGCGCTGATCGGCTTTAACAGATACTCTTCTGCTTCCAGATGCACTGCCTCCCGGGCAAATTCAAAATCGTCAAAACCAGAATAAATGATCACTTTCATGTTCCGGTAATTTTCTTTCAGTCTGCGGCAAAGCGTCAGACCATCCATATAAGGCATTTTGATATCCGTCATCACTACATCTATGTGCAGCTGCTCGGTCATTTCCAGGGCCTCCTGCCCATTCTCTGCCGTCCCTGCAAGACAGAAACCAAGCGCCTCCCAGTTGATTTTTTTCTTCATGGCAAGGAGTACATCTGCCTCATCATCCACAAGAAGTACATTATATAGTTCCATTAAATCCCCTCCAAATCCTGACTTTTATTATACCATGAGGCAAAAATTTTATAAACGCATTTTCGTCTCATCTCCAGTCAGCTGATTCTTTTCAGAAGCGACTCTGCATTATCCTTTGTCACTTTTATATAATCGATCATCTTTACCGTTTCCGGTTCTCCGCCCTGAAGATACTGTACCACAGCCGCTGCCGCTGTATGAGACTGACTGAAATAGTCATTAAACACTGTAGCCGTCAATTCTCCGTCCTCAATATCCTGTACAGCCTCCGGAAGCGCATCTACACCTGTAAGATAGATATCCTTTCCTGTCTCTCTTCCGGCTTCTCTGACTGCCGTTAATGCGCCAAGAGCCATTGCATCATTATTACAGAATATCACATCTATCTCGTCTCCAAACTCTTCCAACGCTTTTCTGGCAATATCAGCTCCCTGTTCTCTGTTCCAGTTTCCACTTTCTGCCAGAAGTTCTTTTGTTTTTATTCCGGCATCCTCCAGAGCTTTCACCGAGTATGCAGATCTGTACTGCGTATCCATGTTTTCCGGCTCTCCCTGTATCATAACATAAGAAACCGTTCCATCTCCGTTGATATCTCCTTTTGTCTCTGTATCGGCAATCTCTTCACCCTGATACGTTCCGGACTGCCTTGCATCTGCCCCCACGTAAGAGACCCGCAGTTCCTCCTCTTCCCATCTGACGGTTTCTGCTTCATAAGGCTGACGGTTGATATAGACTATCGGTATCCCGGATTCACTGCACATATCCGTAATCTGAGGCGCACTGGACGGATGCACCAGATTCAGAATCATTGCATCCACCTGATGATCGATAAAGTCACTGATCTGTTCCGTCTGCACCTCCTGATTATTTTCAGCATCCTCCACCAGAATATTTTCCTCACAAAACCCTAATTCCTCTGTAAGATAACGCACCAGCTCTGTACGATATAAAGTCATATAATCGTCTTCAAAATCATAAATAGAAATACCTATCCTGGCATTTTCTCTGTTTTCTGTTCCTGCAGCTTCCACGGATACTTCTGCGCTGCTGATAACTGCTGCACAGACAAAAACTGCCAGCATCCTTTTTTTCATTAGTTGCCCCCTCCTTTAGCCTCATGGATCAAGCTTGTCCATTAATACCATTTTAACAGTCTCTATAAAAAAAATACAGCCTTTCAAAATTTCCAGAATATTATTGAAATTATTTTGTATATGATGATATAATTAGATATATTCGAATTGTCACAAAGGAAAATCGCAAAAAGGGAGGTTGTATTTATGGAATCAAAAATGTTTAAGATTTATGCCAGAAGCGATGAACGTATCCAGCTCAAGATTTATCCCGGTCACTTTGCAACACCCTATTCTCACATCACTCATTATCTGGACATGACAACTATGAAGTCCAGAAGTTCTGAGGCAAGGCGAATTGCTCAGGCACTTGCTGTGAACTATGAGGCGTCTATTCCTATTGATACCATTGTCTGTATGGACGGTCTGGAAGTGATCGGCGGCTACCTGGCTGAAGAACTCTCCAAAGCAGGAGTCCTTTCCATGAACATGCATCAGACCATCTATATTACCTCACCGGAATATAACAGCGTGGGACAGATGATCTTCCGCGACAACATCCAGCCTATGATCGCAGGAAAAAACATACTGATCCTGAATGGTTCCGTCACAACCGGAGAGACTCTTGCACGAGCTGTGGAAAGTATCCTTTATTACGGCGGAAAAATCCGTGGAATCGCAGCCATCTTCAGCGCTGTAAACAGCGTTGCACAGCTTCCGGTTCACTCGATTTTCCAGAAAAAGGATATCCCCGATTACAACAGCTATAAGCTTCATGATTGTCCTCTTTGCAGGGCAAAACAGAAAATCGATGCTATTGTAAGTGGAAGTGGATATTCCAGACTCTGAAAGTCCCCCTCTTGCTCCTGACAGGATTTCAGGATATAATAGATTCCTGAACTCTGCATAAAAAGGAGACATTTACTCTATGAATAAAAAAGAAATATCCGAGATCAAAAAGCAGTTTACACCTGACAGATGTTCCATTACCCGCATCTGCGGCTGCTATGTTGATGGAGAAAAAAACAAAAAAACAGAGCTAAAAGAAGCTTTTCTATCCCTGTCCGAAGAAGAAAGCTTCAAATACTTTGAAATCTTTAAAAAGACCCTGTCCGGTACCATTGGGAAAAATCTTATCAATATGGAATTTCCTCTGGAACAGGAAAAAGAAGGGGGAACTCAGGAATTCCTTATGAAGCTTCGGGGAAGCAAGCTTCAGGATGATGCTCTTATCGAAGAATTTTATGACAAGATCATACAATCCTATGACTACGGAGAGAATTATTACATTATCCTGATCCACGCAGTATATGATATTCCCGGAAGATCCTCTGACGGCATGGATATGTTCGACGCCTCCGATGAGATCTATGACCATATCCTCTGCAGCATCTGTCCGGTAAAGCTTTCCAAGGCAGGACTCTGCTACAATGCAGAAACCAATCATATCGAAGACCGCATCCGGGATTGGATCGTAGAAATGCCGGATCTTGGATTTCTTTTTCCGGTATTTAATGACAGAAGTACCGATATCCATGGGCTTCTTTATTATTCCAAAAATTCGGAACAGCTGCGCAGCACCTTTGTAGACGAACTTTTTGGATGCGTCACCCCACTTTCTGCAGGCGGACAAAGAGATTCTTTTAATGCGCTTGTGGAAGAAACACTGGGGGAAGACTGCGCCTACGATACCGTCATGAATATCCATGAAAAATTAAACGAATGGGTAGAATCCCAGAAGGATGCTCCGGAACCGGCCGTACTGACAAAACCGGAGGTAAAACGCCTGTTTGAAGAATGCGGGGTGGAAGAAGAAAAACTGGAGACCTTTGATTCCTGTTATGAAGCCACCGCTGGAGAGAACACTGCCCTTATGGCTTCCAATATCACCAATACCAGGAGAATGGAGATCAAAACACCCGATGTTGTGATCCACGTAGAGCCCGACCGTGCAGAGCTGATAGAAACAAAGATCGTGGACGGACGGAAATGTCTGGTCATCCCTATGGAGGGCGACATTGAGGTTAATGGAATTCATGTTTCTTTTTCAGAAGACAACTAATGCAAACACAAAGGGGAGCCTTTCACCGGCTCCCCTTGCTTATTTTGTCTTTTTTATTCTGCTGCTTCTTCTCCTGCTGCCTCAGCCTCTTCTTCTGCCGGCACCAGTACTTCCTCATCTGAAAGTTCCTCGGAATCTGCATCTTCTGCAGTCTCATCCTCTGCAGTCGTCTCCTCAGTTGTTTCTTCTGCGGATTCTTCTGTCATTTCTTCTGTTTCTGGTACAGAAACAGTAAATTTATTGTTGTCTGTAACGGTAAGTGTCTTCAGAACCTTCTGGTCTACATTGATCTCAGCTTCTTCTCTCCAGCTTGTTGTCGTGTCTGTATAAAGTTCACTCTTTCGTTCTTCAATGATGGAATCCTTTTTATCTGCGGTCGCTTCCTCATCCAGTTTCTTATCCAGTCTGACAACATAATATCCGGTATCTGTTTCAATAACATCCGGTCCCATTTCTCCATCCTCCAGAGATCTTAACACTTCAAGTACCTCTGTCGGGTAGCTGGAAGACGCATCATCCTCGTCCTCAGGAGCTGTGGTATCAAAAGTTCCGTCAAGAGCCGCATACTCTTCATTCACTGCTTTCGCAGTCTCATCAAAATCCGCTTCCGGATCCTTTTTCATAGTATCCAGGATTTCCTGTGCGTCTTCTTTTTTCTTCTCTGCGTCCTTTTCTTCAAGGTCTGCTGTACTAAGGCTTACATAGCTGAAAGAAGACTGCTGTGACTCTTCTTCAGATACTTCTGTATCCACATCAGCCACAATCGGTTCCTGCATACGTGCCTCATAAGTTCTGAGCTCCAGATAGGTCTTCACCTGATCCTCAGTCACTGCCAGTTTCTCGATGGTCTCCTGACTGTTGGCTTTCATAAATTCTGCTGCAGCCTCTTCAATGGCCTTCTGATCTTCCTCTGTGATCTCCACACCATAATCTGCTGCTTTTTCTTTCATCAAATACATGGTCTCTAATTCTTCCAGAGACTGTTCTACTGCCTGCTGGCCAAAGGTTTTTCCTTCTTCTGCCTCTGTATCCCAGATAGCAAAATCAGAGCCTCCCATAAAACTTGCATACATTGCCTCTGTCTGTGCCTGGCTATGACGAACCATCACACTCAGAACTCCCATTGGGATTTCTGTTCCGTTTACAGTTGCAACTGTTTTGGTTCCATCTAATTTTTTCTCACCGCAGCCTGTAAGCATTCCCATAGCCATTACGCCTGCAAGTGCGGCAACGGCTGCTCTCTTTGACATTTCTTTCATATTATCCTCCATTGTAGCCTGATTTCATAGCTACAAGTATAAACTTTTTTCGCCCTGAGGGCAAGGAGAAACATAAAAATACCTGATATTTCACACATTCGCCACAATACTTTATGCAAAATCAGCAGCTTCGATCAAGGTACTGCTGCTACTCCTCCACCAGCTGATTCAGCTCCTCCAGAAAATCTGTCAGAGCCTCCAGCACACGCCCCTGGGGAGTAAAAATGAATTTCGGTTCCTGCTCTGCCTTAAACTGCAGTCCTCTCCGATACTTCTGCATCAGTGCAGGAATACCGGAAGGATCGATCTGGGCCTTTTCGTAAAGAGTGATCCGCATATCTTTTCCCAGCTGTTTGATCTCTGTTACATATGATCTGTGAGCAAGTGCTTTCATCCTCGCGATAGCCAGAAGGTTCAGCACTGCTTTCGGCATCTCTCCGAAACGGTCCAGAAGCTCTTCCAGCATATCGTCATAGTCCTGCTGATTTTCGATCCCGGCGATCCTTTTGTAAATATCCAGTTTCTGGTATTCGTTGCTGATATAGGAATCCGGGATAAAAGCATCCATAGTCAGATCAATGGTTGTCTCAAAGTCTTCCATGGTATGGATTCCCTTGGCTTCCTTTACCGCCTCACTGAGCATTTTACAGTAAAGGTCATATCCTACCGCATTCATATGGCCGTGCTGCTCTGCCCCCAGAAGATTTCCCGCGCCGCGAAGCTCCAGATCACGCATGGCAATCTTAAATCCGCTTCCCAGATCCGTATATTCCCGGATAGCAGAAAGCCTTTTTTCTGCAGTTTCCTTCAGCATGGTATTTTTACGGTACATCAAAAACGCATATGCCGTCCGGTTGGAGCGTCCGATACGTCCCCGGAGCTGATAGAGCTGAGACAGACCGTAGCGGTCAGAATCATGGATGATCATGGTATTTACATTGGAGATATCAAGACCTGTCTCAATGATGGTAGTGGAGACCAGCACGTCAATATCCCCATTGATAAAGGCAAACATGACACCCTCCAGCTCCCGTTCACTCATCTGCCCATGTGCAAAATCAATCCTTGCATCCGGAAGCAGCCTGGAAAGCCGCAGCGCCACCTCCGCAATATCATTGACTCTGTTATACACATAGTAAACCTGGCCGCCCCGGCGCAGTTCACGGTTTACTGCCTCCCGTACGGTTTCCTCATCATATTCCATTACGTAGGTCTGGATGGGCACACGATCCATAGGCGGCTCTTCCAGCACACTCATGTCACGGATTCCGATCAGACTCATATGAAGTGTCCTTGGAATCGGAGTCGCTGTCAGTGTGAGCACATCGATATCTTTTTTCAGCTGCTTGATCTTTTCTTTATGGACAACACCAAACCTCTGCTCCTCATCAATGATCAGAAGTCCCAGGTTCTTAAATTCCACATCCTTGGAAAGAACACGGTGGGTTCCCACGATGATATCCACCTGCCCCTTTTTCAGGTCACTGATCGTCTTCTGCTGCTGGGCAGGAGTACGGAAACGGCACAAAAGATCCACCCTTACCGGAAATTCTTTCATCCTCTGTACAAAGGTGTTGTAAACCTGCTGGGCAAGAATGGTGGTAGGCACAAGATAAATAACCTGACGGCTTTCCTGTACCGCCTTAAAAGCTGCCCGGAGAGCGATCTCCGTTTTTCCGTAGCCTACGTCTCCGCACACCAGACGATCCATGATCTTGGTGCTTTCCATATCTTTTTTTGTATCCTCGATGGCAGCAAGCTGATCCTCCGTTTCCTCATAGGGGAACATTTCCTCAAACTCTCTCTGCCATACCGTGTCCGGTCCGCACACATAGCCTTCCTTTTCCTGACGTACTGCGTAAAGCTCCACCAGTTCTTTTGCAATATTCCGCACGGCACCCTTTACTCTGGACTTTGTCTTTTTCCATTCCTGACCGCCCAGCTTGTTCAGCCTTGGAGCTTTTGACGCCTCTGCACCGGAATATTTCTGCAGAGAATCCAGCTGTGTTGCAAGAATATAAAGGTTACTTCCGCCCCGGTATTCAATCTTAATATAATCCTTGACGATCCGGTCTACCTCGACCTTTTCAATCCCCTTATAAATGCCAAGCCCGTGTTTTTCATGAACTACAAAATCTCCGATTGACAGCTCCGAAAAGTCCTGTATCCTCTGCCCATTGTAATTTTTCTTTTTCTTTCGGGGCTTCTGCTCCTTGCCAAAAATATCCGTCTCTGTGATCACGGCAAATTTTACCAGAGGATATTCAAAGCCTTTCCGCGCATGCCCGTATACCACCATGATCTCTCCGGGTTCCAGTATACGCTCGCTGTCCTGTCCGTAAAAAGCATTGAGCCCTTCGTCCTGCAGATCTTTTGCCAGACGCTCTGCCCTTGTTCTGGATCCGGACATCAATACGATCTGATACCCCTGTTTTTTGTATTTCTGCAGATCCTTTACCAGAAGCTCAAAGCTGCTCTGATAGGAGCTCATGGATTTTACAGTGAGGTTGTGTACCCCGGTGATGTTCCATCCGGATCTTTTTGGTTCCAGAGAAGAAAGTGACACACAGTTTCTTTTGTTCAGTTTCCGGCAGACTTCCTCCCAGGAGCACATCCAGCCTTCCGAAAGATTCTGTTCTCCTTTTTCTTCACGGTTCCGGCAGCTCTGGCGAAATTCTTCTTCCACTGCTTTTGCATTTTCTGTAAGCCGGTTCGGTTCATCCAGAAAAATCATGGAACGCTCCGGATCAAAATAATCCAGAAATGTGATTCCGCTTTTTTCCACCTGCTGTTCCGCTGCCGGATAAATTACAATCTCCTCCAGGTTCTCAATAGAACGCTGGCTCTGCGCATCAAAGCTTCGGATCGAATCAATCTCATCTCCCCACAGCTCGATTCTCCAGGGATTCTCTTCTGTCAGGGAATAAATGTCAATGATCCCTCCCCTTACGGAAAACTGTCCCGGCATTTCCACCTGTCCCACACGCTCATAACCCATGGCAACAAGGTCTGTTTTGAGCTTATCAATATCCAGCTGACTGTCATTGCGAAAAGCAAGGATCTGTTCACGGATTTCCTGAAGCGGCGCCAGAAAATCCATACAGCCGTCCACACTTGTGACCACAGTGATCTCCTGCTGAGTCAGAAGAGCCCGGATCACCTGCATTCTCTGGCGGATCAGAAGATTCCCATGGATATCCGCCTGAAAAAACAAAAGATCCCTGGCCGGATAATAATAAACATTTTTTTCATAAAAACGATAATCTTCATAAATCTGCTTTGCGCTGCGCTCATCCTCAGAAATAACCAGATGACATGGAAAGAGCCCGGAAAGCCCATATATCATATGTGCCTTCTGGGACTCCATACAGCCGCTGACAGCCAGGACACCCCGGTTATTTTTTGCCTGTGCCTGGATTTCTTCCATCTCTGCAAGGTTTTGCAGAGGCTGCAAAAATGTTTTCATACGACCCCCGTTTTTTTGTTGAACTCATTCATGGCTGCGTCTGTTCCTTTGGAAAGAATCATTTCCACAGCTTTTGCCGCACGCTCCTGAGCCTCATTCACTAACTTTCTTTCCTGAGTATCAAATCTTCCCAGAACATGGTCTGCCAGATCCCAGCCCTGAGGCTTGGCTCCTACGCCGACCTTAATACGGACAAATTTCTGTGTTCCCAGCTGTTTGATCAGATCCTTGATTCCATTATGGCCTCCGGCGCTTCCCTGTTTCCGGATCCTTAACTGTCCCGGTTCCAGATCAATATCGTCATAGATCACGATCATCTCTGTTTCCGGATCGATTTTAAAATAATGCGCCATATCCCTTACAGGATCGCCGCTCAGATTCATATAGGAGAGAGGTTTCATCAGAAGCACCTGTTCTCCTCCAATGATTCCTTTTCCATACATGGCATTGAATTTTACGCCGCCCTGGGGAATCCTGTGTTCCTCCACCAGACGGTCGATCACATCAAAGCCCATGTTGTGCCGGGTGGCTTCATACTGCCTTCCTGGATTTCCCAGACCAACTACTAAATACATGCTTTTTCTCCTTAATTAAAATATACCATTTCTTCTTCCAGAGGCTCACAGGGTTCTACAAAATCTGCATAAAGCACGATCCCTTCTCCCTGATATTCCATGCGGTTTTCAATGCCTACCTTCGCTGTGACTTCCACCCACTGTCCCGGATTCAGCTTTGGTGCAAAAGCGCTTTTGCACACATATCCCAGAAATGTGGTATCGTCTGCACAGCAGGTCATGGCAGTACGGCCCGGAACAAAAAATTTACTTCCCATTCCTCTTGGTTTCATGACTCTTGCTTTAAACTTCACAGTTTTTCCTTCATAGGTTTCCGGATGATCCATCGCGTCCACAAACCAGATCCCATAATCCTCCGGAAGGATCTCGATCACCGGGGCATTGACGTCAAAAGGCATCTCATCCTGAAAAATATCATCCAGTTCGCCTTCTTCATCCTCAAAAATCACCTCTGCCCTCTGATTGGCAACCTTGATGCCTCTTCTGTAAGTAGCAAGAGGATCTTCTTTTTTGCAGCGGTTAAACACCACCATGTCGCTGCCTCTTACCATATCCATAAAAATAGATTTCATATTTGCCATATACATCTGGAAGGTACTTGCATCCACACAGGTGATCTGCTGCTCTATTCCCCAGCCTGCCGGCTTTTCCATTTTTTCAAAATTACTTACCAGCCACATACCGTTATATTCTATGATCACTCTTTCCGGCTGATACAGAATATCCATAGCCGCCAGACGGTCTGTCGTAAGATCCTCTTCTTTTTCAATGACCTCTACTACCGTATTGCTCATTTCCAGAACTGCTTTGTCATATTCCACTTCTCCCTCTTCACAGAGGATCAGAAGTGTTCTTCCTTCTGTATAAAAATAATCCTGCTGCAGCGTAAAATTCAGGAAAGAGGTCTTTCCACTTTCCAGAAAACCTGTAAGCAGATAAATGGGTACTGTAATCTCGTTCATCCTCATCCTCCTGTTATAATCCGAAGAGTTCTGCCAGCCTGTCCTCGTTTAATTTTGAACCGATCACGCAGAGGCGTCCGGTATATTCCGGCGCGCCTTCACGAATCTCTGTTTCCTCCGGAACCATATCAAAATAGATCCAGGTTCCGTCTTCTGCCGGAAGCATTCCCTTTGCACGAAGAATCACACCGTACTCCTCTGATCCTGAAAGAGTCTCCAGGATCTTTTCAAGATTTTCTCTGGAATATTTCTTAATGGTCTCGCGGCCCCAGCTTGTAAACACCTCATCTGCATGATGATGGTGATGATGATCGTGACCGCATCCGCACTCATGGTCATGGTGATGCTCGTGTTCCTCATGATCGTGGCCACATCCGCACTCATGATCATGGTGATGCTCATGTTCCTCGTGATCGTGGCCACATCCGCACTCATGGTCATGGTGATGCTCGTGATGATGACCATGCTCATGTACATGTCCGCATTCCGGGCATACTTCCTCATCCATCATTTCCTGCTCCAGGGATACCGGATGCTCCATTACCTCCAGAAGCTTCTTTCCATCCAGCTTTTCGATCGGTGTGGTGATAATAGCAGCTTTGGCATTCAATCCACGAAGAAGTTCCATGGACTGCATAGCTTTTTCCTCATCCACAATATCCGTTCTGCTCATAATGATTGCGCCTGCATACTCTACCTGGTTGTTAAAAAATTCTCCAAAGTTTCTCATATACATTTTGCATTTCTTGGCGTCTACCACAGTTGTATAACTGTTCAGTACAAGGCCTGTCTCTTCCTGCACATCCTTAACCGCACGGATCACGTCGGACAGCTTGCCTACGCCTGATGGCTCAATGAGGATTCTGTCCGGATGATATTTCTCGATCACTTCTTTCAGAGATGCACCGAAATCACCTACCAGAGAACAGCAGATACATCCGGAATTCATTTCTCGGATCTCAATTCCTGCTTCCTTCAAAAATCCTCCGTCAATTCCGATCTCACCAAATTCATTTTCGATCAGAACAACCTGTTCTTCCTGAAAAGCCTCCTGAAGAAGTTTTTTGATAAGAGTTGTTTTGCCGGCTCCAAGAAAGCCGGAGATAATGTCAATTTTTGTCATGATCTATACCCCTTTTTCTTATTTAACGCACATTTGACCAGGAAGTAAAAATACCCCCTGGTCACAGCTTTTTATTTATTATATACACCTGCCTCAATTTCATTCAGATATCTCAGCAGTCACATAACGGGGACATGAACCCTGTCATGCCCCCGTCTTTTTGCTTTTTATCAGCCGTTGATCATAAAGTTTAACAGCTTATCAATATCCTCTTTTTCATAAGCAACGATTTCCAGCTCCGGGATCTCTCCGCCTGAGAAGATATTTGCCAGAGAAACATACTGGGAAAGTTTGGATTTCAGGTTCAATCTGTCTCCCTCGCCTGTTACAAGCTCAACTTTACCGGTACAGCTGTCTACTACTTCAAAAAATTTGTCTACGTCTTTAATATTAGATACTTTCATTTTCATTCTCCTTTCAGGATTCCATTATCGATTCTTCGTCATTAGTAATTGTCTGAACTTTCAGACGCATACAGTATAACCCATCTTTTCACAAAAATCAATATTTTTTCTTCTTGAGTTTCCGCAAAGTGTAATTGAAAAATGGATATGTCTGTCTAAAGCACCAATTTGCCGTTTTTATGAGAGTTATGGAATGGCAGTTCTGTGAATAGAGGCACTTTAATAAGCCCCGCC
>Ga0129308_1001133_pt1 | contig 30590 bp, 21 predicted proteins | sample L827metagenome_FD_94440 | JGI IMG/M metagenome (GOLD analysis project Ga0129308, IMG submission 94440) | Ring-tailed lemur group fecal microbial communities from Wisconsin, USA - L827 metagenome | ecosystem: Host-associated > Mammals > Digestive system > Large intestine > Fecal | place: USA...
TCCGCACCAGGTCGGTCTCGTTGTAAAGACGGGGCCGATTTTTTGTATATCGTTTTGGTGATAAGATGGTGGAGGAGAGGAGACGCAGATGAAGGAAAACGCACAATCCGGCCAATATTTTTTGATGAATAAGGACGTCTGTATGCTGCGCTTTTCCTGTACACACAACGCGTTTGAGGAAGTTCTGTTTGCAGAGGAAGAATGGCTGGTTCAATACTGTCCAATCGGTTATCATGGCCTGCAAAGTTTTTTGGAGCAGCGCAGGGCGCCCAAGCACCGGGCACATATCAGAGAGTTGTTGGAACAATGCGGCTGCGACGATATGGAGGGATTTCTGCGGGTCACACATGCACTTTCGCTGAATGACACGTTTTGGGTGAAAGGAACAGATTCTCCACCGCCAGATAGACCAAATTTTGCTGGAATGAAAAGGAGCGGGACGCATGTCCCGCTCCTTTTCCACTTCAGGCCGACGTATTGGCAGAAGCTTGGCTACTACTTCAGCAAAGTTCCTGCCAATGAGTCGGCTTGAGGTGGCAAAAGAATTTGACGCTTTTGTACTGCTGTAGTCGTGTGCTCAAGAATATATCTGGATGGTGTTGCTATATACATTGTATTGATAAAAGTCACGTCTGAAATCAAGACATTTCTGAAATGCTTTTATATAGTGAAGATGTATGGGTGATTTCAGAGAGTCCACTTTGAATCACATCTGCGATGTCCGTGCTGACAGCAGCGCGAGCCAGCATGGCCGCTATAAACATCGCTTCATAAATTCCATTTTTGATGTGAGAAAGGCTTGCGTCGTGCCACGCCATTTCAGCTACCGCGTGAGGATTTCCCGGATTAATATAACCAAAATAGTCCGCGCGAATCTATGCACCAAGCCACTCGCGATAAGATTTTTTATGACGGGCAGAGTCAGGCGCGGTATAGATTTTGAGAGCTATGTGGAAAGCGCAATTGATGGTAAGTAAGTTGGCATGCTGCCTGTTAGGTGTTTGGGGCGTATAAGCAGCAAAAGCAGCCGGTCAGCTGGGTAACTGCGCGGGTTTGCGCAGGATATCATGATGCACACAGCGGTAAAACAAATGGCATATCTCTGCAAAGTCTTGTGTTTGCGCCATTACCCACATTAGCTTTACTGCGGCCGCCTCCACGGTCATATCGTATGTTTGCAGAACGTTGTACCGGCGTACAGCCCGAACGCCCACTTCATAGATTTCAACATCGCTGCCTTCCAGCATGACCTGTGTTGTGAGCACTACCAGCTTTCCCTTCCGCGTCAGTGTCTCTAGTGCGTCCAGAAAGTTTTGGTCGCCCTGAAACGGCAGTCCGCCTACACCATAGCCCTCGATGACAATAGCATCGTAATGCTCGCCGATATACCGTAGGATGTCGGGCGTGATGCCCGGCATCAGCTTCAGAGGAAACACGCGGGGGACAAGAGTGTGATAAAAGCATACCTTTGGGTCTGCTTCCTCACCGCCGACATAGCGGAGCACCTGGCTGCCGTCGATGAAGGCGGCAATAGGATAATTGATGCTTTCAAATGCGCTGTAGCTTTTAGTGCGCACTTTTCGCGCCCGGGTGCCCACGATCGCTTTGCCGTCGAATACGACATAAACGCCGTGTACATCGTTCTGCACGGCGAAACGCAGGCTGTCCAGCAGATTCTTTTTCGCGTCTGTCACAGGCGCGGACATCGGCTTTTGAGAACCAGTGAGGACAATAGGTTTGGGCGCATTTTGCACAAGATAGGACAGCGCCGCCGCCGTGTAGGCCAGGGTGTCGGTGCCGTGAGTGATGACAAATCCGTCGTAATCTGTGAAGGAGGCTTCGATTTCCAATGCAATACGCGTCCAGTGTTCGGGTTGTATATTGGTGCTGTCGATGTTGAAAAGCTGACGTACATCCACTTCACAGAATGTGTCAGCTTGCGGAATATAAGACAAAAGCTCCTGTGGCGTGGCAGCAGGGGCGAGGCCGTTTTCCGTTTCCACAGAGGCAATGGTGCCTCCGGTGGCGAGTAAAAGAAGCTTTTTCATGGATTCACCTCGTCATTTTGTTTGCTGCAGGCGAAGAAATTCCGTTACAGCGCGTGTCATGGGCCGGCTGTGCTTATAGTAAAAATTGACATCGCGTGTGGCGAGTGTGTCATCAAGCTTATAATACGCAAGCCCGGGCGCAGTCTGTGCACGCCGCAGCAGAAGATCGCCGATGAAGGCTGCGCCCATACCGTGGCAAGCCAGATTGTAGGCTGTGATCTGCTGCTCCAGCTTCAGCTTAATGGAAGGCGAGAAGCCAGCCGCCGCACAAAGCCGGTCGGCCCGGGTACGCGTGTCATTTCCCTCCTTCAGTAAAAGAAAAGGTACGTCGCTGAACAGTGAAAGGGGAGCAGATGGAGCCTCAGGTGTCAGGTGGCGACCACACAAAATGTCCTCGCGCTTCAAAGCGCAGCGTGCTGCATGTTTGTTCGGGATGTATGCCTGCGGGACAGCCAGAATGAGATGTTCTTTGCAAAAAAACTGACGATCGAATACGGCGTTATCCATCTCGCCGTTGTCAATCAGAAGATCCAGCCTGCCTGTGAGTAGTTTTTCAGTCAGCTCCGCAGTGCTGGCTTCAACCAGATTCACGGTAATGGCAGGATAGCTCGCGGTAAAACGGGACAGTGGTTCAGGCAGGATGAAGGAAGCGAACAGATTGGTGCCGCCAATGCACAGTGAGCCGCTCCGCAGTCCATTGATGTTTTCAATATCGTTTTGAAACTCGGCCTCAATGTGCATCAAGGCCTCTACAGTACGTATATATTTCTGCCCAAGCTCCGTGAGCTGGAGCGGCGAGGTGCTTCGATCAAAAATTGCGAAGCCCGCTTCATTTTCTTCCTTCTTCACAGCGGCGCTCAGAGACGGCTGTGAGATGTAGAGTTTTTTAGCGGCGCGGGAAAAGCTCCTTTCCAAGTACACCTCATAAACGTACCGCATCCCTCTGAACACGCTGTCCACCTCCCTGAACGTCACACCATGAGCGGCGTCACGCGTGGTGTTATAGAAAAAGTAATATAAGAATCATATGGATATAAGTATTTGTGAATAGTATAAGGCCGGAATATAATAAAAGCAAGAGAGAAACGATATTTTCTCTTTTCCGTGGCCGTGCGGTGCTCAATACGGCGGTGTCCCCATCCGACAGAGGCGGTGTGGAGCAGAGTCAAAATGAAAATCAGCAGGATAAAAAAGGGGAATATGGATGAAAAAGGCTATAGGTTATAGACAGGAGCATGATTCGATTGGTGAGCGCGCGGTTCCGGAGCAGGCGTATTATGGAATACAAACGCTGCGTGCTGTGGAAAATTTTTGCATTACGCGGCAGAGGCCGCACCCGGCGCTCATAGAAAGCATGGTGCAAGTCAAAAAGGCGGCGGCGTTGGCGAATCTTGCAGCGGGGGAGCTGGATGAAAAGCGGGTGAAGGCCATCGCGGCTGCCTGTGATGAAATATTGGGTGGGGCGCTGCACGACGAGTTCATTGTTGACCCAGTACAGGGCGGAGCGGGGACGTCGCTGAATATGAATGCGAATGAAGTCATTGCCAACCGCGCAATCGAGCTTTTGGGCGGGGAAAAGGGAAATTATGCACTCGTCAGCCCCAACGATCACGTAAATCTGGGCCAGTCCACCAACGATGTGTTTCCCTCGGCGGGGAGAATGGCGGCGCGCAGACTCCTCTGTACGGCACGCACACGCTTGCAGGCGCTGGAGGAAGCGCTGGATGAAAAAGCCCGGCAGTTCGACCATGTGGTAAAGATGGGGCGCACACAGCTGCAGGATGCTGTTCCCATCCGTCTCGGGCAGGAATTCGCGGCTTATGCAAGAGCTGTGCGGCGGGATGTGGTACGTTTCGACACCGCGCAGGACGAATTGAAATATCTCAATCTGGGTGGTACTGCTGTGGGCACGGGACTGAACGCGAGCCCGGTGTATGCGAACAGGATTACGGGTATGCTCTCTGGGCTGTCGGGTATGGAATTCATGCAATCTCACGACCTTGTGGATGCCACACAGAATCTTGATACCTATGCATACATATCTGGTATTTTAAAGACGTGCGCAGTGAGTCTTTCCAAAATGTCCAATGATTTGCGGTTAATGTCTTCCGGCCCGCGAACCGGATTCGGTGAGATCAACCTTCCGGCACGGCAGAATGGTTCCTCCATTATGCCAGGAAAGGTAAACCCTGTCATTCCAGAAGTGATGAATCAGGTTTCTTTTCATATCATCGGCGCGGATACAGCCATTACACTAGCGGCTGAAGCCGGGCAGCTTGAGCTGAATGCGTTTGAGCCCATCATCTTTTTTGAACTGTTTCAGTCTCTTGAGATGCTTGCAGCCGCTGTGGAGACATTAACGGAGCACTGTGTGCGTGGTATCACGGCCAACGAAGCACACTGCCGGGAACAGGTATACGGAAGCGTAGGACTCGTCACGGCCTTGTGTCCGTACATTGGCTATGAAAAGGCTGCTGATCTTGCCAAACGTGCGCTGCGTTTACGGCGCCCTGTGCAGCAGGTCGTGCTGGATGAAGGCGTGCTGGACGCAAAGCAGCTGGACAAACTGCTTGACCCTTATGCAATGACGTGCGTCCGCCGGTAATTGAGAATATTTGATTTTTGATATTGGATACTTTGTAAAAGCTGGACAGAGAGCAGAACCCTCTTTACAATCAAACCGGGCAGAGTGTATTGCTGTGCTCAAAGAATGGAAAAGGAGGCGCGCAGCATGCTGGACCAAGCAAGGGATGCGGCTACACAGCAAACAGCGGCAGGATATCCATTGGTGAAAACGATAGACACGAGGTTTTCTTTTACACGGGAGGAAGTATCGGTACTGCGGGCACTGGCATGGCAGGTGGCTGAGATATCGCAGCGCCCTGTCATGGCAGAGAAAGCCCGCCTTTGGACGGCGCACAACGATCTGCAGACGCAGCAGCCGCTTGTTTTTATCGACCCGGAAAATGGATGGAACGAGATGATTCCCGCACATACGCTGCGCTGCAGCGACCCGCTGGCGCGCGTGTGGGAGATGGCGCTGCGTAAGCAGATATACTGGGCAAATATCTTGAAGGATGACAAGGTGATAGAACCTTTTTTTGACGTGCCTTACAGCTACACCGATACGGGTTGGGGCGTGGAGCTGAAGAAACGGCGTACCGCGGAGAATGGCAGCTACATCGTTGAACCGGCTGTCGAGGAATTTGAGGCTGTTTTTGAAAAACTGCACCATCCGGAGATTGTGGTGGACTGGAAGGAATCCGAGCTGCTGATGCAGATGGCACACAGTGTCTTTGACGGGATATTGACAGTACGGCGGAAAAACACCTGGTGGTGGACATTGGGGCTGTGCTGGGATTATGTGGATCTCCGAGGCATGGAGAATTTTATGTGCGACTTTCTGCTGGAGCCGGAATGGGCGGAGCGTATGCTGGACCTGTTGTGCGAAGGCAAGCTGCATATGCTGGATTTTCTTGAAGAGAATGGTCTGCTGGCGCAGAACACAGGCGGAACCTATACAGGCAGCGGCGGCTTTGGATTCACGCGGCAGATTGCGCCTGTGGAAGGGCGACATGTTGTTACAGGAGACATGTGGGGATTCTGCGAGAGCCAGGAAACGGCGCAGGTGAGCCCGGAGATATATCGGGATTTCATCTTTCCGCGCCATAAGCGGATACTGGAGCGCTTTGCGCTTTCCTGCTACGGATGCTGTGAGCCATATGACCCGCGTTGGGAATATGTACGGCAGCTGCCGCATCTGCGCAAGGTTTCAGTCTCGCCATGGGCAAATTGGGCTACGGTTCCTGAATTTCTGGGGCAGGACTATATCGCCTCTATTAAGCCGAGTCCCACGCCGCTCGCCACAGCACATATGGATGAGGATGTGGTGCGCGCTGACTGCCGCCGCGCGGTGGAGCAGACAAAGGGCGGTGTGTGCGAATTCCTTATGAAAGACAACCATACACTGGGCGGTTTTCCGCATAATGCGAGCCGCTGGGTGGAAATCATGCGCGAAGAGATTGCGCGGGTGTATGGCTGAGACGGATGGACAGCGAAAGCGGTATGCCGGAAGCAGGATGCCGGGAAACAGTATGTATTGCAAAGGCAGGGCTGTTGGAGAGCTTCGGAAAGAACCGGGAGCATCTCCTGAACGGCCCTGTTTTCTGTTGTGATGCATATGCGCAAGAATTCGAAACTTGTTGTCAACTTCTATTGATTGTGGACGGAGAACACTCGTGCTACACTGAAATTGCAATCATCCGTAAGGAGGAGACAATCGTATGAAAATTACGCAAAACGGTATGGCATGCTGTTCTGTCGTGGTGGGCAGAGATGCTACATGGCTGGAGCATCACGCGGCGCAGGAGTTGCGCAGTTATATCCAGAAGATCAGTGGCGCGGTGCTGCTTATTGTGCCTGAGCACGATGCACAGAGCATGCCGGGCGGCAAGATCCTTATCGGTAGACCCGCCACTCATGGCATGATCCGTGCTTTTGACGAAAAGGAGAATGTGCTGCCTGCACAGAGCGATGTGGAGAACGACTGTATTGCGCTGGCGGTGCGCGGCGACACGCTTATAATCAGCGGCTCCAACGAGCGATCGGTACATTACAGCGCCTGCCATTTACTGCAGACATATTTCGGCGTGGGTTTCTACTTTGACGGAGACTCCTATACGGCATCTCCGGACATGGAACTGCCGGATTTGACGCTGGTGGAGCGTTCCTCCTTCAAGTTCCGCCACACCGTGGGGCAGTGGGTGTACAACTTCGGCGCGTTCCTTAGCGCGGAGGAGCGGCGGCGGGAGTTGGATATGTATGCGCGCAACAAGATCAACTCTTATCGCTTCTACAGCTGGAACACCTATGTGCGCAAGCGCACGTTCCAGAAGATGGGCGTGCCCACCGAGCCCATCACGAAGGAGGATATCGCCCGCATGGAGGTGACGAGAGAGGTCGCCGAATATGCGCGCAGCCTGGGGATCGAGACCATGGCGCCGGTGTGGCCGATGGAAACGAGCGTGGAATTCCGCAAGGTATACCCCAATGCCCGGTATTTTGGGTGCGAGTGGGTGAAAGACGACAACGCGCCGCCGCAGACAGTGCCGTATCTTTATCCGGCCGAGCCATTGAACAAGATCCTGGTGAAGACGTATGTGGAGACGTGGATCGAGACCTACGGCCCCTGCAAGCATTTCACAGGGTGCGGGCCCTCCGAGCACCATATCTCCACGGATATAGACGACTTTATCAACATCAGCCTGGACTTCGCAAAATATACCCAAGAGGCGTTGCGCGAGGTCGTGCCGGATGCGTGTTTCTTCTTTGACGGCTGGGGCGTGCGTGCGAACACGCCGCCCTGCATCTGGACGATGCCGGGCGTGATGCAGCGCTTTGTGGACGCCCTGCCGGAGGAGGTCTATTTCCTGGACCTGTGGCCGAACCGGAAAGAGACCGACAGCACGTTCCGGGAGCCGATGTATCGTGATGCGAATTACGGGCCGCTGCGCAAAGCGCGGTACATACTGGAACCGCTGAATGAGTTCGGCGGCGACGACCATATGCACGGCGACTTTGAACGCCATATAGAGGCGGCCAAGGAGATGACCGACCCCGCGATCGTGGAGCATGGCGAGGGCTTTGGGAACTGCACGGAGCTGTGCGGCGTCAGCAACCATTTCTTCGACCTGATATTCAAGCTGGCGTGGAGGCCGGAGGATGTGACGGTGGAGGGCTTTTTGCAGGAGACGGCGCGGCAGCGCTACGGCGCGTCCGTCGCGCAGGCCGGCGCCCGGGCGCTGGCCGCTCTGCAGCAGGCGGTGTACTCGGACAGAGACAGCTCGCATGCGCGTTACCAGAAGCGTTGTTATCTTGCGCGCCCCCAGCGGCGGCTGGTGCCGGTGGCGGAATCGCTGGAAGTGGCAAAGCTGCTGGACGAATATATGCAGACGATGGCGGGGCTGCCGGACGAGGCGAAGAATCAGTTCGTGGGGCGCGATATGTTCGATGTGATGCGCCAGTACATCACAGAGTATTTCAACATGCACCTGCGCACGATGTTCGAGCTGTTCCGCAGCCGCAGCAGGCACGGCGACATCCGCGCTGCGTTCGAGGGGCATGCGGCCATACTGGAGCAGCTTCTTGTGCAGCTTGAATGGATGACACGCCAGGATAAAGAGTCGTATGTGGAGACGATGGTCCGCCGGTATGAAGGGCGTCCCTGCGACCCGGATGTGTCGAGCGCAGACTGCACGCCAGTTGATTTCCGTGCCTGGATGCGCGATATGGGAACGACGTTCGCAAAGAGCATCCCGAACCTCATCGATTATCCCAGCCGCGATTATTACGAGCTGATTGAGGGGTATTATCATCCTCGTGTTTCGGCGTGCATCAACTATCTGCGCACGCTGGTGGACGACGGCGGCACAACGGAGACGACCGCCGTTGACAATGTTCTGGAAGAACGCTACCATGCGGTGGAGAAACGCTGGATTGAAGAGGGATATCCCGTTACAGACGAGTGTGAGCAGCATCACCTGCCGCTCTGGCGTGCGGCGCAGGCTGTCTGGCACACGCTGCGGACACTGCCGCTGGACAGAGGACTGGATATACGCTGGGAGGATGCCGCCGGAACGGAAGTCATTGATGTGTTCGCCAGCTTCTCGGAAAATGCGGATGACGTCAAAAAAGAAGAACGCTCCTGGGTGAGCGAAAATCCCTTTAAGGAAGAGTGAGTTTTACAATTGAAAAGCGGTGGCATCTACCGCGTTCCTTTAAAGAAGTACCGTTGTAAAATAGCCGAAACATTGTAAAAGCGGCGCTTTCCGGGCTGTTTCAGTTGCGGGGGAGCGCCGCTTTTTGTATACGGATAACGAATTTTTTTTATGAAATAACGCAAGTTTTGGCTTTTGTTGACAAACGCCGGAATTTAAACAATCATTAAAAACAAGGGACACAGAAACGCCGTGCCGAACATATCGGCGCCTAAAAATGAAAAGGGATACAAAACATGAACATCTTTGAAGAACTGGGCATTCACCGCTATATCAACGCACAGGATACCTTCACCAAATACGGGGCAAGCTGCATGCGCCCGTGCAGTCTGCGTGCCATGCAGGAAATATCGCGCAGCTGTGTGGACCTCGATGAAGTGCAGAGGAAAACGGGAGACGCCATCGCGCGCCTCACGCACAACGAGGCCGCCTATCTGACGAACGGCGCCGCGGGCGGCCTGATGGCCTGCGCGGCGGCGGTGCTCGCGCTGGACAGTGAAGAGACATATCACGCACTGCCGGAGACAGGCACACGGTGCGAGATCGTCATACAGCGGGCGCAGCGCAACCAGTATGACAGGAGCCTCGCGGCGACAGGCGCAAAGATCGTGTATGTGGGAGAGGCAGACAAGGCCCCTTCCCGGCGCGAGCTGGAGGAGTCCATTACGGAGCGCACGGCGGCCGTGACCTATTTTATCTATTTCGGCCGCGCTGCCTCGCTGCCGCTGGAAGACGTCATTGAGATCGCACACAGGCGCGGGGTGCCCGTCATCGTGGACGCGGCCGCGCAGAACCCGCCGGCGGAAAATCTGTGGCGCTTCACGGCGCTGGGGGCGGATATGGCGATCTTCAGCGGGGGAAAGACGCTGCGCGGCCCGCAGGATTCCGGCCTTGTGCTGGGCAAGCGGGAATGGATCGAGCGGTGCCGCCGCTGGGGGCCGCCCATGGACGGCGTGTGCCGCGGCTGCAAAACATCGCGGGAGGCGATGGTGGGGCTGTATGCCGCCGTGAAAGCCTATCTGGCGCAGGACGAGGCGGCGGTGCAGTGCGCGCTTGAACGCGCGTGCGCACGGTTTGAGCGCACGATGCGGGTGTGCGGCTTTACGCGCGTGTGGCGCGAACAGGAAGGGCCGGTGGGACAGACGTTTCCGCGGACGTTTGGCGTGCCGCCGTTCGGCAGCGCCGTGCGGCTGGCGCAGTTGATGAAGGAACGCGGCGTCTATATCGGCGCGCAAGAGGACAACAGCATCCTGCTCAACCCGCTGATGCTCACCCCGCAGCAGGTGGGGGCCGTGTGTGAGGCGCTGAAACAGTGCATATTGAAAATGGAAAAGGAGGAAAAGAAAAATGGGAGCAACTGAAAAACGCATGGAGCAGCTGGGCATCCGGCTGCAGCAGACGGACTGGCGCGGAAAGGGCGCCGTGGAGGCGGTGTTCGCGGGTGACATCCTGTATCTCTCCGCGCATTTCCCGGTGGACGAGATGGGGCGGCCGGTGTATGTGGGCCGCGTTGGCGCGGAGATCGATGAGGAAACGGCCTATAAAGCGGCGCGCCTGTGCGGGCTGAACATGCTGCGCACCATCCAGGCATATGTCGGCAGCCTCGACCGGGTGGACTATTTTGTGAAAACGCTGTGCCTTGTAAACAGCGCGGGCGATTTTTACAATATGCCGCCGGTAATGAACGGATTTTCTGATTTGATGGTGGAGGTGTTCGGGCACCGCGGCCAGCATGCGCGCGCGGCCATGGGCGCCTATGTGCTGGAGGGGAATATGCCCGTTTGCGTGGACGCCATCATCAAGGTGCGCAGATAGGAGGCGGAAGGTATGTCTACGATCCATACCATTCGGGAAGACGGACAGGAAACGGTCCAGCGCTTCCCAAAATACAAGCCGCTCATCCCCATCCGCGAGGCGGACGGCGTGGTGTATGTCTCGGGCCATGGGCCGGAGAACATCAACACCTACGAGCCCCTTTACCAGGGACGTGTGGGCGCGGAACTCACGCTGGAAGAGGGGTATGCGGCGGCGGCCGAATGTGCAAAGACGCTCCTGCGCGCTGTGCAGGAGCGATACGGGAGCCTTGACTGCATCCATCACATGGTGCGCGCGCTGGCACTGGTGAACTGCGGCGTGGACTTTGCCGAACCGGAGAAGGTCGCGGACGGCTTTTCCGACACCTGCATGCAGATATTGCAGGAGCGCGGCCAGCATGTGCGCACAGTGATGGGCACGCGCAACATGCCGAACCACAACATTCCTGTGGAAGTGGAAATGATATTCGTTTTGTCGGACGCGTACCGCAACAAGGGAGAGAGGAATAAAGATGGCACGATATGATCTGCTGCTGCAGGGTGGGACGATATACGACCCCTGCACAGACACGATGATGACGGGCGATATCGCCGTGAAGGACGGCGTGATCGCCGCCCGGGAGCCGTCTCTTGCAGCGGACGCGGAGACCGTGATGGATGTGCGCGGCTGCATCGTTTCACCCGGCCTCATCGATATGCACTGTCATATATTCCCTATGTTCCCATATCCCCATGCGGATTCACTGCGTACCACAAACGCCGAGGAGCACATGTTCCGCTGCGGCGTCACAACGGCTGTGGATGCAGGCACCTGCGGCTGGCGCAATTTTGGCGCTCTTAAGGAGCATGTGATCGACGCAACAAAGCTGCGCGTGCTCGCATTTATCGACATTGCGGCAAAGGGGATGCATTATACGGCGTCTGAGCAGTCGGCGGCAGATATCAACCCGGGCATCGCCGCGGCGGTGGCGCGTGAATTTTCGGATATCATTGTGGGCGTCAAGAGCGCCCATTACTGGGCGAAACCCGAGGATGCGGCACATCCGACCTGGGCGTCTATTGACGGCGCGCGCGAGGCTGCAGAACTGTGCGGAAAACCCGTCATGGTGGACAGCATCCCCATTGCAGGGGAAAGGCCGTATCCAGAGATCCTTGCGCGTCTTGCGCCGGGGGATATCCACACCCATGTATTTGCGCAGCAGTTCCCCCTTATGGACGATGCGGGAAAGATGCAGCCATATATGCTGGAGCAGCGTGCCCGCGGCGTTCGTTTTGACGTGGGACACGGCTCGGGCAGCTTCTGGTTCCGCCAGGCGGTGGGATGTTTTGAACAGGGGTTCTGGCCGGACACCATTTCCACAGATCTGCATCACCAGAATGTGACGGGCCCCGCCATTGACCTGCTGTACGTAGCCAGCAAGTTCCTTGCAATGGGAATGCCGCTGGCCGATGTACTCTACCGTGTGACAAGGGCGCCCGCACTTGTGCTCCATCACCCGGAACTGGGTACGCTGGAGACAGGGGCCTGTGCCGATATCGCGGTGCTGCGGCGGCGCGAGGGATCTTTCGGCTTTATGGACTGCGGCGGGGCACGGCTCACCGGCGACGGAAAGCTGGAGTGTGTGGCAACGCTGCGGGCGGGTGAAGTGGTGTTCGACCCGGAAGCAAAAAGTATGCCGGAGTGGCGTTCTGCCCCGGAGGCGTATTGGAAGGCGCCTGGCCTTTTACGCGGTTGGACGCTTTGGAAATGAGAGGAGAGGACATATGCTGCTGAATGAATACGAGCAGGTCGTTGCGCTGACAAGGGAGTGGGAAGGCGAGCGGTTCGCCGACGGGCGCCCGAAGGTGAGTGACGAAAAGATTGAAATACTCAAAACGCTGACACAGGAGGAGATATGGCATCCGCTGTATTTCAGCGGATATCGGTTCCAGTTCCAGGGGAATATGCGCACACTGCACGAAGACAAAAAGCTGTATGGCCGTGCTGTCACCTGCTGTTTTATGCCGCAGCGGCCTGATGTGCGCCGCCTTGCTTTCGACACCGCACGGGGCAAGGGCTGGAAGGGCGACTGCAACCAGTGGGTCATCGACAGTCTGTGCGAGGGCGACGTTGTTGTGTGCGATTTGTACGACAAGATCTTCAAGGGGACGTTCGTGGGCGGAAACCTCACAACGGCCATTCATGCGCGTACCAAAACAGGCGGTGCGGTCGTGTGGGGCGGCGTGCGGGATTTAGAGCAGATGCAGCAGATTGACGTGCAGGTGTGCTTCAAGGGCGTAGACCCAACGCCAATTCGCGATTGCCAAATTACCTCCTTCAACGGCCCGTGCCGCATTGGCGCGGCAATATGCCTGCCGGGAGATATTGTCGTGGCCAACAAAAACGGCGTGCTGTTCGTGCCCAGCCATATGGTGGATTTTGTTATTGAGTACGCCTACAAAATGCAGGCGCGCGATTTGTACGCGTTTCCGAAGGTGCGCGCGGGTATATACACCTCGGCGGACGTGGATGTGGCGGTGTGGACAAAAGAAATGATGGCGGACCTGCTGCAGTTTATCCGGACGGAGCCGGCGGCGGAAAAATACCGCAATATCAATTGGGACGTGGAGCTGCGCGCGGCGCACGGGGACACGCAGGCCATTGAAGAACTGCACCGGCAGTGCGACATAGAGCTGTTCTACAAACCGGGCGACGAGAAAGGGCAGGTGCTGATATGATTTGCGAAACCGTCAATTACGACAGCGGCATCCGGGATTATAACCGCATGCTGGAAGGCAAAACGGCCTTTTTAACAACAGCCGCGCGGGGCATTGGCAAAAGCATTGCCATTTTGTTTGCGCGCCAGGGGGCAACAGTATATTTTGCAGGCCGTAATGAGCGGTATGTGCGCGAAACGGAGAGTGAGCTTCAGCTGCTGGCGCCGGGCAGCCGCGGCTATGTGTGCGACCTTGCCGATGGAGCGCAGAGCGAGGAGACGGCCGCGCTTGTTTTGCGTGACAGCGGCGGAATTGATATTCTGATAAACACGGTGGGTGTGAACTGTCATTGTGCAGCTGACGAATACAAGGACGAGGACATGGCCCGCCTTCTGGAGACGAATTACATCAGCGGCCTGCGCTTTGCTCGGGCGTTTATTCCCGGCATGCGCGCGCGCAAAGGCGGGAGCATTGTAAATATTTCGTCCATTCACAGCGTTATGACGCAGCCCACCAACATGTTGTACGCGGGCACAAAGGGCGCGATGAACGCCGCTGCCCGCGCCATGGCGCTGGACGGCGCGGCCGACGGCATCCGCGTGAACACGATCTGCCCGGGCGTTGTGATGAGCGATGTGATGTATGACGAATTGAAAAGAATGAATGAAGAGCAGAAAGCAAATTTTAAATGGACGCTCGAAAAGGCCCAGCCGCTTCCTCCCGGCCAGATGGGCGATATTGCCAACACAACGCTGTTCCTCGCTTCGGATATGGGCGCGTACATTACAGGACAGTATCTTCTGGTAGACGGCGGTACGAGCATCAAGGCCCACGATTTCCACCCCGAACATTAAACGGCTGCCTGCAAGGGAAGGAGAGCTGAGCATAGTGCGAAAACAGGTCACAGACGCGCTGGAGCACCGCACACCGGACAGGATCCCCATTGATTTTGGAGGGACGAATTGTTCGGGAATGCACGCGAGCTGCGTAGAACAGCTGCGTGCATATTATGGCCTTGAAAAAAGACCGGTGAAAATATACGAGCCTTTTCAGATGCTGGGCCTGCTGGAGGAGGATCTCAAGCAGGCTATGGGTGTGGACACGGAACCCGTGCTGGGGCCTTATACGGTTTTCGGCTTTCCAAACGAGGATTGGAAGGAATACCGGCTGGACAGCGGCCAGGAGGTGCTTGTATCACGGCACTTCAATGTTACAAAGGACGAAAAGGGAGACACATATATTTATCCCAGAGGAGACACCACCTGCGAGCCCAGCGGCCATATGCCATACGGCGGGTACTATTTTGACGCCGTGGAGCGCGCGGAAGAAGTGGACGACGACGAGCTGACGGTGGAGGATAACCTGGAGGAGTTTACCGAGCTGACGGCGGAAGAGCTTGCGTTTTTTACCAATGAGATCCGCTCGGCGCACGCGACAGGCCGTGCGGTGGTGGCGAGCTTCGGCGGCACAGGGCTTGGAGATATCGCTTTTGTTCCGGGTCCGGCGCTCAAAAAGCCGAAGGGCATCCGCGGGATCGAGGAGTGGTATGTGTCCACAGTCACACGCCGGGACTATCTGCACGAGCTGTTTGAAAGACAGACGGATATCGCGCTGCGCAATTTGAAAAGCCTGAATGATGCGGCCGGTTCGCTCGTGGATGCGGCGTTCGTATGCGGAACGGATTTCGGCACACAAACGGGCACTTTCTGTTCGCCGGAGACATTCAAAACACTCTATATGCCGTACTACAAAAAAGTAAACGGCTGGATCCACGCCAACACGCCGTGGAAGACCTTCAAGCACTGCTGCGGCGCGGTGGAGAGCTTTATGGAGCTGTTCATTGAGGCGGGATTTGATATCATCAACCCCGTGCAGTGCTCTGCGATGGGCATGGACCCGAAGCTGCTTAAGGAGCGTTATGGCAGCCGTCTCACATTCTGGGGCGGCGGTGTGGATACACAAAAAACGCTGCCGTTCGGGACAAAGGCACAGGTGCGCGACGAGGTGTTGCGGCGCTGTGAGATATTCTCAAAGGACGGGGGCTTTGTGTTCAATGCCATCCACAACATCCAGGCAAAAACACCGGTGGAAAACATTGTGGCCATGCTGGACGCGGTGCACGAATTCAACGGCGGGAAATAAATGCGGTGTGAGGCCGCGCGAAAGGATGGAGCGTTCATGGAGGAAAAGCTGGTGCTTGTCTCGGGTTACGGCGAGCCAGGTGAAGACGACATCGCACTATACGGCATTGCCGGAGAACGTGCGGTGAAGCGGTTTGGCCTGTACCACGGCCGTGCGCCTTCGTTCTGCTGTAAAGGAGATAACGGTATCGTTTATGCGGCCTCGGAGCGTGCGGACGGCGCCGACATCACTGCCTATGACATATGGGAAGAAGGCCTGCGCGCGGTTCGCACACTCGAAGTGCCGGGCCGCGGACTGTGCCACTTGTGCGCCCATGAAGGCGTGGTGTTCGGTTGCTGCTTTGAGAGCGGGCACTATTTTGCCGTGGATGCGGCTCTCACCCGTGTGCTGTGGCAGTTTTGCCCTGGCGGGGCACGGGCGCACTGGTCGCATATCGCGGACGGCGCGCTCTTTCTGGCTGATCTTGAGAACAGCTGCCTGTATCGCTTTGCGCTCTCCGGCGGCCTGCCGCAGGGCGAGCCGCAGATTTTTCACCAGCCGGAGGGCAGCGGACCGCGCCAAATACTCACGCTGGAGGGCGGACGGCTTGCCTGTGTGAATGAGTTGGACGGGACGGTGCGCATATTGACAGAGGACGGCGGCGTCAAGGCCACTGTGCAGGCCAGCGATGTGCCCGAGCCGCGCAACTGGCCGGGCGGCGCATGTCTGGACGAGCGCGGTATGTTGTATGTATGCAATCGCGGGCCGAATACACTGTCCGCCTGGCGGTACAGCGGGGAAATGCTCACACCTGTGTGGGAAATACCTACGGGCGACTGGCCGCGCCACGTAGCGGCTTTGCCGGGAGCGGGGCTCGTGCTGGCCGCATGCACACGCGGCGGCGAGGTGTGCGGATACGCCGCCGGGAAAGATTCGCCGCGGGAGGTGTTCCGCTTGCCGCTGGCGGGCGCATCGTGTGTGCTGCCGCTGTGATGCTGTTTTTTGCTGGGAGCCGATTTCCAGAAAGCTACGGAGCGGTGGAATGCAGCGGCAGTCGGTACAGGAAATTCTGAAAATATAAAACTGGTATCCCTGCGAACCGATATTCGCAAAGGGATGCCGGTTTTGTATGCGTTTTTTCAAAAAACATTTGTACGATGGGGATTTGGAGCGGTACAGAGAAAGCGGCCGGGAATATCCGCATAAGGATATTCCCGGCCATGTTTTATTCCTCCGCAAGAACGGAGGCCTCGGCAAAGAAAGAACGGCCCGCAGGGTCGAGACGACGGCCCTGCGCCAGCGTATAGGACGCTTCGGCGCGGACATCGGCGCTGTGACCGCCCACAAAGAAGGTGAACTCGCCGGCCTCCAGCTGCCATACGCCGTGCTCGTCGGGGAAGGCGAGCTGGTTGAGGTTGAAGGAAAAACGTACTGTCCGGGCCTCACCGGCAAGGAGAGACACGCGGCAGACGCCGATGAGCTCCTGCACGGGGCGCACGATGGAGGCGACAACATCCCGCCCATAGAGCTGAATGACTTCCTCGCCATCCATGGCGCCTGTGTTTCGCACCGTGACACGGGCGTCGCCCCGGCCGTCCGGCGCAATGGAAAGGCGGAAACTCTCATAGGAGAATGATGTGTAAGAAAGTCCATAGCCGAAGGGCCGCAGCGGTGTGTTTGCGCTGAACATATAGCCGTCACGGTTGAGCGCGCCAGCGGCGAAACTGTTGCCCGTGGAGCCGTTGTGTTCGGCGTGGAACACAGGGCCATGGCCGGCCGAGCGAGGCAATGCGACGGGCAGGCGCCCGGCGGGGGAGAATTCGCCCGCGATGGCGGCAGCGATGGCCTCGCCGCCCCAGGCGCCGGGCATGTACGCCTCCAGAACAGCGGCAGCATGGTCGTAGATCCACTCGCTCGTCAACGGGCGGCCGTCTGTGTGTACCACCACGGTGTTCGCGTTTTCTGCAATGACGGCCCGGGCGAGCGCCTCCTGTGCGCCGGGCAGCTCCAGAGAGGCGGAGTCGTTGCCTTCGCCTGTGTTGCAGTGGCGTCCCCAGCCGTTTTTGCCGCCGAGACACAGCACAACGGCGTCTGCGCTGCGCGCTGCGGCGCACGCTGCGGGGATATCCTGTGAAGCGGGGTCGAGATAGTCGCATCCCTGCGTCCAGCTGCAGTGGGGGAAGCGCGCGCAGAGCGCCTCAAAGACCGTTTTCGCCTGGGGGCAGGCCTCGCGCACGGCGCGGTCGGTGGCGGTGAGGTCGTATTTGCGTCTGGGGCGCGGCGCGCCTGTCTGCCCAACGCCGGCCATCTCGGAGGAATCGCCCACGACCTGGAACATCTCCAGCATGGAGGGGTAAGTATAACCGCCGAACAAAAGACGCAGGCTGCCGGCACAGGGACCGATGACGGCGATGCGGGCGTTTTTATCCCGCAGGGGCAGCAGCCCTTCATTTTTGGTCAGCGTAAGGGTCTGCCGTGTGGCGGCGCGTTCGGCTTCGCCTGTGTCCGCGAGGGAAACGGAATATTCCTTCCATTCGGGGAACGGCTCGTCGAACAGGCCAAGCTCAAACTTGAGCGTCAGAACGCGCAGAACGGCACGGTCGAGCCAGGTGGCGTCGGCGCGTCCATCGCGGAACATCGCGGCCAGTGTGTCGGAATACCCCAGCCGGTCCGGGAACTCCATGTCCAGCCCGGCCATGAGGCACTGCAGGGCCGCGTCTTCGATGCTGCCGGCTGTGGCAAGGATGTCGGGGAGCAGGCGCTGGATGGAGCGGTAATCGCTTACGACAACGCCGTCAAAGCCCAATTCCGTGCGCAAAAGGTCCGTAAGCAGAGCGCGGCTGGCGCAAATGGGACGGCCTTCCCATTCGGAATAGCTGTTCATCACGGTGCGGATGCCGCTTTTGCGGATGGCGGCCTCAAACGGTTTGGCGAACACCTCACGCAGCTCGCGGCTGTCCGCCAGTGTGCGCGTAAGGTTCAGCCCGCCCGTGGTTTGGGAATAGCCCAGGAAATGCTTTGCCGTTGCAGCCACGCCCGTCCGCAGGTCGTCGCCCTGCAGGCCGTCCACATATGCGCAGCTCATCATGGCGCTGAGGGTGGGGTCGCCGCCATAGGTCTCGTTCACTCGGCCCCAGCGCAGGTCCTTGGCCACATCCAGCACGGGGGACAGCGCGTGGCGGATGCCCATTGCGCGCATCTGGCGGCGGATGGTGTCAGCCATGGAATACACGGTCTGGGGCGCGAAGGTCGCACCGAGACCGATGGAATTTGGAAACAGGCAGGTATCCGGCACAACGGGCCCGCCCAGCGCCTCGCAGTGGAACAGCGCGGGGATATGGTGTTCAGAACGGGCCATGATATATTCCTGGATTTCGCGCAGCCGCTGTGCAAGAGCCTGCGGCTTCAGGCGGATGTCCAACAGGGCGACGGCGCCAAGGCCGCCCGCAAGGTCTTTTCCTTCGAGGGGCTCTTCGCAGCCGGAGAGCGTTGTGCACCCCAGCTGGCGCAGCTTTTCCTCAACGGAAAGTTCCTCCAGCAGCGCCGCCGCCCGGCGGCGTGCGTCTGTGGAAATGCTTTTGTTCTTCACGTTCATGCTGTTGCCTCCCCGGTATTGTCATAGTAAAGTTTGATGGTCTTGATCTCAAAGGGGCCGAAGTCCAGCGCGCCGCCCGGCTGTATGGGCGCAAGCGCGCGTTCCATCATATCGCACACCTCTGCGCGCGCGGCCTCAAACCCTGTGTGCAGGCACGCGCGGGTGCGCGTGCCCTCGCATTCATACAGGCGGGCGATGATGGCGTGGCCGCTGTCCTCGCAGGGCTTTACGGTCTCCACAACGATATTGGGCCTGTCTGTCCAGAGGAAGGCGGGCAGGGCGAGGACGCCCGGCAGGGACAGCGGCGTACGGTCAAACCGCATACCGGCGCGCGCCACAGCGGCGGAGAAGCCGCCGGCATGGGGCAGAATGCCGTAACGGAACGTATAAGTTCCCGCGTCGCCGCGCGGGTCGGGGCGTGTCCCGCCCTTGGCGAGCGTCAGTGCCAGCGTGCCGCCCTCAGTGCTGATGCCGTATTTGCAGTCATTGAGGATACTGATGCCGCGGGACGGCTCGGACAGGTCGGTATAGCGGTGGTTGCAGACCTCGAACATGGCCTGTTCGCGCGAGTCGTTGCGGGTGACGGGGCGCTGGATGCAGCCGAATTGTGTTTCACAGCGGGCGAAACGCGCACGCACATTTGTATGGAAGGCAGTCTTCAGCAGTCGGTGCTTTTCGTTCCACACAAGGCGGCTTTCCCATTCCACCAGCGGGGTGTCCGCGCGGAAAACGGCATCCTGCGCGAGCGTGGAGTGTTCACACACGGCGTATACGCTGTGAATGCGCAGCTCCATAGGGCCGTTGACGGTTACACGGCGCTCCAAAAGGCGCGCCGTGGGCGCGAGCTTCATCGCGCAGTCTGCATCGATGTCCCAGCCGTCCCACCCGGCGGAAACGTCCTCGCCGCACAGGAACTGATTCATCGGGCCGTCGCACCACTCCATCCCGTCCGCCCGTGTGATGAGCGAGATGATGGCGCCGCTGCCGTCGAAACGGACGCACAGGTGCGGAGTGGTGAGCGTGTCGTCCGTGAAGACGAACGGGCTTTGCCTGCCGCCGGGCACAGATGCGCGGCGCAGCCGCAGCACGGCGCTGCCGAGCGCCGGGCGGGAAAGGCCGTATACGGCAGTGGCGTCTGTGCCGTCTGCGCGCACAACGGACTGAAGCGTGACGCCCTCGTTTTCCGCACAGAGCTCCGGCGGCAGCACGGGGAGATAAAAGGCGTCGGAGCAAGCCTCATCGAGCGGATTGAAGATGGTGAACGCTGCTCCGCCGTTGGCTTCGGGCAATGCCGGAGCACGAAGAAGAGCGTCGGCACGGCGCAGCATATCGGTCGTCTCCGCGATGCTCTGGTCATGTGCAGCGCTGATGCAGCTGCCGGGCAGAATGTCGTGGAACTGGTTCACCAGCAGCGTATTCCAAAGCGGGCGCAGCACCTCGCCTGTGGCGGCGCGGCGGGCGCTCACGGCCGTCTGGCACTCGCGCAGCTCCAGCAGGCGCAGGGCGTTTTCCGCAAGGCGGTTGTTCTTTTTGATTTGCTGCTTATTGGTCAGCGTGCCACGGTGCAGCTCAAGATATAGCTCGCCGTCATACACGGGTAGATTGCCGCCGCACGCCTCCAGCTTTTGCATAAAACCGCTCACAGAGTCATAGGAAACTTTGGGGCAGCCTTCCAGGTTGGTGAGACGGCGCGCGGCCTCAATCATCTCAAACTGCGGCCCGCCGCCGCCGTCTCCATAACCGAAGGCGATGAGGCGCCGGTCGGCAGCCTGTTTGTTGCGCACGCAGTCACGGTAGCCGACGCCGTCCACGCGCTCAAGGAGGCCGGCCGGGTCGGGCCATGTGTCGATTACGAAAAAGTGCGTGAGCACCTGAGAGCCGTCGATGCCCGTCCATTGAAAGGTGTCGTAGGGAAAGTCGTTCGTATCGTTCCAGGCCAGCTTTGTCGTAAGGAAATATTTCACGCCGAACCCGCGCATGATTTGTGGGATGGCGGCGGAATAGCCGAAGGTGTCCGGGAGCCAGAAGGTGTCGGACAGGTATCCGAAACGGCTCTGTGTATAGAGCTGCCCCCACAGGAACTGGCGCACCAGCGCCTCGCCCGAGGGGATGTTGCAGTCGCACTCCACCCACACGGCGCCGTTCGGCTCATAGCGCCCGCCTGCGATGCGGCGCTGCATCTCTGAAAAAACTGCGGGATAATGCTTTTCCATGAGCCAGGAGTGGTAGGAAGCGCTCTGGATGAAGCGGTATTCGGGGTATTGATCCAGCAGGTTGAACTGGTTCGCAGCGGTGCGTGCAATTTTTTTTACGGTCTCTGCCATGGGCCAGAGCCAGGCTGTGTCGATGTGGCTGTGGCCCACCAGCACGGCCTGCGGGGCGCTGTCGCCGTTTCGCCGTGCAAGCGCAGGCGCCATGGCCTGCCGTGCGTTTGCCAGCGAGGCGCGCCACGCGGCTTCTCCGACCGTCTCAGGGTCATAGAGCAGCGCTTTGTGCGTTTCGGTCAGAACGTTCATGATCTCACCGCGGCGGAACGACCCTTCCGGGAGCTTGTCCGCCAGCTGCAGAAGAACGCGCAGGTCCAGAAGAAAGTCAAGCACATCCTGGTTCTTGACGCACAGAGAAAGCGATTCAGCCGTGAAAACGAAATCGCTTTGCGGGCGCTGCTGGAACGGCTGTTCGCCGATAACATAATGCCCGGCGTAAAATTCCACGGCGAACTCCAGTTTCTGCCCGGCCCGGGTGTTCTGACACACGCAGTCGCAGTAATGGTTGCCGTGGCGCGTTACAACAATCTTCGTGGCGAATGTACCGCGGGGCGCGCCGTTCACCCACAACATGGCCTCATAACCGCCAAACTGCGGGCGCAAAAACAAATCGCGTCCGGCCAATGCGTCCGGCACGGTGCAGAACGCACGGAACCAGCAATAGCGTCCTTCTCCGCCCCAGATGCGGCCCTGAGGCCGCTGCGCAGGCGCCGCGAACAGAGCAGCGTCCGGAATATCCGTGAGGCGTTCGGCTGTTTCATACATGGAAAAAGGCAGCGAGCACACCTCTGTGAACACATATGGTTCATATGTTTCGAGCGCGCGGGTAAGCTTGACGAGCAGTTTTTTGTTCTGCGCGGTGTTCAGCATAATGGCAGGACCTCCCAGATAAAGATGGAACGATAGCCCTTTGCGGGCGGGATATGCGGGCTTTTGATGCACAGGCGGGATGTGCCTGCCTGTGATATATTCTTATCATACGGCATGCGGCGAGGCGCAAAAAGCGTACATAAAAAAGTCAACATTCAAAATAAAGAATTCGTCATTGGGGCAGATATACCGGAAAGCGTTTATCCTGTATAATAAATGTAAAGCCTGCCCGCCGCGCAACAGCCCGGGGCAGGCGGTGGCGCGGGACGGACATACGCCCGCGGGAGCAGGAGGAACATGAAGATGAAAAAGCAGAAGGGCGGCGCGCCGTTTGGCTTCAGCCTGCCCCGCAGGCTGCTGGCGCTGTTTCTGATCTTTGTGCTGGCGCTGTACGCTGTGGGCATGGCTGTCGCCGTACGGCTCGGGAACAACGCCTTTGCGGAGGTGCGACGCACATATGAGACGCGCGTATCCGCACTGGCGGGACAGTTGGACGCGGAACTGCAGCGGATACAGAGCCAGATTTATTACACGATGCTGCGCGCGGATGTCCAGTATATGGCGCTTGTCACGCCCCAAATGTCGTTCCCGGATATTTATAATAATGTGAGTGCGGTGACGGAGCTGATGTATGCGCTGCAAAATTCCAGCGGGCTGCTGGAAAAGGCAACCATATATTTCCCGTTGCTCGGCAAGTATATCTCTTCAGACGGGCGGTTCGAGACGTTCTCGGATGAAGACCGCCGGTTCCTTGCACAGTACAACGAAAACGGTGGACAGGAGCTTGCGGTAGCCACGGAAGAGGGGCTCTGCCTTGTGTCGGACTCCATGCGTATCGCGGGCACGACCCAGGCCGGGAACACAGAAACGGCCGCGGTCATCCGCGTGGCACTTTCGAGACGAGCCATCACAGACTGGTGCGATATATTTTCCGAAGATGGGAAAGCGTATCTGTTTGGGGCCCAGTGGCACAATGCCGCCTATTTTTTGTCCGCGGGCAGCGCCGGCTACGACCAGCAGACGGTAAGAGAGGACATTGTGCAGCTGACGGAGAAGCTGGAGGCCGCTACGGACGCATACAGCGATGTGGCACAGGTGGATGGACAGGAGACGCTGCGCGTTTTGTGCCGGGTGGGCAGCCGCAGTCTCTGGGTGGCCGGATACATCCGGGCGGGCGCACTGCAGAGTGCCTCCATGCCATTTTCCGTGTGGCAGCTGGTGCTCACGGCGTTTTTGTTGTTGGAGGTGGGCGTGTTTTTCTATATCGTGCGAAAGCTTATATCGCAGCCTGTTAACCGTTTTGCGGCCGAGGTGCAGAATCTGGAGAAGGAAGGCGTTTTGCAGCTTGCGGAGAAGCCGGACAACGATATGGACTTTCTCTACCAAGCGTTCCTGGGCGTCAGCGGCAAGCTGAAAGCGGCTCTGGAGCAGGTGTACAACAACAAGCTGCTCGTTTATCAGTCTGAAATCAAGTTCCTGCAGGCGCAGGTGAATCCCCATTTCCTCTACAACAGTTTTTACCATCTGTACCGTATGGCGAAGATGGAGGACAACGAGGGAGTTGCAGAGATGAGCTGCCGCCTCAGCTCCTATTACCGTTATATCACACGCAGCGACCAGAACGAGGTTCCCCTCGCCATGGAATATCAGAATATCTCGGATTACACCGAGATACAGACCATCCGTTTCGGAGACAGAATCAGGGTGGAGCTGGAACCCATTCCGCCAGGGTATGAAACACTCATGGTGCCGCGCTTCGTGTTGCAGCCGCTGTTCGAGAACGCATACAATCACGGCGTGGAGAAAATTGCGGCCGGGCGTATCCGGCTGCGGTTTGAGTCGCGGCCGGGCGCGTTGGTAATTCTTGTAGAGAACAACGGGCTCTGCAGCGATGAGGAGTTGCGCTCCCTCACGGCATACCTTGAGAGTACGGCGCCGGGAGAAAAGATTACGGCGCTAAAAAACGTGAAGGGACGCATGAAGCTGCTAAGCGGAGACTTAGCGGTCTCGCGCGGAAGTTTGGGCGGCTTTTGTGTCGCGCTGACGCTGTCCGTCGCTGAGAGAATGACGGCGGACGATGAAAAAAATGAACAAGAGAAAGAGGAGACGTGAGACATGCAGACATTGCTGATTGTGGATGACGAGCCCAATATCGTGGAGGGGTTGGCCAGTCAGTTTGAACAGCGTTACGGTGACAGTGTGATCGTATTGAAATCCTGTTCGGGCCGTCATGCGCTGTCCGTGCTGCAAAACAACAGGGTGGATGTGGTGCTCTCCGACATCCGCATGCCCGACCTTGACGGACTGGAGCTCATCGAGGAGACCGAGAAGCTGTGGTCGTGCACGCATTTTGTGTTTTTGAGCGGTTTTGAGGATTTCGATTATATCCACCGGGCATCCAAATCCGCCGTCTACCGCGGCTACCTTCTGAAAGCAGAAGGGGACGAGGTGGTGATGGAAAAGGTGGACAAGGAACTGCAGCTTTGCGCGGAGGAGCTGCGGGCAGAGACACAGCAGGGGCTTCAGCGTGCTTTTCTCCAGCGCGCTGCGCTGGAAAGTGCCCTGCGGGGCGGCGGCTCCTGGCGCGATTATCTGAACCAGACGTCAGCACCTTCTCTGGCGCTGGATATCGAGCGCCCGGTATTCATGGTGCTGGGAAAGAGTCCGCTCCACGATGTGATGGACGGCATGCAGAGCCAGCAGCTGATCAGCGGCATACTTGCCGCGCAGGCGCCGAGACTTTCGTTCGAGGCCCTGCTGCCGGAGGAAGGGACACTGGTATGGCTTTTGCAGGAAAAAGAGCCTGCGGCGCGCCCGGGCGCGGAAAAATACATCCACGCTCTGTTTGAAGCAATCCAGCAGCAGATGAGCGACCTATACGGTTACGCTGTGGGACTCATAGTGGGCAGCGCCGGTTGCTTCGACGCCATCGTGGAGCAGTACGGGAGGTTGAATAATATCTGGACACTGGTGGCGCGGGATACGGGCCGCCTTATCATTGTGGATGAGAGCGACTATTCGGACGCCCTGTTCAGCCGCGGAGGAAGGGCGCTACAGGAACAGTTCCAATTTTCTGCTTTCATCCACCGTTTAGGCCAACAAATGCGCACGGGGACACCAGAGTCTGTCGAGGCGTTGTTTGGCGAGTATTTTAACGCAAAACAGGAGGAAAAGGTGCAGCTTCACTGTGAACGGCTGAAATCCGAAAGCTTTCTCACGCTGTTCACACTTCTGCTCACGTTTCTGCGGGAGAACGAGCTGGGAGCTCCCTACGACCGGACACTGACACGCCTGCTTGACAGAACCCTACGCGGAGAAAACCGGACGGCATCGCAGCCTTTTGTGAAGGATTTGACCGCTCTGTGCAGCGCGCTGTGCCGTCAGCGTATGGAGAACGAGGCGCACAACACACAGGCCATCATCAGCCGGATCAACCGTTATATAGAGGATCATATCGAAGATTACAATCTCTCCCTGACCGAACTTGCGCGCGTGACAGGGTTCAATCCTTCTTATCTTTCGCGTCTGTACCGTATGCACACAGGCAGAAAGCTCTCAGAGCAGATCGATGCTGCCAAGCTGCGCCACGCGCAGGAGCTGATTCTGGCAGGTGCGATGGTGAAAAATGTGGCTGAACGCACAGGTTTTGCATCACCGTCCGCCTTTATCCTGTTTTTTAAGCGCAATACGGGAAAGACGCCGCGCCAGTTTTTCGAGGAGAAAACGACCGCCCCGATGTCCGCGACATCAAAAGAGGCCGAAAAGGACAGAAGTAAATAGGGCGTTATTTAATGTAAATAGTAATTGATTGAAAACGAAATGTGCAAAAGGTACAATAAAACTATCGAAAGCGCGCTTGAAAATGTTGATTGTGAAGAAGGAGGAGACACTTTGAAAAAGATAAAACTGGGCGCTGTATTGATGGCTGCTCTGATGATGTTATCAATGCTCCTAACAGCCTGCGCCGGCAGCGCAAGCAGCTCCACCCCGGCTTCTGAGCCGGCAAGCACAGCCAGTTCGGCCGCTTCTGCTTCTACGGCGGAACCCACAGGTCTTGAATGGCTGACTCCGTTTGAAGAGACTGTTACATTGGACGTCGTGGTTGGCTGGGATGCTGACCCGGCGGTGAAAGAGGGCACGACTCCCGAAACCAACGCTCTGGTAGAGGTCATCAAGGAAAAGCTCAATATCGAGCTGAATTTCCTGTGGATGGTTCCCAACGACCAGCTGGAAGAGCGTTTGGCGCTTCAGATCAGCTCGGGCGAGATCCCGGATATTCTTATGCTGGACAGCGAAAACTTCTATGAGTTCCGCGACAGCGGTTATCTGCGTGACTTGACGCAGGCGTATGACACGCTGGCAAGTGAAGACCTCCGTTTTGCTGCTGAGGGCTTCGGCGACGATCCTATGAATTTTGCCTCCAAAGACGGGGAGCTGCTGGGCATTCCCGCGCTGCTGGATACCGCCGAGAGCGTAGCGGGTTTGTACTATCGTTCCGACTGGCTGGAGGCGCTGGATATGGAAGTGCCCACCACCGTGGAAGGCGTGAACGAGATGCTTGTTGCGCTGGCTGAGTACGGCGCCACCGTGAACGGCGGCAAGGACACTGTCGGCCTTGGCACAACCTCGAATATTCTGAATACAAACTTTGCGCTTAGCGCCTATTTCCAGATGTACGGTGCATATCCCAACAAGTGGGTCATGCGCGACGGCAAACTGGTGAACGGTATGGTGATGGACGAAATGCTGGACGGCCTCAACGGTCTCAAGGCTCTGTATGACAGCGGCGCCATCGCCACAGATTTTGCAACCTGGAACGGCGACCAGTTCAACGAACGCGTCACGGCGGATCAGGTAGGTGCAACGTTCGGCACATATTATATCCCGGCCTATCCTTTGAATCTGAACAAGGATGCAAACCCGGACGCTGAGTGGGCGGAGATTGACATCGCCGATCTTGACGGTAAGGCGAAGCCGGCGATGAACCAGGTAAGCCTGCAGTTTTTCAATGTTGTGACGAAGGACGCTCCGGAGAATGCGGAAGAGGCGCTTATCAAGATTCTGAATCTGCAGCTTGCGTCCACGGGCAGTTCCGCTGTAGATAAGTCCTTCTTTGAAGGTCGCCATCTTGCCGAGAACGGCGCCGCCATGTTCATGCTGCCGGTTTACATGTATTATCCCACCCCTTGGGCAAAATATCGTGAAAACATATGGGCCGCCTACGAAGCAAAGGATCCCGATTCCCTCCAGTTTGATTATGAGAAAGAGCTTTATGGGTATATGGATGACTGGCTCACGAACGGGAACGATTCCGAGACCCCGGGTACGAGTTGGGGCCAGTATAAGAGCCGTCTGGTAGAGGATATGGGTATTGCGATTGGTTTGAAAGCGCGTGAAACAGGCGATTACGAGCCCTCCTATTTCTATGGCCCGGCGACAGCCACGGAGCAGCGCGCTTCCTCCACGCTCAAGGATATGTCGGTTTCGTTTATAATTGAATACATCATGGGCCAGAAGACTGAGGCTGACTGGGAAAGCTTTAAGCAGAGCTGGTACGACATGGGCGGCGAAGCCTGGACCAGTGAAGTCAACGAACAGTATATCAATATTACGCAGTAATGCGGATGCTTGTTCATAGTACATAACAGCGGACAGCATAAAGGGGGCGGCGGCTGAATGCCGCCGCCCCCTTCTCGTTTTTGTTTCAAACTTGACACATTCCATAGAAAGAGCGGGTTTTGCATATGGCACAAAAAACAGTGAAGCCCTTGGGGCTATCTAAAAAGAAGGGAATCTTTAAGCGGGAGCTCCCGTTTTATCTGATGCTGATACCGGGCGTTCTGTTCGCGCTTGTGTTTTCCTACGGCCCAATGTTCGGGCTTGTGATGGCGTTTCAAGACTTCACGCCGCTCAAGTCATTCGAAAATTCGCCGTGGGTGGGGTTTGAGAATTTCCGGATGATGCTTCAGCTACCGACATTCTGGCCGGTGGTGCGCAATACGCTGGTGATCTCTCTCAGCAAGATCGTGCTGCGCCTGCTGGTGCCGCTTGTCATCGCGCTTTTGCTCAACGAGGTGCTGCACGAGAAATTCAAGCGCGTGGCACAGACCGTGTTTTTTCTGCCGTATTTCCTTTCATGGGCCGTTATGGGCGGCATCCTGCGCAGCCTGTTCGAATATGACGGACTGGTGAACAGTGTACTCATGTCCATGGGAATGGAACGCATCATGTTCCTTGGCAGCAATACATGGTTCCCGATCATCATCATCCTTTCCGATGTGTGGAAGGACATGGGCTACAACATGATCATCTTTCTGGCGGCCATCACGAATGTGGATCCGGCGCTGCATGAATCGGCTGCGCTGGACGGCGCGAACCGGTGGCAGCAGATATGGAACATCACGCTGCCCACCATCCGGCCCATTGTGGTGATGCTGCTGGTGCTCTCGCTGGGGTCGGTGCTCAGCGCCGGTCTGGATCAGGTCATGCTTTTATACAACCCGATGGTGTATGAGAGCGGCGACATCATCGACACGCTGGTCTATCGTCTGGGGCTGGTGAACCACCAGTGGTCGCTCTCTGCGGCGCTTGGCTTGATGAAGTCGGTCATATCGTTCATTTTGGTGGTGCTGTCATACCGCGTGGCGACAAAGCACTTCGATTATCAAGTGTTTTAAAGGGAGGAGGCATTGTTTATGACACGTAAAAAATGGTCCTGGTTCACTGTTGTGAACTATGTGGTGCTCTCCCTGCTGATTATTGTATGCCTTGTACCGATTATGCATGTTATCGCGACGTCACTTTCGGAGAAGCTTGAAGCTGTGTCGGGCAACGTGGGCATCTGGCCCAAAGGGTTCAATCTGGAGGCTTACCGCTATGTAATGGAGGACGCGCAGTTCTGGAAAGCACTCAGCGTGACGCTGCTGCGTGTGGCTATCGGGGTTCCCATCAATATCCTGCTCGTGATTCTCACGGCCTATCCGCTTTCGAAGGCGAACAACCGTTTTCATGGACGTACAGTGTTCTCATGGTTCTTTGTTTTCACGATGCTGTTCAACGGCGGTATGATTCCCGGGTACATCGTGATCAATAAGCTGGGGCTTCTGAATTCCATTTGGGCGCTGACGCTGCCTGGGGCGATGAATGTTTCGTACATGATTTTGATGATGAACTTCTTTAGAGGCATTCCCACAGAGATCGAGGAAGCGGCTGTCATCGACGGCGCCAATCAGGCGCAGGTGCTGTTCCGCATCTATCTGCCCATGTCGCTGCCCTCGCTGGCCACGATTATCCTGTTCGCCACAGTGGCGAACTGGAACGTGTGGATGGATGGCTTTTTGTACATGAATACACCGGACAAATATCCGTTGCAGACATATCTTGCCACACTTCTGATGGAATCAAAAGGAAACGTTGAAACTCTTATGACGCCGGAACAACTTGCCCGTATGGAGATGATAAGCGAAAAGACCATCGAAGCAGCACAAATCTTCCTTGCGGCTCTGCCCATCATGTGCGTATATCCGTTCCTGCAAAAGTATTACATCAAAGGCATCGTGGTAGGAAGCGTGAAAGGATGATCCCGATGTCATCAACAAAATGGACGCAAATTTTTAACATCGGACAATATCCCTGGGGCGGTCAATACCGCCCCGGGGCATTTGCGGTTGCCCGTGCGACGGAAACAACACTCGAGGTCATACTTTGGTGCGAAGAACCGTTTGTTCCGCCTGCCTGTAAAAAGGCAAACGGCCCGGTTTATCTGGACAGTTGTCTGGAAGCGTTCGTCATGTTTTATCCGCAGCACACAGAAGGCTACATCAATTTTGAAATGAATGCGTTGGGAACGCTGTTGCTTCAGTTTGGCAAGGGGAGGCACGACAGGCGCTTTTTAAAGCCGGAAGCAGACGTGCTGTTCCCCCAAGCTTTTCCGTTTCAAACTGCGGGAAAATGGGGCGTAAAACTAGAAGTGCCGGTTTTATTTGTGCAAAAAATTTACGGTTTGGCCGAACCGGTAAATCTGCGGAATATTCGGGCTAATTTTTACAAATGCGGGGCTTGCCCGGGAAAGGAACATTACGCATGCTGGGTTCCGCCGCGGACTCCTGAGCCGGATTTTCATCGTCCGGAAAGTTTTCAACGGATTCTTTAATCGGCAGTTGGCGAATGGGAAAAATGTTTTGATAAGAAAAGCAAAAATTTTACATTCAAGAGAAATATGGGCATATAGTAATCAATGCGTTTGTTGCAATTTAAGTTTCCCCAAGGTTGTATTGCCATCAGGTTCTAGTGAAGGCAACTTCATGTGGGTTCAAGTCCCTTCATCCGCACCAGGTCGGTCTCGTTGTAAAGACGGGGCCGATTTTTTGTATATCGTTTTGGTGATAAGATGGTGGAGGAGA
>Ga0129308_1001134_pt1 | contig 30543 bp, 23 predicted proteins | sample L827metagenome_FD_94440 | JGI IMG/M metagenome (GOLD analysis project Ga0129308, IMG submission 94440) | Ring-tailed lemur group fecal microbial communities from Wisconsin, USA - L827 metagenome | ecosystem: Host-associated > Mammals > Digestive system > Large intestine > Fecal | place: USA...
GAGAAAAGTTATGACAAAGGGAGACAAAAGGAGAGGCAGAAAAAAATACCGCGTAAGATACGACAGAATAGTAGTGCTTGTTTTGCTTATAATAAGTATTGCTGTAGTTGTAAGCTCGTGCGTTAAGAAGTTTTCGGGAGAGGACGATACGGAAACTTCATCGGACGTTCCGTCTGCGGCAGTTACCGAACCGACAGAAGCCGAGACTCCCACAGAACCGCAGGTCACGGCTGAAAGCACGGAAGTTGCCACGGAAGAAGCCGATGTTCCCTCGTCGTCGGTCGAGTACGATAAAACAGCGTCGCAAATGGGCAGCCTTGTGCTTGTGAACAGCGAATACGAATATACTTTCCCCGAGGGCGATATCGACCCCGTTACTATCGTTGGCAACAGAAACGACTTTTATCAGGCAGGCGACTACGTTACAAAGCTCGACAAGGACGTTATAGCTCAGCTCAACGCTCTTATGGAGGCTTACGCCGTTTCAATGAATGCGGAAACTACGGGAATTTTCATTCAGGACGGCTACCGTACCTTTGAGGAACAGGAGGAACGCCACAGAAGCGGCAAGTCCAAGACCTTTGACGCAGGACACACAGATTACCATACAGGACGAACCTTTGACGTGTTCCGTTACGACAGTCAGAGCGGTACGGGATATTCATACTTTGAAGCGGACGATTGGTTCAAGGAAAATTCGGGAAACTACGGCTTTATCCTCCGCTATCCCGAGGGCAAGGAGACTGCAACGGGCGAAAATCCGAGAACCTATACATACCGATATGTAGGAGTTCCCCACGCTTCGTATATTAATTCTCATCAGCTCTGCCTTGAGGAGTATATTACGGAGGTCAAGGGACATACTAATGAAAACCCTCTTGAGATCTCTGCGAACGGTCATACTTATAACGTTTACTACGTTCCTGCCGAGACTGAGGGAAAAACAGCCGTACCTGTTCCGACCGATAAGGAGTATACCGTGTCGGGCTGCAATGCAGGCGGATTTATCGTTACCGCAGCTCTTAACTGATACACGGGAGAAAAAAGTGAAAAAAACAGCATTTCTTTTAAGTTTTATATTGTGCGCCGCCATGCTGCCCTCATGCGGAAATGACGACAAGGAGGACGGCTCGGGTCACATGTACGACGTGCCGCTCAACGGCAATCCTCAGAGTCTCGACCCTCAGTTTGCCTGCGACCCGTCGTCGAATACGGTCATAAAGAATCTTTACAGCGGTCTTATGCAGATAGATCGGTCGGGAAACGTTGTATGCTGCAACGCCGAAAGCTTCAATGTTTCGGCTGACGGCATGGTGTACACCTTTACTTTAAGGGACGACAATTTCTGGTTTTACGATCAGAATGACGACGATGTTATAACCGAGGACGAATATTTTCCCGTTACCGCAAAGGACTACGCGTTCGCTTTGCGGCGTGTCCTCGATCCGCAGATGAAGTCCCCCTATCGTGACGATTTTGCCTGTATCATGGGAGCTTACGAGGTCATGAACGGTCTTGAAGCCGCTGATTTTGCGGACATTTACGCTCCCGACGACACCACTCTGCAAATCGTTCTGAATGCGCCGAACGCTGAATTTCTGCGGCTTATGGCGTCTGCGGCGGCGTTCCCGTGCAATGAGGAATTTTTCGATTCGACAAAGGGACGATACGGTCTTGACGACAGGTCGGTCATGTCCAACGGAGCTTTTTTTGTGAGACAGTGGTTTTTCGACCCCTACGGCAGCAATAATATCCTCTATATGAAGCGAAACGATGCAAACTGGAGCGAGACCTACGATATTATGCCGTCTTTTCTCAGCTTTACCATTGAGGACAACGAGGAGGCAGTCCGCGAGGTATTCAGGAAAGAGGAGATAGAGTGTCTGACCTCTTTGAGCAGCAGTCCGTACAATCCCGAAAAGTACCTGATAGAGGGCATACCCGCTACTACGCTGGGATTTGTGTTCAATCCCGACGATAAGCATTTTTCGTGTATAAATCTCAGGAAAGCTCTTTCCCTTGCGATAGACCGCGACGAGCTTGATGCGGAACTCGGGGACGATCTTCAGGCGGCAGGCGGAATAATCCCACCTGCGCTGACAGTTCACGGCAGGAGCTATCGTGAGCTTGTTTCCGACAAGCCGTTCTGCGCCTACAGCAGCGAGCAGGCAAACGAATGCTATGAAGCGGCTAAAACAGAACTGCAATCGGCAAACTTCGGACAGGTCAAGATACTTGTAAACGCCGAAACTGCCAATTCCTCGGCTCTGCGCATGGTAACGCAGAAGTGGCAGGACGTTTTGGGGCTGTATATAGGCATCGAGGACGTTTCGGCGGAGGAGTTCCAAAGGCGTATCGAAGCTGGGGACTACAGTATTGCTCTTTATCCGTTGAAAGGACGGCTTGCAGTCGGCAGCGACATAATACGTGAGCTGGAGAATATTCCGCCGTGCAAGGGCGCGATAAGCGAGAGTAGTATTGCGGAGGCTCTTGTTTCCTGCGATACGGCGGAAAGTCTCGTTGAAAAGTATTCCGAGGCGGAGAAACTTATAATTCACAGCTATTGCTTTGTGCCTGTATTTTATAAAAATTCTTACCTTATAGCGGACAGGGATAACGAAGATATATTTTACGACCCTTTCACCGAAGCGGTGGATTACCGTTTAGCGCAGAATTATGATTGATCGACCGTTGATCTTCATGGGGAACATGAAGCTCGCGGTATTCCGTGGGGGATACCTGCTCGGCGGCTTTGAACTGACGCACAAAGTAATTGTATGAAGAATATCCGCACTCTTTGGCAATATCGGTAACGGTCATATCCGAGTGGACAAGCAGCTCCTTTGACTTTGCAAGCCGAAAGCTTATCATTTCTTCGATTATGCTTTTGCCGAAATAGAGCTTGTACATTTTTTGGAGATAACTCTTGCTGAGGTAAAGCTCCGAAGCAATATCGTTAATATTCCACGGCAGTTCGGGATTTTTCATAAGCCGTCCACGAAGCAGACAAAGCTTGTCATACTGCGGATTCTCGGCGCTTTCCGAGACTGTATAGCTGTGTACTCTGTGGACTGCCGCCTTATGAAGCGACGTTCCCGGAGAAGGCTCGGGCGTAAGACGCTGACTGTCAACGCCTACGGTAAAATTGATATTGCAGTTTTCTTCGGCGGAAAAACGCGATCTGCGCACCTCCTCCGAAAGCTGCTTGAAAATTTCCTCGCTTCGGTTGGGGTAAGGCGTTATGACGGCAAAGGAGTAAACTGACCATAGACCGTAAATTTCCTCCGATTTAACGCAGCTTCCGATAAGACGCGCAAAGGCGGCGGTTATTCTGCCGCATTTATCGTCGTCGCCCTGATAGTAAGCGTCGTTCAGTCCCGAAAGCTGAATGCGTATGAAATCGGCGTTATCGCTGCGTTTGCGGAAGTCCTCCAACCGCTCGGCAAACGCTTTTTTAACGCCCGACCTGTTGAGAAGTCCCGTAATATCGTCATAAAGTATAGCTCGGCTGGCGTTGGTGACCGTGCTGTCAAGGATAGACTTTATGCGAACATGTTCGAGGGCAACGTTTATATAGTTTATCCAGTAGAGATAGATCTCGCTGAAGCTTATGGGAGATTTTCCGAAAGTTACGGCGGAATAGCCGAAGAAATTTTCGTTGAAATTCAGCGGCGTTATAAAATACGCTGTGGGATAAGGTCTTTTCTCGCTGAATACGGGCAGAATATCCGCAGAGCTGAAACCGATACAACCCTCGTAATCTCTCTTTACGGATGATTTTGACAGTATTACCTTCATTTCATCGCCTATATCAAAGGTCAGCTTATCGGTATATTTTCCGCTGCGGCATTCGATATACTTTCGGGTCAGGCAGATATTCAGCCGCTTCATCTTGTACATATAGTAGGTGTAGTTATCAAGACGGTCTGCAAATTCCTCGGGATTCGAGGTATTTGTAATATCAAAAAGCATATCCCTGTGCAGAATATCGTACTCATACTTTCGTGTGACCTTGTCGGCTCTCGAAGCTCCTTTGTACGGAATATCGCAGCAGCCGCAGCTTTTTCCGGGACAGAAATTTCCGCTCTCGTTATGTACCTTTCGGCATATCCTGCCGGTTATCATGCGGTATATCCGTCTGAACGCCTCTGCGCCGAGCTGAAAATTCGGGCGGCGGTAGCTTGTTATTTTCGGCTCGTTCTGCTGTCCCTCTGCGGAGGCGTCGTATCCCGTAACGGCAATATCCTCGGGAACTCTTATTCCGCCTTTTACGAGCGTTTCCGCAAGAACTATAGCGGAATGGTCGTTGCCGCATACAACGGCTTCGGGACGGCTGAGTTCGCCGCTTATTATCTTTTTCGCAAGCTCCACAGCGGCGTCCTGCCAAAAATCGCCGTAAATGCAGGAGCTTTTGTCGTAATAAAGACCGTGTTTTTTCATGGAAATTTTAAAGCCTTTAAGACGTTCCTCCGAAACGAACGCATTTTTCGGTCCTGTAAGGCAGTATATTTTTTTTAGTCCGTGAACGTTGATAAGGTGGTCGGTTATCTGCTCAAAAGCCGAGCAGTCGTCAATGGCGGTAGACTCAAAAACGCTATGCTCCTCGCTGTCAAGAAGCATAACGGGCTTGCCCGATCTGATAAGCAGGTTCTCCACCGCGGACTTTACGCTTTCATCATACAAAGTATTGCGGTCGTAAAGAAAGCCGTCAAAACGCTCGGACAGAATAAGCTTGAATATCTCTTTTCCTGTCTGCTTGTGCGGCGTTTGCAGGGAAAAATTATGAAGCGGCGCAAGTATAGCCGTATCGCAGTTGGTTTTGTATGCCTGAGAAATGATACCTTTAAGTATTTCCGCCTGAAAATCCTCCTGACATTCCGTAATGATAACACCTATTAAAAGACGTTTTTTCACATTTTCACCTGCTTTCGACCTGTTTTGCAACAGCATTTTTAAGAACTTATAAATGAGCGTTGTACAGCAACTTGCACAATAAAGCCGTTAGCTATTAGCTGTTAGCCTTTAGCTAAGGTGTTCGCTTCGCTCACATTATTTAAAAAATTAAATCTGTCCCCCGTAAGGCGGACACCATAAGCTAATGGCTAACGGCTAAAGGCTATCAGTTTTTGTGATTTGTGCCAAATGCGTTCATTTATAATACCAGTATTTTTAAGAACTGTTTATATAGACTATTATATCATATTCTGTCTGAAATTGCAACACAAAAATGCACAGTTTGCATAAAACATAAAATAATCTTCTTATTTGGATATTATATTTCATTGTAAATTCGTTTTCAATTGTGTATAATAATATTGTAAACAAAATGTTAATCGTTTAGAAAAATAAAATTTGTGGAGGGATAATAAGTTATGGAATTTAATCTAAAAAAGTTGACTTCCGCCGCCGCTGCCCTGACGGTCGCAATAACCTCTCTTGCGGCTGTTCCGTCGGCAGATAAGGCTTCAACGGCGAACGCAGCGTCAAACGTTATGCTCGAATACCTCAACAGGGGTATCTCCGCCGTGAACACGGGCAGCGGAATGCTCGTAAGCTGGCGATTTAACGCCAACGACCCCGACGACGCCGTTTTCAAGCTCTATCGTGACAACACTCTCATCTACACAAGCGATAACGGCAAAGCTACTTCTTACCTCGATAAAGAGGGCAAAAGCTCCTCCAAATACAAGGTGGAAACGCTCTCGGGCGGTAAGCTTCTCTCGTCGGACGTGTGCAGCCTTACATCGGATAAGTCGTATTTCAATATTCCTCTTGACATTCCCAAAGGCGGCAGCGACTACACCTACAGCGCAGGAGATTGCTCCGTAGGCGACGTTGACGGCGACGGACAGTATGAGATCTTCGTTAAATGGGATCCATCCAATGCCAAGGATAACTCGCAGTCAGGCTACACGGGCAACGTATACATAGACTGCTACACCCTCGAAGGCAAAAAGCTCTGGCGTATCGACCTCGGAAAGAATATCCGCGCGGGCGCACACTACACGCAGTTTCTCGTTGCGGACTTCGACCTTGACGGCAAGGCGGAAATGACCTGCAAGACCGCTGACGGCACTGTTGACGGCGTTGGAAAGGTCATAGGCGACGCTTCTAAGGATTACCGCAACGGCGGCGGATATATTCTCAGCGGTCCCGAGTTTTACACGCTCTTTGACGGAGCTACGGGAGCGGCTCTCGATACCGTTGATTACGAATATCCCCGAGGCGAAGTCTCGAAAAAAACATGGGGCGACGATTACGGCAACCGTGTTGACAGATTCCTCGGAGCAGTCTGCTACCTTGACGGCGTTCACCCGAGCGCAGTTTCGGTGCGCGGCTATTATACGAGAATGACGGCGGTCGCATACGATGTTGTAAATAAAAAGCTCGTGAAACGCTGGGGCTACGATTCGGGCTGGTCACGTTCGGGAGTATCGGGCTATGCAAACGGAAACCATAACTGCATGCCTGCCGATGTGGACGGCGACGGCAAACAGGAGCTTTTCCTCGGAGCTTCATGTCTTGACGACAACGGAAAAATGCTGTGGGCGAATAATCTCGGTCACGGCGATGCGATGCACCTGAGCGACTTCCTCCCCGACCGCCCCGGACTTGAAGCGTGGGTCTGCCACGAGGAAGGTCCTTCATACGGCGTTTCGCTTCTCGATGCGAAAACAGGCAATAAGATTTTCCACTACGACCATACCAAAGACACGGGACGCTGTGCCGCAGGAAATATCTACGCAGGAAATCCCGGCGCGGAATTTTGGGGAGCGCAGTCGGGTAACGTATATGACGGCAGCGGAAAGTCTACGGGTATTGCGCGTCCCTCAATGAACTTCCTCATCTATTGGGACGGCGACCTTGAACGTGAGCTTCTCGACGGTACGACTATCTCAAAGGTCAATGCGCAGAAAAAAATAGAAAATATATTCAGCGCGGACGGCTGTTCCTCCAATAACAGTACAAAATCTACGCCCTGCCTTTCTGCCGATATTTTCGGAGACTGGCGTGAAGAAGTTATTTTCAGGACAAACGACAGCAAATATCTGCGCGTATACTGCACGCCGTATACGACGGACTACCGCATTACAACGCTTATGCACGACGCTCAGTACCGTATGCAGGTATCGGCTCAGAATACCTCGTACAATCAGCCCCCTCACACAAGCTTCTTCCTCGGCACGGGCTACGATCTCCCTGCAAGACCTACGGACACGGTCAATACATCGGGGGCGGTCGTTACTCCCTCAAAGCTCGGCGCTGAAATAAACACAGAACACATTTATAAGATAAAAAATAAGAAAAGCGGACTTTACCTCGAAGTCGCCGACTCAAAGGCGGAGAACGGCGCAAACGTTCAGCAGGGTACTGACGGAGCTGCGGGCTGGAGATTTGAAAAGTCCTCAGAGGACGGATATTATTACATCTATTCCGAATTAGGCGACGGAAAGACGTTCCTCCTCGATATCGACTACGGCAAGACAGAAAACGGCACGAACATCGGTATATGGGGAAATACAAACAGCGACGCTCAGCTTTTCAAAATGGTTGACAACGGCGACGGCACATACGCTGTCTGCACTAAGGTAACAAATGACGCAAGCGGTCTCGGCGTTCAGGCGGCGTCCACCGAAAGCGGAGCTAACGTTATCGAATGGGAATGCAACGACAGCGACGACCAGAAATGGATACTCGAAATTAAAATAGACCCTATCAGCGGTTCACTTATTGAAAACCTTTCCGTTAAGGATACGGACAATTATCAGGATTGGACGATCGTTGAAAACCCTGATGTTGGCAGCGTTATTTTCGGAGACAGAGATTTCACTTTTACTCAGTTCCCCGAGGAATTAAAGGGTACGGAAATGATACGGACTGCCTGCGATTCCAAAAATTCCATGAACGACCTTGCCGAATTTACGGCGGCTAAGGACATTAAGGTTTATGTCGCTCTCGATACCCGTGTCGAGTCCTCTATGGGAACTGCTCCCGAGTGGATGAACGGCTGGGAAAAGACGGGCGCACAGGCGGCAAGCAGCAACGATGTTGTCTTTGACGTTTACGAGAAGTCCTACAAGGCAGGCGAAACTGTTACATTAGGCACTAACAGTACATCTCAGTACGCAGTAAACTATACCGTTTTCGTTAAGGAGGACGTTACCGAACCCGTAGTTACCGAACCTGTCGCAACAGAACCCGAAACGACCGTTCCCACTGATCCTGTTGAAGAAGGTCTGCTCGGTGACGCAAACTGTGACGGAAAAGTAACTATAGCCGATTCCACCGCAATTTTACAGGCTCTCGGAAATCCCGACAAATACGGTCTTTCTCCGCAGGGCATGTTGAATGCCGACGTTTACAACAGAGGCGACGGCGTAACAACAGCGGACTCCTTAGCTATACAGAAATTGGACGCTAAAATTCTTACGGAGCTTCCCGAATCCGTTATGCAGAAGTAATATTATCAAGTAAGAACTCCCGTCAAGGTCGCAAATACGGTCTTGACGGGAGATTTTTTATTTCTTTTTTGTTGGCGGCAAGCCATTTGTTCATGTCGGTTTTTCGATTAAATAAATATTTCCCGATGTAGTGACGTGACATGTTGTGTCTTTGGAGGCTTTTGTTAAAATAAGAATTTCACGTTGTAGGGACACGGCGTGCCGTGTCCGTTCATAGAAATTAGGGTAACATATAATTATAGGTAGAAACACACAGCCCAAATAACGATATATCCGCATTTTTACGGGGCACATAATGCTACGTGCGGACACGGCACGCCGTGTCCCTACATCGGAAAAATTACAGGAACTGTCCATTTTGTCACTTTTGTCACTTTTGTCACCGCAGCGTGACGCTGCACCCTGTGTCACGTTACCGCTCGCAAACTCGCTAATATTTTTAAACTCAAATTTTCTTCCGCGCCTGTTGCAATTTTTCGACCCAACTGATAGCCTTTAGCCGTTAGCCTATATCCATTTTGTCACTTTATTTCGGGATATTCAGCGAAAAAAATTAATTTCGTGATAAGAAAAACATTCTTCCGCTGAAAGGGGGAACGTCCATGACAAGGCTGTCGGAAGTCCTTGTATACTGCGTTTGGGCGTCCTTTGTATCGCCGCCGAAGCTGTTCCAGTCGGAGTCGATAAGGAGCGTTTCTTTCCAGTCCGAGCCTATCTTCACCGTATAGTCGAACTGAATCCAATCGGAAAAATTAAACACCGCAAGCACGTCCCCCTTGCCGCTTTTTCGGCGGATAGCGTACATGCACCTGTCGGCGGAATTGCAGTCCGACCACTCGAAATTCAACGGGTCGAAGTCGTAATGGAGAGCCGAACAGCTCAGATAAAGCCGATTTACAGCCCTCACAAACTCACGGAAAGCGTCGTGACGGGGATATTTCAGCATATCCCAGTCCTGTTGGCGTTTTTCGTCCCATTCCCGAAGCTGCCCGAATTCGCCGCCCATAAACGTTAGCATTTTCCCCGGGTGCGCCGCCATGTAGAGGTAAAGCGCGCGAGCCTGCGGAAATTTTTCATCGTAGCCGCCGTTCATTTTTTGCAGTATGGTCGCTTTTCCGTGAACCACCTCGTCATGGGAGAGTGGCAGTATGAAGCGTTCGTTATAAAAATAAACCATTGAAAAAGTAAGCTTGTGATAATCACGGCTGCGGTACATGGGCGAGGTCTGAAAATATTCGAGGGTATCGTGCATCCAGCCGAGATCCCATTTGTAGTCGAAGCCGAGACCGCCGCTTTCGACCGAAGCCGTCACGTTCGGAAATGCCGAGGAATCCTCCGCCGCAAGGATAGCGGTCGGGTGACGTTTTTTAAGCCCTGTGTTCATATTTTTGAGGAACTCGATAGCAGGTGTGTTCAGTCCTCTGTTTTCGTTTCCCTGCCAATAAATGAGATTGCGTACAGCGTCAATGCGTATCCCGTCAAAGTGGTATACCTCCAACCAGTAATTGGCGGCGGATTGAAGAAAGGAACGCACTTCGCCAAGGGAATGATTGAAATTACGGCTGCCCCATTCGTTGTAGCCGACGTCGTTGGAGGGGTATTCGTAAAGCTTTGTGCCGTCGTATTCGGTAAGTCCGTAGTGATCGACCGCAAAGTGTACGGGAACGAAGTCGATAATAACGCCTATACCCTTTTGGTGGCACTTGTCCACAAGCTCCATAAGCTGCACGGGAGTTCCGTAGCGTGAAGTCGGCGCAAAAAAGCCCGTTATCTGATAGCCCCACGATTCGTCGCAGGGGTGTTCGCCGAGGGGCATAAATTCAATATAATTAAAGCCGTTTTCGAGAACGTAGTCGGTCAGTTCGTCGGCTATTTCGGCATAGCTGTACCATTCGCAATCGCCGTTTTCGGGCTTTCTCCATGAACCCAAATGAACTTCGTATATATTCAGCGGCTTGATACGGCAGTCTGTACGCGATCTCAGCCAGTCGGCGTCATGAAAATCATACGTCATATCACGTATCACGGAGCATGTCCCCGGTCGAAGTTCGCTGCCGTAGCCGTAGGGGTCGCTGTGGTCGATGTATTTGCCTTTTTTGTCGTATATGCGGTATTTGTAGCGCATTCCGACCGCTGCGTTCGGGAAATAAAGCTCGTAAAATTTCCCGTCGTATACGGGGAGCATGGGAAGCTCCTCTTTCCAGTCCGTGAAGTCCCCTATAAGCGTCACCTTTGAAGCGTTCGGCGCATAGGTGCGGAACATCGTTCCCCTTGCATCGGCATGAGCGCCGAAATATTCGTAAGCGTCAAAGCATTTGCCCTTGTAAAATTCAGAGTAATTCACTCTTATCACCCTTTATAATTTATTTATAATTATTATAAGGCAATAAGTCGAAAAAATCAATAGACATTTTTTGTCTTATGTAAAAATTTGACCGTGGTCAAATTTTCGTTTAAGTTTCATAGAATGACATAAAAAACCCCTGCAAGCCGAAGCGAGCAGGGGCGTTATTTTATTTATTGCTATTTTGGGCAAGCCATTTGTTCATGTCGGTTTCAGTGCCGCCTGTGGATATATAAGCGTAATAAGTAAGTATCAACGATGCGTCGGACGAATCAATAGAACCGTCCTCATTGAGGTCGGCGGCTGCGATAATTCCGCTTACGGAAATATCGTTGTAGTTTTTGAGGTAGTCAAGGCTGAAAGAGTACGTGCCGTAGTTCGTATTTTTCTTGAAAGCGACAGTGTACTTGCCGGGCTTCATGATATTGGCTTCTTTAGCGGAAATGCCGCTGTCAAGCTCCCCTTTCCGGAAAGTTCCGTTTTTGATAAGGGCGTCTTCGCTGTCGTAAAGCTCCCAGTCTGTGTTGTCCATATCGCTGTCGAAATTGAGGGTAACTCTGCCTTTTTCGGCAAGCTCGAAGGAATAGTAGTCCACTGCGTCGTTGAGGGAGAACTGACGGACGTAATCAGTTCCGTCACATTCAACAGCAGTAGCCTTTTTGAGCGTGTTGTTGTTCTCGTTTTCAACCGATAAATCGGAAGAAGTATATTTGATTTGCATATCGTAATTGCAAGAACTTAAGCGAGGCATAGAGAGATCTATATAGTAGTCTCCGGCTGTAAGATAATATGTATATACACCGCTGCTTAAATATTTTTCTTCGTAAAGTGTGGTAGCTTCGTCATTTCCGTTTTTAAGTGTAAAGTACAAGGAGCTGCCTGTGAGTCCAAGTGAAATATTAACCTTTCCCGCGGACGGAACTGTAAATTTATACCAATCAGTATCCCAATCTGTTAAGTTGCTTGATATTATCCCATTAAAAGCAATCTCCTCTGCCGTAAGCATACTGCTGCCGCCCTTGGAATCATCAACTTCGTCAGCAAAAGCGGAAAAAACGGGCATAGCCGTAACGAGAAGAGCCGACGCAAGCGCGCCTGAGAGAATTTTTTTGATTTTCATAAGAAAAACCGTCCTTTCAATATAAACGTTTTGCGTTTTATTTACTCAGACATTATAACACGTTTTTCTCATTTCGTCAACAGTATTCTAACAAAAAATACGAAAATAGTAATATAATAGTATGGTAAACTATCCTTATACGGAGGGTACGATTATGGTTGAATTTGGAAAAACACTCAAAGAACTCAGGCAAAAAGCCGGAATAACGCAGCAGCAGTTAGCGGAAAGACTGTGGCTGTCAAAAGCAACAGTGAGCTACTACGAACAATCATTACGCTATCCCTCGCCTGAAATTCTGCTGAAACTTGCGAAAATATTTCATGTTTCCACCGATTACCTGTTAGGCAATGAAGAAAAGAAACAGACCATAGATGTTACCGACCTTAAAGAAGAAGATATACAGCTTTTAGAGCATACAATTGAAGTATTAAGAAAAAAGAACCTTAACCAAAAATAATGCGGTTAAGGTTTTTTGTACGCCGTTCAGTTGCGGATATTGTCCATTTTGTCACTTTTGTCACTTTTGTCACCCGGGGTAAGACTTGAAAAACAGCATTCATTAAAGCCGTTAGCTGTTAGCTTATAAAACAACGTAATACAGGCAAACGAGCGACAATCAGAAAAAATGACAAAATGTGTCAAACACCCAAATGATTCAACTTAATGTGAGGTTAATATAAAAGGAGCAGGCGAGAACACCTGCTCCGTTAATTTGATCAAATAACATTATTGTCATTGTTAATTGCGTTAAAGTGGCGGCTGTATCTTTTAGGAATGTTGATACCGACAAGATAGCCGATAGAATGGAGAAAATATGAAATAATGCTGAATCCGTCCTTGTAAAAGGCTTCAATGCGTTTATCCTTGAAAGGAATATTCTTATAATCAGGCGGACAAATAAAAGTCCAGTCAGCGCCGCTTTTGTCAAAGACGATCCAGAAAAACTTGTCAATATCTGTATCTTTATATCCTGCTTTCATCAGCAGTATGTGATGCTCCACAGCCTCGTCAATTTGGCTGATAACGGCTGTATTTCCGTCAAAGGATATTACAGCAAGCAAAGGTTCGTCCGCTGTTACAGCCTTGTTTACGTCCTCCTCAGAGGGATATTTTATTATTTTCATCACTGCTCCTCCTAATATCGCCCTGCTGACAGTTCAAAAGCTCTTTTCTTTTTATTATCATGCTCTCAAATCCTTGATTAAATTATACCACTGAAACCGCATACTGTCAAGTAAACGCCGATAAAGGTATGCGTAAAGATTTAGTAGGCAAGTGAATTTTGTATCTATGTTCGCCTGTTTTTTTACACATACGAGCATAAAATAGGACTTGATTTAATCTCCGAAATATGAAAAATGTAAAAACTTCTATTGACTTTTTAAAAAAGATGTGATATAATAAAATTGTACAAAAAAGCGTACAATATATCGTACATTGAAAGGAGCGGTATTATGTTAGCGGTAAATTATTCAACTATCAGAAACAACCTTAAAGATTATTGCGATAAGGCTACAGACGAAGCCGAAACTGTTATTGTAACAAGAAAAAACGAAAAAAACGTGGTTCTTATGAGCCTTGAACAGTACAACAGCATTATGAAAGCTCTTAGAAACGCCGAATACCTTGCTAAAATAGATCAGGGTATAGCGCAGCTCGAAGCAGGAAAAGGTCAGGTACATGAGCTGATAGAGGTCGAAGAAGATGAATAAGATATGGACTGACAGGGCGTGGGCGGATTATGTCTATTGGCAAAGCATTGATAAGAAAATGATGAAGAAAATCAATGACCTTGTAAAAGATATAGAGCGCAACGGACTTTCGGAAGGCACAGGACATCCCGAACCATTAAGGCATCGCAAAGCGTGGAGCAGACGTATCGACCACGGAAACCGCCTTGTATACAACATTGTAGACGGCAATCTGTGGATAATAGCGTGTAAAGGTCATTACGAAGATTGACTAAAATAGGGCTTGATTTAATCTCCGAAATATGGTATCATATTATCATACTGTTTTAAAGAGGAGATAATATGCTTGTCAGCTTAACAAATATAAATAAATTTTATAACGGGAAACAGATACTTAACAATGTTTCGCTAACCGTTGACGAAAATGATAAGATAGGACTGGTGGGGAATAACGGCTGCGGCAAGTCCACCTTGCTGAAAATTCTCACAGGCTCGGTCGAACCCGACCGATTCAGCGAGAGGGACGGCGTTATTTCCTTTGCCGCAAAGACTACGGTCGGCTATCTGGAGCAAATGGGCGGTCTGGATTCAAATTCCTCCGTTATTGACGAGATGAGGAAAGTTTTTGAACCCATGCAAAGGGCTATCGACAGACTTCGAGAGATAGAGCTTGAAATAGAACTGGGGGATAACTCCTCCGCCGACGAATATCAGCGGCTTTCTTCGTGGGTCGAAGCCAACGACGGCTACAATACCGACGTTAAGATACGCACCGTTCTCAACGGCATGGGTTTTTCGTGGGAACAGCTTGACCGCACGGTCTCGGGGTTCAGCGGCGGCGAAAAAACGCGTCTTTGTATTGCAAAGCTGCTCCTTGAAGAACCGAATCTGCTTATCCTTGACGAGCCGACCAATCATCTTGATTTCAAGACAATTATGTGGTTGGAGGATTACCTCCGCAGCTACCGTGGGGCGGTGCTTATAGTAAGCCATGACCGTTATTTTCTGGACAGGCTGTGTACGTCCGTATGCGAGATAGAGAGGGGAACGCTTACCAGATATAAGGGGAACTACTCCGCATTTGTGCGTCAGCGTGAGGAAAACGACGTCCGCCGCCGCCGCGAATACGAACAGCAGCAGAAGCAGATAGCGAAAATGGAGGACTACGTGGCACGTAATCTTGTCCGTGCCTCTACGACAAAAATGGCTCAGAGCCGCAGGAAACAGCTTGAAAAAATTGAACGTATCGAAAAACCGTTCCATGACGAAAAACGCGCGAAAATAAGCTTTACTTATGCGGTCGAACCGCCGCTGGACGTTCTGAAAGTCAGAAACGCGGATATTTCCGTGGGGGAGGGAGCAAAACGCAGGACGCTTGTTGACAGCGTGAGTTTTGAAGTCCGCAGGGGTGAAAAAATAGGCATTATCGGCGATAACGGCATAGGAAAGTCCACCCTGCTGAAAATCATTCAGGGACTTCTGCCCCATGAGGGTTCAGTCCGCTGGAATACGAATGTTAAAATATCTTACTTCGATCAGGAGGGCGCAAATCTTAACCGTGAGCTTACCGTAATGGAGGAGCTTCACAGCCGTTACCCATCGCTTTCCGATCTGGAGGTACGCAGTCTGCTCGCGCAGGTGAGATTCGTGGGGGAGAACGTTTTCAAGGAAACGGGCGTAATAAGCGGCGGCGAACGTGCAAAGCTCTGTTTTGCCATAATGATGCAGGAACACGGAAACGTGCTTATCCTTGACGAGCCGACGAATCACCTCGACCTTAACTCCAAGGAGGCTATCGAAACGGCTTTGGAGGAGTATACGGGAACTATAATTTTCGTTTCTCACGACAGGTATCTTCTGAGCAGGATAGCGGACAGGCTTATCGAGCTGACGGACGGTTCGTACCGTGAGCATAATTACGGGTTTGAGAAATATCTTGAAGTGCTGAGGGCGGAGCAGGCGGAAGAAAAGCGTTCGGCGGAGGCTGAAAAGCTTGCCGCGGCTGCCGTAGCTGCAAAGGAGAAGCAGGCAAAGACCTACCGAAATAAGCAGCAGAGAAGCGCAGACGCCGCCCGTAAGAACGAAATGCGCCGCCTTGAAAAGGAAATAGACGAGCTACAGGGAAAAATAGATATGCTCAGCGAGGAGATCGCAAAGGAAGAAGTGTACACGGATTACGAGCTGATGAACGCAAAATGCAGGGAGATAGACGAGCTTAAAATGAAAATAGACGAGAATTTCGAGAAGCTTATCGAGCTTGACGAGTGAGGGCGGTTTCCGAATCCGTTAGGCTGTATGATGTAACATCTTAACATCTTTTTGTGTTTGAAATTGTTCAAAATGCTAAAAATGATGAATCGGTGAAAAAACTATTGAAATATTTCCTGAATTATGATATAATAGCATTAATCAATTTTGAAAATCAAGGAGGGTCTTACAATGAAACATATTAAGACTATGAACAAGGCTAATCTTAAGGAGTCCGCTCAGAAAGGCGGCTGCGGCAAGTGTCAGGCTTCATGCCAGTCTGCCTGCAAGACTTCCTGCACGGTTGCTAATCAGAAGTGCGAAAGATAAGCATAGCTCTTTTAATGAGATGTTCGGGGCAGTAGGATACTGCCCTATATTTTTTTCGGTAAATAATTAAAGTTTTTAAAAGAGGTTGTTTGTATGATACATAAATATAAGTTAAACGGATTTAATATCGTTCTTGACGTAAACAGCGGCGGCGTTCATATCGTTGACGAGCTGACCTACGACCTGCTTGACAACGTTGAACCTCCCTTTGAGGAAAAATGTCCCCAAAAGGTAATGGAGAAGCTTTCAAAGGTGTATGCTCCCGACGATATAGAGTCCTGCTACGGCGAAATAGTCGAGCTTTACAACGATAAGATACTTTTTTCCGAGGACGATTACGAGAAGTATGCGAAATATTCCGTCGCTTCTCCCGTTAAGGCGATGTGTCTCAATATAGCTCACGATTGTCAGCTCAGGTGCAAATACTGCTTTGCGTCTACGGGCGATTTCGGGCAGGGCAGAAAGCTCATGTCCTTTGAGACAGGCAAGCACGCTATTGATTTTCTCCTTGAAAATTCGGGAGACCGTCCGAATCTTGAACTTGACTTTTTCGGCGGTGAACCTCTTATGAATTTCAAGGTCGTTAAGCAGATAGTGGAGTACGCCCGTTCCCGTGAAGCCGAGTACGGCAAGAAGTTCCGCTTCACGATAACCACCAACGGACTTCTTCTGGACGATGAAAAGATAGAATTTATCAACAAGGAAATGTCGAACGTTGTTCTTTCCATTGACGGCAGAAAAGAGGTAAACGACTATTTCCGTGTCCTGCCCAACGGTCAGGGCTGCTATGATATGATACTGCCGAAATACAAAAAGCTCGTTGAGGGCAGAGGAGACAAGGAATACTACGTCAGAGGAACGTTCACAAACAAGAACCTCGATTTCTCAAACGATGTTTTCGCTCTGTATGAAGCGGGGTTCGATCAGATCTCGATAGAGCCTGTTGTCGGCGAGGGCGACGAATACGCTCTTACCGAAAAGGAGCTTCCTGCCGTATTCAAGGAGTACGAGGTGCTTGCAAAGCGTATTCTCGAAAACGAGAAAAAGGGCGGCAAGTTCAATTTCTTCCACTTTATGATAGACCTCGACCAAGGACCTTGCGCTATAAAGCGTCTGAGGGGCTGCGGCTGCGGAAACGATTACGTCGCTATTACTCCCGACGGCGATATTTTCCCGTGTCATCAGTTCGTTGGTATGGACGAGTACAAAATGGGAAATATTGACGAGGGTACTTTTAACAGCGAGATGAAAGCGGATTTTGCGAACTGCCACGTTTACTCGAAGCCCGAATGCCGCAAGTGCTGGGCGAAATTCTATTGCAGCGGCGGCTGTAACGCCAATAATTACCAGTATATGGGCGACGTCCGTTCGGCTCATAAGCTTTCCTGCGAGCTTGAAAAAAAGCGTCTTGAATGCGCTATCATGATAAAGGCTGTCCGTACATTCGGCGAACAGGAATAACAGCACATGCCGATGTTTTAAGCAGGGGGACTCTGTCCCCCTGACCCCCTGCCAAAGGGGTGACCCCTTTGGAATCTCTGTTGTCGTGAATTGGACTGTGGTAATCCCCAAGTCAGTACAAAGCCGTTAGTCTCCGTGATTACCACAGTTCAATTCACGAGAATGGACACCAAGAGTTACTTCTTTAACAGAAAGTAAAGGGAAACAAAATCCTCTGCGTAAAAATATCAAAATGAGCTGAGATTTGTGACCCCGTTGTTAGTTTGCCTGAGTTTAGGGCAAAAACGACCTTATTACAAAATATATTTGACAAATCCGCTGAAATGTGATACAATAGCATTAGTCAACAAAAACAACCACGCTGATATTCAGGAGGACAAAATTATGGATATTATAAATACTCTCATTCTTGCAGCCGATTCGCCTGCAACAGGTGATGATTTCCCTGTCGTACCGCTTGTTATAGCTATTGGTGCGGCGGTCGTGATCGCTGTTGTGTCTACGGTAATTGCCGCTGTTAAAAAGAAAAAAGACGACGACGATAAATAAATCCGAATAACTGCCAAGCATAAACGCATAACTTGTTATAAATTATTATAAAAAAGTCGGAGGCGGTTATGGTTTGCAGTCTTGAGGAGCTTAAATCGAAAGAAGTAATTGATATAAAAACAGGGGAGAGACTGGGGTTTATTGACGATGTTCGTATGGACGTGTCAAGCTCCGAGGTACTCTCCCTGCTTATTTACGGCGGTTATCGGTTTTTCGGTCTTTTCGGCAAGGAAAACGATACCGAGATACCATGTGAAGCTGTTAAAGTTATCGGCAGCGATACGATACTTGTCGATTCTGTTTCGGCAATATATACAAAAAGCAAAACGTGGAGAATCAAAAGTTTGTTCGGATAGACGTTGCAAAATTCGGCAGAATATGGTATAATATTAAGGCAATTCGCACGCAGTATTTTTGCGGGTCGGTGCAGAGCAGAGGGGCTTTTGTAGCTTCTGTAATGTGGCACGCAAGCCAAATGCTGCGGAGGATTAAACAAATTTAAATTAGGAGGACTACACAAATGGCAGTAGTTTCAATGAAGCAGCTTCTTGAAGCAGGCGTTCACTTCGGACACCAGACAAGACGCTGGAACCCCAAAATGGCTCCGTATATCTTTACAGAGAGAAACGGAATTTACATCATCGACCTTCAGAAAACAGTCAAGAAGCTCGAAGAAGCTTATATGTTCGTTCGCGACATCGCTTCTCAGGGCGGCGAGGTGCTTTTCGTAGGTACAAAGAAGCAGGCAGGCGATTCTGTTAAGGAAGAAGCTACACGCGCAGGCGCACACTACGTAAACGCAAGATGGCTGGGCGGTATGCTCACTAACTTCAAGACTATCCAGACACGTATCAAGAGACTTGAACAGCTCCACACTATGGAGGAGGACGGCACTTTCGATCTTCTCCCCAAGAAGGAAGTCGTTAAGCTCAACCTTGAAATTGAGAAGCTTGAAAAGTTCCTCGGCGGTATCAAGACTATGAAGAAGCTCCCGTCAGTTCTCTTTATCGTTGACCCCCGTAAGGAAAAGATCGCTGTAGCAGAGGCTAAGAAGCTGAATATCCCGATCGTTGCTATCGTTGATACAAACTGCGATCCCGACGAGGTAGATTACGTTATCCCCGGAAACGACGACGCTATCCGTGCAGTAAAGCTTATTGCAGGTACTATCGCAAACGCCGTTATCGAGGGCAGACAGGGCGACGACGCTGTTGCTGCCGAAGCTGAGGAAGCTCCTGCTGAGGAATCAGAAGAAGCTCAGGCTGAATAATTCAATAAATTTACGGAGAGAATATTCTCTGTCTATATAACTAAACAGGAGGAAATAACAATGGGAAAGATTTCCGTTGCCGAGATCAAGGATCTCATGAAGTCAACAGGCGTTGGCATGATGGACTGCAAAAAGGCTCTTGAAGCTAACGACGGCGATATGGACAAGGCTATCGAGTTTCTCAGAGAAAAAGGTCTCGCTACACAGGCTAAAAAGAGCAGCAGAGCGGCTGCCGAGGGTATCGTTACGGCTGTTGTAAACGGCAATGTGGGCGTACTCCTTGAAGTCAACACTGAAACAGACTTCGCTGCAAATACGGACGACATCAAGAACTTCGTAAACGGAGTTGCAAATACGATCATCGAGAAGAACCCTGCGGACGTTGAGGCTCTTAAAGCCGAGACTATCAGCGGCGGCACGTCTACGGTAGGCGACGTTCTTACAGAGCTTGCAGGAATGAAGATCAGAGAGAATATCGTTATCCGCCGTTTCGTAAGAATGGAGGGCGTTCTTGCTTCTTATATCCACAACGGCGGCAGCATCGGCGTTATGGTAAAGCTTGATACAGACCTTTCCGCTGAGCAGGTAGCTGCTATCGGTAAGGACGTAGCTATGCAGTCCGCAGCTCTTAACGCTCCTTACCTCAGAAGAGAGGACGTTCCTGCCGAGGTCATCGAGAAGGAAAAGGAGATCATGATGGCTCAGATGGCTGAGGATCCCAAAATGGCTTCCAAGCCCGAGCAGGTTCGCGCTAAGATCGTTGAGGGTAAGGTAGGCAAGTACTACACAGAGAACTGTCTCCTTGAACAGGCTTTTGTTAAGGACGACAAGATGTCCGTTAAGGGCTATGTTGACGCAGAAGCTAAGAAGCTCGGCGGTTCTATCACTGTAACAGACGTTATCCGCTACGAGAGAGGCGAGGGTGTTGAAAAGAAAGAGGACAATCTCGCAGACGAAGTGGCTAAGATGATCAAGTAAATTGTTTGCGGTGTCGTTCGTTCGGCACCGCTTTAATTTCTGAATGTGAAAAAGGTGGTTTTAAAATGAAAAATGCGGCAAAGGTTTTATTGGTCGTAAGTCTGATAGGGCTGATATTGGCTCTCGGCGGATTCAGCGATACGATGCTCCTTTTTAAGGGCGACACGGTGAATATCACCGACCCTATCAGCGAGTTTGACAAAAAGGCTCTCGCACAGGGCGAGATAGATTTTGTTTACGGACCTTTCGCAACTCTTGAAGAAACTAATAAAACTTACGGTATCACAACAAGCAAGAAAGAAACTGATTTCTATATTGTCGGAAATGTTGAGTCCGGCGAGGGCTTTGCGGTGCTTTCCACAGGCAACGACGATATGAAGGCGGAGCTTTTGGCGGCTGCCGACGAATGGTATGAGTGGCTCACTTCCGATGAGGACACGCCCGAACCCGAGATAAGCATAAACTTCAAGGGCAAGCTCTGGGAACAGTACGACGATCCCGACTACGATAAATATTACAGCGAAGCTAAGGCAGACCTGACAAACGTCGGAATCGGCGAGAACGAGTACGCTTCTATGAGAATAATCGAGGGCGAAGTTTCCGTGGTTTCCGTTGTTATGTTCTTCGGCGGCATCGCAGTATTCCTCCTTTGTATTATTATCGCTGTCGTTGCGTTTGTTAAAGCCAAAAAAGCGAGCAGTACGGAGCTTAACTAATGAAGAATAATATTTTAATTAAAGTAGCGGTCGTCCTTATCGCGATAGGAGTTATTCTTACTTATGCAGGCAGTAAGGATTCAATGCTGATATTGACGGGCGATAAGGTCAGACTTTCGGAGACTTCCCAAAGCGATTTTCACGAACCGAAAATGATCGAGGGCGATGTTTTCATGATACAGAGCATGATGGACACAGAGCAGTCGTATAAACGTTTCGGTTTTATAAGGCAGTCAAAGCATACGGAATATTACCTTATTGTAAACTGCACCCGTGAGGATTGGAAAAACGCTGTCGAAACAGGCAGGCTCGGTTCGCTGAAACAGGCGTTTTACGTTATATACGCCGTTACCGACAAGGACATGATAGAAAAATGCAATGCGGCGGCTGCCGAGTACGACAAGTATTACAACGAACTCGTTGCAGGCAATATTGACGCGGATATACCCGATATAAAATTGAGCTTCGAGGGAGTGACAGCCGAACAACGCAGCGATAGTAAGTATACGTCGGGCTTGGAGAATTGGCTGAAAGGCTCGGGCATAGAGAAGTCGGACGTTGCCGAGTATATGATATATGACGGAAAAGCCGATTCCGCAGCGTTGGCGTTGTTCTTCGGCGGTATCGCTCTTATGATCATAAGCATTGCGGTTATAATAATTTCGGCAATAAAAGCAAATTCCGCTGCCAAACGTGACGAGCTTTGGTAAAGAATAAGCTTTTGTTTCTTTTGTAGGGACGCGGTGTGCTGTGTTAATTAAATAAGAAATACTTACTGAATCGCTGTTTGCAGATTAAGAGGGTTTTGTTTCCTGTATTTTCTGTTAAAGAGGTAACTTTTGGTGTCTATTCTCGGGAATTGGACTGTGGTAATCATGGAGACTAACAGCATTGAGCTGATTTGAGGATTACCGCAGCCCAATTCACGACAAAAGAGATTCCAAAGGGGTCACCCCTTTGGCAGGGGGTCAGGGGGACAGAGTCCCCCTGTTTAATCTGTAGACAGTGATTTTACAATAGACAATTTTTGACCCGCATTTTTGTGCAAACCGTACAAAAGTGTGGGTTTAATATTTATGTATAAATGACTTGCTATATTGGCAAAAATATGTTATAATTATAAAAGCGTGATTCTTTGCGCTCGCGCTACAAAAACATTTAACAATTTTCCAAAGGTAAAAAATATGAATAATAAAATAAAGCTCCTCGCCGAATCTATCGGCAAGGTAATTGTCGGCAAAGACGATACGGTAATAAGGCTTATCGCAGCTATGCTCTGCGAGGGTCATGTCCTGCTTGAGGACGTTCCGGGCGTGGGAAAAACTCAGCTTATAACCTCCCTTTCACGTTCAGTCGGAGGCAGGTTCAACAGGATACAGCTCACTCCCGATGTTATGCCCTCTGATATTGCCGGATTTACAATGTTTGACAGCAAGTCGGGCGATTTTGTATACCGTGACGGAGCGGTAATGTGCAACTTCTTGTTGGCTGACGAGATAAACCGCGCTTCGCCGAAGGTTCAGTCCGCGCTTCTTGAAGCAATGGAGGAACGGCAGATCTCTATGGACGGCGAAACTCACGCTCTCCCGAAGCCTTTTTTGGTAATGGCTACGCAGAATCCCGTTGAGACCTACGGAACTTTCCACCTCCCCGAAGCGCAAATGGACAGATTTTTTATGAAGCTGTCAATGGGCTATCCCGACGAAGCGGAGGAACTGAAAATACTCGAACGTACCGAAATGCACAACCCGATAAATAATATCGACGCTCCTGCAATGTCGGTAGAGGAAATACTCGATATGCAGCAGGACGTGCGGAAGATACGTGTGACCGATACCGTGAAAAAGTACGTGGTCGAGTTGGTGCGTTTCACAAGAACCGACAGAAATGCCGCTCTCGGAATAAGTCCGCGCGGAAGTATAGCTCTTTATAAAGCGGCAAAGGCTTTTGCGTACATATATGAGCGAGACTACGCTACTCCCGACGACGTTAAGAAAGCGGCGGTATCGGTGCTTGCGCACAGGATAATCCTTTCGCCGCAGGGAAAGAGCGAATTCGGCACGGCAGAAGCGTATGTTGAAAGCGTTCTGAACACGATACCCGTTCCTGCAATGGGGAGCTGATATGAGAAACATCATATCAATACTGTCGATAGCCGTTACACTGTTTGTTTTTACATTTTACATAGACGGCGACATCGGCATAATAATAATCGCTTTCATGGTATTTGCGCCGCTTGTGTCCTTTATTTTTGCCTTTTTCGGACGTGGCAGAGCGTTGGTGAAATTCGACTGCGACGGCTACGTCAAGAAAAACAGCAGACTTGCGGTCAATGTGAGCGTTGAAAAAAACGGTTTTTTTCCTCTCGGAATAATCGAGCTGAAATTTGCCGCAAGCGAGGTTTTCGGCAGCCTTGACAAGATGTACAAGCTGTCGGTGATAAGCGGCTATAAAAAATCCTTTACGATATATCTTGACGCTAATGTGGGCGGAAACGGCGAAATATCCCTGATTTCCGCAAGGTCATGCGGATTTTTGGGATTTATCGGCTTTAAGCTGAAAACGGAACTTCCGCAGGCGAAAAGCGTAGGAGTTATCCCCGAACTGCCCGATATAAAGTCCTCGTCAAAGCTTTTCAGAAGCATTGCGGACTCGGTCATGACGTCGGACGACGAGGAAAACAGCGACGCTTCGCTGCTTTACTCCGCTAATACCGCTCCCGGCTACGAACACCGCGAGTACGTGCAGGGCGACCCTCTGAAACGCGTCAACTGGAAACTCTCCATGAAAAAGGGCAACCTTATGGTGCGGCTTGACGAGGCTGTGGCGGCTGTTCAGCCGATAATCGCCCTTGACCTTTACCGCAGCGCAAAAGCCAAAGCGGAGGAGTCTGTGATCTCCGAGGAAAGGCTGATATGCTCTGCATTCGGACTGCTGTCCATGCTTATAAAGCAGGGTATCGCCTCAACGTTCGTTTATTACGGAGCGAACGGCGAGGTAGTTTCCGAAAGCGTGGATAATCCCGATTATCCTCCTCAGCTGCTTTTAAAGGTGCTTGCGGCGAAGGTGATACCCGACAGACGTATCGTTTTAGGGACTGATTCGGCTTGCGCATGCGTTATAGCCTCGACCGACTGCTCGGCAGGCTTGAACAGCGTAATATCGACATTTGAGGACAAAGACAGCATAAGTCTGATCGGCGTTTCGGCGGATTCCAAAAACGAAACAGGCTGCCGGATGTGGTATCTTGACGGTGACAATAACTTTAAACCGGTATAAAAATATGATTGATACAGTTAAAAAAGAATCTCTGAAAGAGTTACTGCTCAGAACTCTTGCCGACCCTGTGCTTATCTACGCAGTTATCGCCATGATGTCGATAATGAACCATTACCGAAGCAGTCTTACGGCTGTGTATGGAATTGCGGCGTACATATTGGGCTGGGCGGTGTTCCGTCTGTTCGATTACGTGAACAGGCATCATATTATCGGAGCTGTCGCCTATATAGCGTTGTTTGCGGCTTTTATCACGGGTTCAAGAATGGCGATCGCAAAGGGCGGCGAGGATTATCCTATCTCATGGGGACTGTGGTTTCTTACTCCGCAGGACGCATTGCAGTACAATAAGTGGTACACTATTGCAATGTTTATGCTTTTCCTCATTTTTATGCTGTCCGTTATTTATTACTTCACACGGGTGCGGTACAGGCTTTTCATGAACTTCCTGATACTCATTATTCCTTTTTCCATATACGGTAAGGAAAACGAGGAAATGGAGATAGGCTTTATTATCGCTCTTTGCGTGGGATTTTTCGTGGTTTTGGCGAATTTCAGGCAGCTTTCCGACAGCAAAGAAGCTGCTGCGGTGGACAAGCCCGAAATGCGGCGGTCTGCGGCGGTATTTACGATACTTTTCGCCATTGCCGCATCGCTTGTGCCTAAACCTCATGTCGAAGCGAACAGAGAACTGATAGAAACTCTTATCGACGCGGACGCTCTTACGGACAGATTTTTGTCCATGTTGAGTGTGTTCCGTGAGGATTCGGGGGGAGAGCAGTTCCGTGGTACTTTGGGGAATATACCGCTGTATTACGCAGTTTCGCCCCAGCCGCTCCGCTTGAAAACGGCGACCTTTACAAGCTACGATTACAGCAGCGACAAGTGGTCAAGCTCCGATATTGACAGCCGCTATTGGTATAGAGAGGAAACGCCCTTTACCATATACTACGGCGGCGGAGTTGCCGAGGCTGTCATGCTTGCCGCAGAAAACGACAGCGAATTTGCCGAAAAATACGGACTTTCCGAGCTTGTCAAGGACGGCTTGACGGCGGTGGACGAAAGGAAAATGACGCTATATTCTATCAATAACAGCGGATCTTCCGCGCCTGTGCCGATGGGCGCTATAGAGCTTTCAAAAACTACTTACGAGGACACTATGGGACTTACCGATGCGGGTACTGTGTTCGCCGACGAAAACAATTTCGGCGTACAGGAGCAGTTTTCGTTTACGTTTGTTCCGCAGGGATTTTTCAGCTTTGAAAACAACAAGGCGGCGGTCGAGAAGATAGCTTCCGCAGAGGATTACTATGAGCTTTTGGACGATACATGGGGCTGCCTATGGGATATTTCGGAGGAGCTTGACTACGGCGATCCCCTTAGAGATACGGTCGAGGAATATCTCGACCTGATAGATGAAAATACGGACTACTATGAAGCCGCTGTGGAGAATCTTCTCGATTACGGCGAAAACAGCCGCATATACGACCTTGCGCAGCAGCTTACGGCAGGTCTGGAGTCTCAATACGAAAAGGCGAAGGCTTTGGAGTATTATTTTATAGAAAACGGCTACAACTACGACCTTGATTATCAGAAGGCGGTCGGAGAAAACGCCGAGGATTTCCTTTTTGATACCAAAAGGGGAGTCTGCTACGAATATGCAACGGCTATGACCCTCCTTGCACGGGCGGCAGGAATACCTGCGCGATACTGCGAGGGGTTCAATATGCAGACAAAAAACGGTGACGAAAACGGTGAAAGCTACATCATAACAGCGCAGGACGCTCACGGCTTCCCCGAGCTTTACATAAAGGGGTACGGCTGGATGTCCTTTGAGCCGACAATGACAAGCGGCGTAGTTGAGGAAAAGAAAAGCGCGGCAAGTATGCTTTCAAGGTCGGGAGTGATAATTCTTATTGTTTCCGTTCTTGCTTTGGGGCTGATATTGCTTGCGCCTGCGATCGTACATCGCTTATTCCTGATACGCGTAAGGCGCAGATCGCCTAACGAGGCTGTTTCTGCGGTTATGCGGCGGATATGCAGAGTGTACGGCATACCCTGTACATCGTCTGTCCGTGAGGCGGCGTATGCTGTTTCGGAACGTTCGGGAGCTGACGTCACAGCGGCGGCGGAGCTTTTTGAAATGGCTGAATACGGCGAAAAGGAGCTTTCCGAGAATGACAGAACAAAAGCGATAGAAGTTTATATTTCCGCCTGCAACGCTCTTAAAGAAGCTAAAAAGGCGGAAAGAAAGTCACGCAGAGTTAAATTTAGGACTGCAAAATAATATTCTGAATAAGGAGAATGATTCCAATGCAGCATAAAAAAATCATAGGCATACTTACGGCTATAGTTACGGCGGCTTGCTGCGGCGCGGCAGGAACAGTATCCGCTGCGGCAAGGGCGGTCGAGGAAACTTCCGTATCGTCCGATTCGGCGTCCGTTTACAGCGAATACCGTGAATGGAGCCAGCTTGACCCGAGGTGGGGCAATACGCCTATGGGCGGCACGACGATAAGACGTTCGGGCTGTCTCATTACGTCCTTGGCGATAATGGCTGTCCACTCGGGTTCTATCGACAGTGCGGCGATGGCAAATCTCGGTATATCCGATATCGAGCAGTTTAACCCGTCAGTTCTTGCAAACGCTTATACAAGCGTGGGTGGTTTCTCCGGCGGCGGAGCTATCAGCAGTTGGGGAACTATACATACTCTTATCCCGAATATTACTTGGGGCAAGGACGCATATCTGAAAAACACATCGAAGAAAGCGGCAGCGGAGGAGCTTACTTCCCTTATGGACGAGGGTTGGCACATAATCGCCCGTGTAAACAACGGCGGCTTTCATTGGGTATACATCGAGTCTGTCGGAGAGGACGGCTCTATCACGATGTGCGACCCTGCTATGGATACTCACGATCTTTACGAGGGCTATCCCTCTGGACTTCAGGGCGAATACTGGGCGTTAAAGGGAACGAACGCTCCAAACGAATGCGATGCTGCTCCCAAATACGAGGCGGCTCTCGGTATCGAGATAACGTCCCTCCCCGAAAGAACGATATTCAACTGCGGCGAGGAACTTGACCTGACGGGCGGCACGGTAACTCTCAGCGGAGTTGACCCGAAAACAGGCGAATGGACAAGCGAGCCTGTTCCTATGGATTCTGAAAATATCAGCGTTGACGCATCGGCTTACGACCCGAACACTTTCGGCAGCTATGATATTGTCGTAAAGGCTGATATGGGCTACGCTTCGGCTGAAACAGTATTTCAGGTGACTGTTTGCGACGGCGAATTTTTTGTCGGCAATGATTCGCCCGTGGCGGTATACTCCGAGCAGGGCGGCGGCTCAGTGCAGTTTTCTCTTAAAAAGGGAAACGTCGTTCATATCGGGGAATACAGCGGACAATACGGATTTATCGCCTCCGAGGACGTTTCGGGTTGGATAGATATGTCGCAGCTCGAAAAAACCGAGGCTCACGTTCACGTTAAGGGCGACCTTAACAGCGACGGTATTGTTGATAAATACGATCTGTCCCTGCTCAACAGCTACTTACAGAACAGGGAGCAGCTCCCCGACTGTATTTCGACGCTCACGGCATCGCAGCTTGAAGCGGCTGACCTGAACGGCGACGGCTCTGTTGACCTTATGGACGTTCGGGAATTTCTGACAACGATATAGTGCGGAGGTGAAAGCATGGAATGGACGGAAGTTAATATATTTACCTCTGCCGAGGGCATAGAACTGCTGTGCGCAAAGCTTCTCGACATCGGCGTAAAGGGCTTTGTTATAAAGGATTCCGAGGATTTCAAGGAGTTCCTTGACAATAAAAACGGTCAATGGGATTACATTGACGACGATCTCATGGGACTTGCGGACTGCGAGACTTGCGTTACCGTATATCTGCCCGACAACGATCAGGGCGCGGATATGCTCGTATCCATAAAGGCGATGCTGAACGAACTGAAAGCAGCCGATACGGAAAAGCTTTACGGCAGGCTCGAAGCCGAGCTTTCAAACATTCGCGAGGAGGACTGGGCGAATAACTGGAAGCAGTATTTCAAGCCGTTTAAGGTCGGTGAAAAGTTGGCGGTAAAACCCTCGTGGGAGGAGTATTCGGACGACAGCAGAGTTATCCTTGAAATAGACCCTGCGTCGAGCTTCGGAACAGGTCAGCATCACACGACACGGCTTTGTCTGGAGCTTCTTGAGAAGTCTCTGAAAAAGGGCGATACGATACTCGACATGGGCTGCGGCAGCGGAATACTTTCAATTGCGGCAATGCTTTTGGGAGCGAACCATGCTGTCGCCGTTGACATTGATGAAAACGCTGCGGCAACGGCAAGGGAAAATGCCGAGAAGAACAATATCCCCGAGACTTCATATAAGACGTATTTCGGCAATATTCTGACCGATGAACGGCTTGCGGACGCTATTGACGGCAGCTACGATATTATAACTGCGAATATCGTTGCGGACGTGCTTATCGCTATGAAAGATCACTTTGCGCGTTACCTCAGAAACGGCGGAACTCTTATAATTTCGGGTATTATTGAGGAACGTATGGACGAAGTGCTGTCGGCTGTCGAAAGCGCAGGTTTCACAAAAAAGGAAGTCAGCGTAAAAGAGGGCTGGGCTGCGGCTGAATTTATAAAATAAAATTTAAGGAGAATGATACAAGTGGCTTTATTTAAGAAAAAGAATCAGACTGAGGAGAAAGCTCCCGCTGCTGATACGAATATCGACTGCAAGGAACTGGTATTGGCTGCACTCGACAAGAAAATGGAAAAGGGAAATCTCTACGACGGCTGTATAATCATGCCGAGAGGTTTTACTATCGACGTTAAAACGGGCAGAGTTGAGGATAAGGACGAGGTCAAGCTTCTGCAAGTCATTTTCATCGTTACGCATGACGATTTTGACGAGCCTCTTATCGACCCTGTTGACGCTCAGGGCAAGACCTTTGAGGAGGCTGCAAAAATGGCGGTCGAGATATTCTACGGCGGCGTATGGCATCCGCTGGATCAGGCTCTTTACAAGAAATCGCCTATCCATATTCCCGTGACATATCTGAATCAGCGTTACAATTTCGATATGTATGCGCAGTCTATCGTAAGAATAGGCGCAGGGGAAAAGGGTCAGCCAACAATGCTGGTAGGCTTTATCAAGAACGAGATACCTAAGTACCTCGGTTCAAAGAAGTATTACTGGCTGAGGATATACCTTGCTAAGCACAGGGACAGAGAGATCATCGAGGTAAGAATAAACGGTTCTGTCTGCACCGAGCTGAACAGATTCTTTAAGCCTTACGTTGATTCATGGAACGCTGAAAATACGTTTATCTGCGAAAAACAGTACGCAATATTCGTTCAGCGTGAGGACGATCAGTGTCCCTTTAAGAAAGAGACTGTTGTCGAGGGCGCAAAATTCGTCGTTGAAAAGCTTATCAACGTTAAAAATAACGATGAGTACATGGCAATGGCAAACGAGCTGGACGAAATGATGGGCAACAAGGATCTTGCGGCTGAAATAAGAATTTTTGTTCCCGAGATCATGGCGAAACTTACCCTCGGCTATCAGGAGGGCGACAGCCTGTTCCTCCTCGATGGCGATAACAGGATAGAGTTCAAGAAAACTCAGCTTCGTTCTTATTTCTATATCCAGCAGGTGATTCTGGAGTTCCTTAATCAAAGACCTCCGCAGGAAGCCGTTCAGAGTATTGTCGGCAAGAGCGTTGCGTTCAGAGAACTGAGAAAGATCATTCAGAGTGCAAACGAAAAGGCTAAGGCTGAGGGTAAGGACGCCGAGTTCGCTCCCAAGGATATGTTTGTTCCCGGCACAGCTTATAAGGTAGGCAACGAGAATTATAAGGCTTGGTAATTTCAAGAAGTAAAGGAATACACTAAAGCGTTCTAACATTGGGATTCGCTTTAATGAGCATTGTTGCTTTTGTAGGGACACGGCGTGCCGTGTCCGTGCTAAGGGAACGCCCTCTCTTGCAGGGCGTTCCCTCTTTCAAAACAGTCCGCAGGACTGTTTTGAAATTCACCCTTTGCGGAGCGCTTAAACGCTATGCAGGGCTTCGCCCCGCACCCCACC
>Ga0129308_1001136_pt1 | contig 30462 bp, 20 predicted proteins | sample L827metagenome_FD_94440 | JGI IMG/M metagenome (GOLD analysis project Ga0129308, IMG submission 94440) | Ring-tailed lemur group fecal microbial communities from Wisconsin, USA - L827 metagenome | ecosystem: Host-associated > Mammals > Digestive system > Large intestine > Fecal | place: USA...
ACATCACCCAGCTGTGAGTAGTCGCGCGGGTCACCGAAACGGCAGAGCGAATAGCTGTCCCAAAGCACACCGTAGTTCTTATTAGACACGATAAAGGGTACAGACACCTTTGTATTGTACTGGAACAGTTCCTCATTCTTACCTTTATAGTTGAACTCATCCGCCTGGTGCTGGCCCAAGCCATAGAAAGCTTCATCATTGCCTGCCGACTGGAATACCTGACGTACTGTATATCCTTTCGTACCTTCCACTTCCACCGGAGTAAAGGTCCGTCCGTCAGAGTCTTCAGCCAGAATCTGCTTGCCATCGGCATCCGTGAAGCGTACCTCACCCGTTGTCTTGGACACGATGGCACACAGTTCCGATGTCTTGACAGTCACTTCATCGCCCTGCTCTTCGACTTTAAAGTCGGTCTTATTCTGCTGAGGAATCACAATGAGACTCTGCTCCTTTGAAAATTCCTTCTCAGGAGTAGCCGATACATGAATGAGCTTCTCGCCCATTACTTCCAATCTTACTTTACGCACATCCGTCGGTTGCTGCTGCTTGACTTCCACAACAACACCGTTCCCGGTCTTTTGGAATCCGCCTCCGGAACATGCGGCGAGCATCCATCCGGCAAGCAAATAAACTGAAGTGTTTTTCAATTTCATATTACTGTTTTTAAAGTGAATTTTCTCCGATGTAAAAATAGAAAGTTTCCTTCAAAAACAAGTCCTCCCGATGTTGAAACAAAAGGGCGCTTTTGATTCCCCTAAAAGACAATATGTTTCTGTAAGGGGTATCTTTTGTTATTTGCCCTCTCTTTCTTGATAAACAGAGGGCAAAACGCCGAATTCATCCTTGAAATATTTGCTGAAATACTTGGGGTTGTTAAAGCCCAACTGATACGCTATCTCCGATACATTTTGCTGACTCTCGCGCAGCATCTGCGCCGCTCTTTTCAGACGGATGACACGGATAAACTCAATGGGAGTCTTGCCGGTTATCTGCAAGAGTTTTTTGTAAAGATGTACCCGGCTCATGCCCAATCCCCGGCTCAATTCTTCTACAGACAAATCACACCGGCCGATGTTCGCCTCCACATATTTGATGGCATTTTCCACCAGCTTTTCGTCCAGTGAAGTAATGGCTATTTCACTTGGTTCGGGGTCGATGAGCGACTTTGCCTTGCGCTTCTTGCTCAGGTCAATCAGCTTGCGCATACGCAGAATAAGGATTTCCACATTGAAAGGTTTCGTCACATAGTCATCCGCACCGATGGTCAACCCCTCCACTTTATCTTCCACAGCTTGCCGTGCAGTGAGCAATATCATCGGAATGTCACTCGTGCGCTTATCGGTCTTCACCCAGCGGCACAATTCATTCCCGTCCATCTCGGGCATCATTACGTCGCTGACTATAATATCCGGCATCAATTCCGGTATTTTCTGCCAAGCCTCCCGACCATTGGAAGCTGACTGTATACAGAAATACAAGCTCAGGCTATCTTTCATGAAGGCAACCAAATCTTCATTATCGTCCACAATCAGAGCCAACGGCTTTTCCTTTTCATCTTCATTACCCTCCTCCATATCGTCCGGAAGGTCATCCGGAAACGGTTCGTCTTCCATACCCGGCAAAAGTTCCTCATGCTCTTCCACCTCTTCCGCAAGCTGAGCAGGCTTAAGGGGGGGGACCTGCACATGTTTAACCGGAAGTTCAATCAGGAACACACTACCGGAACCTACATTGTCGACAACACGTACCGTACCCTCATGCAGCGTCACAAAATCCCGTACCAAGCTTAAGCCAATGCCACTACCCGTTGACTGATGTTCCGGTTCTTCCTGCTCCACCTGATAGAAGCGTTCGAAAATACGTTCCTTGTCTTCATCCTTAACACCGACACCGGTATCCGATACCTTTATCAGCAACTTCCCAGGAATCTCTTTCGACATTTCCAACGCCACATCCACACGTCCCCCATCCGGAGTAAACTTAAAGGCATTGGACAGAAGATTCATCACAACTTTACCAATCTTATCCTCGTCGAACGACATGTTCAGCGATTCCATAGCCGAGAAGAATGTCAGATGCACATGTTTCTTTTCAGAAAGCATCAGAAAAGAAGTACAGATATTGCGCACATACGCCACAATATCCCCCTCGGACAAAGTCAGATGCAGTCCCGCCATCTCATTCTTACGGAAATCGAGCAACTGGTTGACCAAATTCAACAAACGCTGCGCATTGCGGTACATCAGTTGCAGCTTGCCACGCAGCTTTTCGTCCGTAATCTCCTTCATCATACTTTCCATCGGCGATATAATCAGCGTAAGCGGCGTACGTAGCTCATGGCTGACATTCGTAAAAAAGCGGAATTTCATCTGGCTCAGCTCCTCCTTTTTCTTTGCATCTTCTTCTATCTGACGAATTTTGAACTTATTGCGCTCCCTACGTTGTACGCTATAGAGTGAGAAGAAAATAACCCCTATAATCAGAAGGGCATAAACAATATATGCCCACGGAGTCATCCAGAAAGGCGGAAGAATGACAATCTTCAGAGAAGCCTCTTCAGTGCCCGCATATCCGTCACTGTTTGTAGCCTTCACTCTTAGTGTATAAGTCCCAGGAGCCAGATTGGTATAGGTAACGCGATGCATATCGGACATGCTCGTCAGCCAGTTTTCATTAAATCCTTCCAGTTTATAGAAATACTGAGTCTTTTCGGGCAACACGAAATTGTCCGAAGCAAACAGTACCGTGAACACATTCTGCTTATAACCCAGAACCACTTCCTCTGTTTCATTCAGAGCCTCCTGCAATATGACGCGTCCTGCATATTCCTCACCCACCTTCACGTCTTCATTGAACAACTGGAAACCGGTAAACATGACCTTGGGCAATGTGCGGTTGTACTTTATGTTGCCCGGCCGGAAGCGATTCAGTCCATATAGTCCTCCCACTACAATCTCGCCCGTATGCAGTCGTTTGAGGGAACGCTGGTTGAAGTCACAACTCTGCAACCCGTCCTTGTCGTTGTAAGTATAGCAACGGAACACGGGCTGCTCCGTCTTGCCGTCAACGGACAACACCACATTTATCAGTTCTCCTCCGGTACTGACCCATATACTTTTGTTTTCATCTTCCGTAATACCCAATATCAATAGTTTGGAGAAACCGGGCTTGATAGGCACTTCGTACAATTCATCCCGTTTGTTGTCATACACATTCAAGCCTTCACGCGTGGCTATCCATAGCAAGCCGCGACTATCTTCGTAAACCTGATTTATGTTTTGGTTGGAAAGTCTTGTTTTACCCGACTTTGTACCTGCAAAATTTGTAATCTCTCCGGTTCTCAGGTCCATGAAAGCCATCCCTGCCGAAGTGCCGATAATCAGATTATTGTCACAGCTGATGCAGAGGGATGAGATATAGTCCGACACAAGGTTTGAATTACCTGTAGAATAAGTGGTAAATATTCCCGTCTGAGGATTCAGGCATTGCAATCCTCCCCCCAACGTACCAATCCAGATATTTTTGTCCGCATCTTCTGCCAATGCCCATACATTATCGTAGACCAGTGAGTTGCTGTCTCCCTTACGGGACCGGTAATGGATAAAGCGGTTCCCGTCATAGCAATTCAGTCCGCCCCAGAAAGTACCTGCCCACACTCTGCCGCTACTGTCCCGAAGAAGGCAGACTATGACATCACTCGAGATAGAGCGGGAATCTGCCGTATGCGAAAAAAACACACGCTCATCTGTCACGCTATTCCAGCGAACCAGCCCGCGGTCATTGGTTCCCACCCATACGATATCATCGCCTCCGTCCTCCACACAATTGATGTCACCTACATCGGCAATGCCGAACTTGAAGATACTTTCATTATAGTAAGAGACGCCCTTCTTGTAGGTTCCCACCCACATCGTACCGGCCTCATCCTCATAAAGAGCCGTTATTGTGTTGTTGGACAGAGTACGCCCGTTATTGGGGTCATTCGCCAGACGGATTTCCCGTCCTGCCGGTTCTATCAATTCAATACCATCCTGATCCCTGCCTACCCATATACATCCGTATTTATCCTGTGCCACAGCACGTACGGTATTGTAAGCGTCCGTTCGTGGAGAACGCTGTTCCCAGACCTTCTGCGGAAGGTGATAAACCCACACACCTTCCACACTGAATATCCACGCCCGTCCGCTACGATCGACAAACAGCTCAAAAACAGCATCATTTGCCCCCCTGCGATCTTCGGCAACGCCTGGATTGACCCACTTAATATTGCGCTTTTCTTTGTCTATACATGCCAAAACACCGTTTCTCAGAATCAACAGAATCCCTTCGGCACACTCTCCCATATCAGACACCTCGGCTTCCACAACAAGTTTATCCGATTCTTCTACTGCCACAACGCTTTTCTGCCCCTCTCTATAGCTGTAAACACCTTTACCATTAATATAAATCCAGAAAGTCTTTTCCTTATCAATATAGACAAGTGAAGGATTTCCGGTCAGACCGACATTCCACATCCAGGCTTCCACATTACGGTCGAAAACATCGTAAGCCGAGTTGTAAATGGCATACCCACTTCCCGTATGTATCCACAAATTACCGGACGCATCTTCCTGTATATCCTCAACATAACTATCGGGAAGAGACCTCTCATTATCCTTCTGGCTGCGATAAATTTTGATATCGTAACCATCATACCGGTTCAGCCCCGAAGCTGTACCAAACCACATGAATCCGTTTGAATCTTTATAAATGGCATTAACCTGATTATTGGAAAGTCCGTCTTTCACTTCCAAATGTTTAAACATGTAGTCGTGTGAAGCAGCAGAGAAACATACCATCCAAACCCACAAGAGCAATAGTTGCAGTCTTTTCATACTATCAGAGCTAAGGGAAGTTATTTTTATTGCAAATGAAGTGAAAAACAAACAGAAAAGCAAGGAAAGACAAGTTTTTTTAAAGAAGGAGAAGCATATCCCTCGCGGACATACTTCTCCATAACCAATCAAAAAAAACTATATCAACAATCTTTGTAACCTCTTATAAAACCTATTTGTATGATACTTTTGAAAACTGTCTTTATCCACCACTCAATCAGTAAGGATATTTACCGGCTGCGGCTCCTTTCATGATGCCCTCAATGGCATAAGCCTCCTTCGCCGTACCCGTGCCACGGTTCATGTCACCGCCGGTTTCCCAATAGAAGGGAACACAACCGTGGTTTTTCGCCTCGCGGGTGACCACCTCATTCCAGTAGGCGCGGCTCTTGTTGTGCATCTCCTGGTTTTCGCCCACCGTGCGCTTCGTGGCGGCATATTCGCCGATGATTGCCGGGACTCCCTTGTCCGCAAACGCGGCTTTCATCAGTTTGAACTGTTCTTTCACGTGCGCCTCTTCGCCCCAAGTGGGGTTGTGTTCCGAGCCTGCCACGTGGTTATCCTTTCCCCAATACCAGAAGACATTTCCCCAGCTTTCATCTTTCTCCATCATGCAGAAGTTGTACGGTTCATAGAAATGGACTTCCGCCATCAGCCGGTTCTCCACCACATCCGTAGGCAAGGCATATACGCCGCCCGTGGCATCGCTGATTCGTGTTGCCGGGGCTTGGACCACCAGGCAACGCATGGCATTGTTTCCTCCGGTGGCACGCACGGCATCCACGAACGATTGTTCGTACTTCATGATGGTGCGTATGTCCTCCGCGTTCTTGAACTTGTTGTCTGTCGCAACCGTCTCGTTCATGCCCGGCTCGTTGCATCCGGCAAAGAGCAGGTGCTCGTCGTAGTGGTTCAGCTTCTCGGCAATTTGGGTCCACAGCACTTTCTGCTTGGTGTTGATTGCCTCGTTGTAACCGCCCAAGATGTGGTCTTCCAGCCAACCGCCGTCCCAATGGATATTGACGATGGCATACATGCCGTTTGCCACGCAGTAGCCCACTACTTCATCCACACGCGCCAGCCAGGCGGGGTCTATCTCGTTGGTGGCCGCGTTCTTCAAGTGCGAATTCCATGCGCAAGGGATGCGGACGGCATTGAATCCCAAGGCTTTCAGGCCGGCAATGTAGGTGCTGCTCACCTGGGGGTTGCCCCAGCTTGTTTCGCCATCGGTAGCTTCCAACGTATTGCCGATGTTTATGCCGGCATACATCTTGGAGGCAAGTTCTGTGGCATCGCTCTCCATACCCGTGTCAGGCACTTCGGGTTTGGCGGCGGCTTCTTGCTTCACGCTGATGCGGCCTATCGCGATGTTGCCGCTTTGGATGTTGATGACAGCTTCGCGCGGCGAGGTTTCCGTATTGGCTTCCACCGTGGCATAATAAAGCATCTTTCCTTCGTTCTTTTCCGACACCTTGCACCAGTCGGCATTGCTCGTCACCGTCACCGGAGCATCGGCTTCCAGCAACAAAAGGTCGCCTTCGCCCGAAGCGGAGAGGTTCAATCCACCCGTCACGATTTTCACATGGGGAGTAAGCGGGCTGCCTTCGTTGTCCGAACAAGCAACCATGATACAAACTAATAGGAACGCTGAAAGTACAGCCGCAAATTTGAAATGTTTAATGGTATTCATCATCATGTTTTTTACGTATTAAAATAATGGTTAAATCATCGACTACAAAAATAGTGCAAAAAGCGGAAACCGCCCCTACCCGATGTTATATGGAACGGTATAATATGTTTCCTATGGGGACTAAGAAGTTATCATCGAGTGGCATATAGTACTTTTCCTATATATCCAGGCTCCATCGGCCACTTCATCCATCCTTTCATTGATGCAAAAGGGAGCGTAAAGAAAGGGAGCGGCTGGAACGGTGAAGGAAGGGATGAAGTGCATTCATTCCGGGCGGTGCATCCCCGTTGCAGTGTTGCTGCATGCCCACTGCAAAGTCATTGCACACTTTTTGCAGTCGCACTGCAAAAGGAACGCAGAAGCTTTGCAGTGGGATTACACTGATTATCAGACGACTATATTTTCACCCAATCCAATGACTATATCCCCAAACATAGAAGGAAACAAGAGCACCGGAGGAAGGAGAGCCAAAATGCAGGGTGGAACACAAATTACGCAAATTAATGCAAATCGCATATATTGATAATCTGCGGATTGGTTATAGTAGTTGCGAAAAGAAAAGCGAATAGAGAGAGTATCTTAATTCCCCTCCTCCGGGGAGGAGGAGAAGTAAGCCACTCTGTATTTTTTCGCAAACCAATTCTGTTCGACTATAAAACGATATTTGTGTAATTTGTGTTCCATTGCCGGTTTTGCCCCCAGTTCTAATACAACAGAGGCATACAGAGTTCTTTCTTTTAGAAACTCCGTATGCCTCTGCGTGGTCAATCAAATCAAAACCCTTGTGCCCTTACCATTGGGGCATCGCAAACAAGCGATGGAAACTGAACTTCACCTCCATGGAAGAAGAGAAGCCGAGTTCCTTGATGACGTCGCCGTCGGGAGTGCCGAAAGCACAGCCGCTTGCCTTTGTGGAACCGTAACAATTCCAAAGCTCCAGGCGGTATTTTGGGGACTCATTGGCATCAATCACCTTGGAAGCATCGTAGCCGGTCACTTCCTTGCCGTCCAGGTAGAGGTTGTCGAGCGTGGCGTGCAAGCCGGGGAAGTACCCGTAGATGTCCGCCACTTCGATATAGGTCATGATGGAACCGGCGGCATAATCGGCGGCCTCGTACTTGATGTCGAACTGCGAAGCCAGAAGGCTGTACTGGAAGTTCTCGTACTTCACTTCAAACGTAGCACCTTGGTTGTAGCCCCAGTCGCTGACCCAAGAGGGACTGACGGTGACCAGATTGGGCGTATAGGTGCCGGCACCGTTGCTTGTAATGGAGACAATGGTGAAGGTCACTTCGAATGTCCGGTTGAAGGCGAGTGCCGTTTCGTTGGTCGTTTCACCGCCGCCGGGTTGGAAGGGCGTGTCTTTCAAGCCGTTCCAGCTGTCGTTATGTCCGCATCCCCAGATGTTTGCCATCTCAATGCGGTAATTGCCGTTCCCCTCGATGTCACCGTAGAAGAATTTGGCGGCATCGAACTTCACCTCTTCGCCATCGGCTTTGATGCCGTCTATGCGGACAAAGGCATCGGGATAGTCTTTGGCATAGCCTACCAAATCCAACAGATAGACCATTCCGGCGGTACGGGGGTATTCGGTGTTGAACGTAAGGGTGTAAGTGCCCAGACCGGCTTCGCCTGCCGGCACCGTGAGGGTAGCCGAGTTCCAACAGTCGAGAGTCTCCGCATCATTTCCACCGTAGCAAGTCAGCTTTGCCGTATATCCATATTTGTTGATTTGCGGGATGTAGTTGACACTAAGCAGGCAAGGTCCTTGGCTGGGGTCGGTGCGCACCACTGCCAACTGCATGGAGGTCTCCGTCAGGGAGAGGATGCGGATACGGTTCTTCTTGTCGTCCACAAAATTGGGCACGTAATTGGCAGGAGCGAGGATGTCCACGTCGAGCGTAATCTCCTTCTTCTCTTCGTCGATGACGAAGGTGCCTTCGCTCTCCGTAAACGTGCCTTCGGCGGTCACTTGCGAGACTTTTACTTTGTTCACGCCCTCTCCTTCCCAGAAGGTCATATAGCCACGGCAGTTGTCGGCACTTCCGCCCACAGCCCAAGAGTTTCCGGCAAAGTCGGCAGCCCAGCACCAAGAGTCGCCCAACACAGGCTCGCCGTTGGTGACAGTGGCCCAACTGTCGTCCGTTCCATAGAAATAAGTAGGACCGGGGAAGGTGATGTAAGAGCCGTCGGTGTTCAGGTCGATTTCCCACGTCTTATAGAGTAACTCTTTCTTGAAAGGCACGTTCTTTGCCACAGATACCGGGCGGATGGCCAATGCCTGGTAAACCGGCGTGGTGATGCGCCTGTCGGTACCGTTGGTGAAGTGATAGCCCATGGCAAACTGAGGGTCGGAAGCGTTGATGGAACCGGAAAGGTAGTAGCCTTCCACACCTGCCCCCGTCGTGATGCCTTCCGTGCGCGAACCTGCGGCGGGCAAGAAGATGGAGTTTCCGTTAGGACCGGTGAACTTGTAGCCGGCCACACCGTCCACCTCCGTCCACTCCTTGGCACAGAGCGTGAAGAGTTCTTCAAAATCGGCGATGGTGGGCATTGTCACCTTGCCGTTGAATGCCTTGTTGGCAATGTCACCGGCTGTCTTGTAGATGTCGGCCGAAGCATACTGCGCGGGGTCGAGGCTGGTGTTGAAACCGGTCATGTCGCCGAAGCCGTACAAGCCGCCGATTTCCGATTCGGACACGGCACCCACGTTGTACTTCGCCCACTTGGTGGAAAGCCCAAGGTCGACAAGGTCGTTGTCAAGGTCGAAAGTGTGCCCGGCGGTCGTGAAGGACTTCTCTTCTCCATACACCACGCCTGTGCCCAAGTCGAGGTAAGCCGCATAATGGTAGGTGGTGTTGGGCAGCAAGCCTTTCACCTCTACCGTATAGTTGCTTTGTGCCGTGGTGGCGAAGCGCACGCCTGCACGCACGTTTTCCGTTCCCTCTGCCCCCGACACGATGATGCCGCTTTCCGCATCTGCCGGAAAGTCTGCCAACGAGCCGGCCAGTGTCGCCTTGTTGGCACCCACGCCGGCAGCATCGCCGGTAGTGGCACGGGCATTGGTCAGCACCAGGCTCTTCACTTCGCCCTTATAGGTGACTTTGCCTTGCAGGGTGACGTAAGCCTGGTAATAGAAAGTCTGGTTCACACTGCCGCTTATCGTGGCGGCGAACTCGCTGCTGCCCGTGGCTGTCACCTTCTCGGTGAGCGCATCGGAGGCAGCGCCATAATTGAACCCGACGACGTAAGCGCTTGCCGCTTGTCCGTCGAGTCCCGTTACCGTTCCGTGCAGCGTTGCCGAAGTAGGGGTCACGTCTGCCGAACCCGTCACCACCGAGTCGTCGGTGAGCAACGGCTGTTTGCTGATGGCATAGTCGTCATCGCTGCATCCCGCCACAAACATACTTATGACGAGTGTCATTATTCCGAATAATATCTTGTTCTTCATCATACCAAATCTTTATTAATGTTTCATTCGTATTTAGGAGTTAAGCAGTTACTCAATCGTCATGGAAACCACCTCGACCTGAACATTCGGATTTCCGTCTTCCAGCGTTTCCACAGTGGCAAGTCCCTTGTTCTGGATGCCGATGACGAGGCAGCAATCTGTTTCAAAGGTCTGCGTAGCCCCGGTGGTGTTGGTCAACGATACGGTTTGAACCGCTCCGGCGGCAGTATCAAAGTTGGAAGCGTGTCCCAAGTCGTAACAGCCGTCCTCAAACGCATTCTCGATTTTGTTTTCCATAATCACGGTCTTGGGAGCCGCTCCTTCGTTCCAAGTGATGCCGCCCAGCACTTTGTACTTGATTGTCAACGTCTGGTTCTTTTTCAGCTTCACCTTCGTGATGTCCAGGCATTCGTTCTTGCCGCCCCAGGAGTTATAAAGCTGTATGCGCAGGCGGTCGGGATTTCCATCACCGAAGATGACCTCCAGCTTGCTGTTGTCCACCTTGATTTCCGTGGGTCCCGTCGGGCCTGTGGTGATTTTCTTGTAAAGCAGGTTTGCCACCAGGTAAGAGTTCACCTCTCCGTTTTCGTCCCTTGATTCGGGCACGCCGATGGTTAATGCTTCGCCAGCCTCCACTTTGAGTACCGTGAACGTGTTTCCGGTCACGGCAACCGTACGCTGGTCGCTGGTTGCTGTCAGGATGGTAATCTCCTTGTCGAAGGTCAGCACACCGTTTGCAATGGCCACCTTGCCGCTCGCTTCGCCACATTCGTATCCGTAAGTGCCGTCGGAAGCCTTGCTCAGAATCAGTTCAAAATCTTCGGCCTCGATGCCTGCGACCGGTGCCCAAGTGTCGTTGTACGAACCGCCTGTCACGCTTTCCCACTGCTGTGCGTTGGGAGAGCCGTTCCACCACAGCCAGTCGTAAGGGGCTTCAAGGTCGAGGTTGAAGTTCATCTGGTTGCCGACGTAAGTCACGCCGTTGATTTCGGTAGTGAAGAGGTCGGTCGGCAAGTTGTCGAAGATGGGAAGCACGGGCGCCACTTTCTCTATCTTTCCGCTCTCTTCCTTCGGGATACATTCGCCCTTGGTCTTGATCACCTCTTCGGAAACGAAGTTCCATACCAGATACCAGTTGCCTTCGGAGTTGGTGCGCTTGGTCACCAACTGCAAGATATACGGGGTCAGTTCTATGATTTGGATGTCCTGTGTGTAGTTGGAACAAACTTCGTCAAAGCCCACGTTGTGCATCGCATAGCAATCGGTGAACGAGATAAGCGGCTTTACCTTGTCCGTAAGGTTCATATTGAACTTGCCTGCCATGTCCACTCCCGTGCTGGAGCCTTTCGTGCCGGCCTCACCGCGATACATCGTGGCCACGCAGCCGTTGGCTGCATCCATGCTGAATGTCATATACGAGTCCATATAGGGGTCGTCCTCCGGAATCAGCCAGCTTTGGAAACCGGGGTCCCAGTTGGGCTTCCAGTTGCCGGTGCCGAAAATGATGTCTTTATAGACCCCGTTCTTCTCTTCTTCCGGCGTATAGCCTGCACCGTCGCCGTCGGGGTCGTAGGGTGCAAGATACATCACCGGCCCCGAGCACTGCCCGATGCCATAGTTGGCATCACACGGATACCACTTCTTGCTGATGCCCGCAGCCAGAGTTTCGGCATCGGGAAGGGCGTCGCCAGACCTGAAATCCTTGTCGGCAAGCAGGAACCACTTCTCGTCTTCCAGCAAGGAGAAGTCGTTCTTCGGCAACGTGAACGTGTAAGGTTCGCCATACACCACGCCTCCGGGCGTTTCTGCCCCGAAAGTCACCTCGTAAGAGCCGGCAAAAGGCAATTCGATGGCGAACTCGTCCTCCTGCGAACGTCCTTGGGGAGTGACCCACAACGGCGTGCAACCTGCCAAATTGGACTTCAGCAACACTTTGTTCCCTTCGACCGTCACGGTGTAGGCGGAGCCTTGCACCAGGTCGCCGGATTCATACGTCTTCTTGCCCATATCATACTCTTCGGGCGTACAAGCCGACCACATCAGCATCAAGCCGGCAATGAGCGAATATATGGATTGATTCAATTTCATGATAAACAATGATTAATGTTTGATGATTAATGGTTAATGATTCACTCCTACCAGCCGGCGTTTTGGGTAAGCACATTGCCCGAAAGGGTTATCTGCGTGTTGGGTATCTGCATCAAGCCTTTCTTGGCGGTGAAGTTGCTTTCGGAGAAAGAGGTGGTTGCTTCCACTCCTCCGTTCATCACTTTGGCACCGTTTTGTGCGGCGGCGATGGCGCGTGCAGCGTAGGCGCCGTCTTTCTCGTAGCGCATCAAGTCCCAGTAGTGTACGCCCTCAAAGGCAAGTTCGATGGCGCGTTCGTTGCGGATGTTCTCTATGCTGTAGGGCAAGGACTCGCCGGGGTAGGCACGCTGGTGAACCTTGTTCAGCCCGGTGGCGTTGCCATTGAGTTCGGAGTGCATCAGCAGCACGTCGGCATAGCGCACGATGGTATAGTCTTGATAATAGGTGATGTTCTGGTGCTGTTCGCCCAACTTGAAGCCCACTTCCTGGCGCGTTCCGTCGGCAAAGCACATCGGGGCATACTTGCGGGTGTAGTAACCGGTATATTCGTAGGTGTCGTTCACGTCGGCATTGAAACCGGCATCCTTGCAGCTCCACACGCAAGCGTTGAAACGGGGGTCGTTCTTGTACTTCTCCACGAAGGCGGGAGTCACGGAGCAGGCTCCCCAACCGCTGGCGATGCATACGTTCACGGCACTCTTGTTGCGCGGGCCCAGATAGACGGAGAAGGTATTGCCATCGCCGTTGCCATTGTAGTCGTGGGTCGTGTTCATCTTCAGGTTGAGCACGATTTCCTTTGACAAGTTGCCCTGTCCGGCTTGCCAAGCGGCACCGTCGTACCACTTTCCGGCGTAGGTCGTGTTCCAGGCGTATGTACCGACACTCGAAGCGTCGGTGGTACAAGCCGGCATCCAGAAGTCGGCATAATTGCTTTCCAGTTCATAGCCGCCGTTCTCCACCACGTCGTTGATAGCCGCCACGGCATCCGCCTTGCTGCAAGCGGGATGCTCTGCGCCGTAGTAACCGGTATAATAGAGGTAGGCGCGTGCCATCAACGCCTCCACGGCATACTTGGTGATACGCCCGTCGTTGGCATTGCGGTTCTCCAACGGATAGGCATTGGCAGGGATGTGCTCGATGGCATATTTGAAGTCGTCGAAGATGACCTGATAGACCTCGCTTGCCGGTGAGCGGGGAACGTTCTCCTCGGAAGGAGCGGTCAGCAAAGGCACGTCGCCAAACATACGTGCAAGGTCAAAGTAGAGGATGCCACGGATGGCACGCACCTCGCCCATCACACGTCCTTGCGCCTGCGTGTTTCCGCCCCAGTCAATGTTGTCCTCTTGCACAATGAGCTGGTTGCAACGGAAGATGGCTTTGTAATAATTCACCCAGTCCGTATTGAACAGGTCGTTGTAGGAAGGGGCGATGCCCAGGTTGAACTGGTCTATCACATTGTTGTTCTTAGAGTCGGAAAGGCCAAGACCGGCAAAAGCCTGTTCGGAAGCAAACTCCGCCAGCAAGTACATGCCCACACCCTCGTCGGTGATGGTACGCTGCCAGCCGTCGTAGCAGCCCACCAAAGCCATCTCGGCAGACTCCAAATTGCTGTAGGCCGTTTCCGTATTCAAGTCTGTTTTGGAAGAAGTGTCGAAGAAATCATCGCACGAAGTAAAGGCAAAAGCCGATACCGCAAGCGCACTCGTCAATAATATGTGTCTTGTATTCATAATGTTTCTCTTTTTCATAGTTTAAAACGCAAGATTAATACCTACAATGAAGGTGCGGGGATGGGGGTAATAACCCATATCTACGCCAGAAACCCACGTATCGCTGTTATTTCCATCGGTACCATTGTAAGAACCTATTTCCGGATCCATACCGTCGTACTTGGTCAGCGTGAAGAGGTTCTGGGCCTGCACATAGAGGCGGAGCTTCGACAAGCCCTTCCAGGAGACAAGGCGCTTAAAATCGTAGCCCAACGTGATGTTCTGCAGACGGATGTAGTCGCCATCCTGCAAGTAGAGGTCGGAGAACTGCCAGTTGCCCACATCACCGTAAGTGACACGCGGAATGCGGTTGCTGGTGCCCTCGCCCGTCCAGCGGTCCAATATCTGTCGGCTGTAGTTGCCTTGCGAGGAGTTGGGGTCGCGGTAGGACTGGGCAATCTGGAATCCGGCGGCACCGGTGGCATTCAGGCTGAGGTCGAAGCCCTTATATCCCAAACTGAGGTTCAGTCCGAAGGTGTATTTGGGAAGTCCGTTGCCCAGGTCCACCTTGTCGGCGGCATCGATGGCACCGTCACGGTTCACATCGAGGTACTTCACGTCGCCAGGCTTCACGTCATTCTGATATACTCCGTTTCCGGCAGCAATCCAGTCGTTTATCTCTTGCTTGTTCTGGAAAACGCCCGCCGTCTTGAATCCCCAGAAGTAACCGATGGCGTGTCCGTTCTCGGCACGATAGAACTCCTCGGCGTTGCTGTAAATCTGATTAGGGTCACCGTGGATGATGCCGTCTTCGGTGGGAATGCTGCCCACTTCGTTGTGGTTGTAAGCAAAGTTCCCACCCACGCTATAGGTAAAGTCTTTGCCTATCCGGTCGTTCCACGACAAACCCAGCTCGATACCTTTGTTCTGCACATCGCCGCCATTGATGATGGGGCCGTCGGTACCTGCCGTGGCAAGCACGGGAGCCTGCACCAACCAGTCCTTGGTATTCTTGATGTAACCGTCGGCGGTGAAGGCGAGGCGACCGTTCAAGAAACGGGCATCGATGCCCACATTGTACTGTTCGGACGTTTCCCACTTCACTTTCTCATTGGCAAGGCGGCTGGTGTAGGAACCCGTCACCCAGCCTTCCTGTCCTCCGCCGATACCGAAGTTATAATTGGTGTTCGTGGTAGAGACGGGGGCAAGGTACTGATAACAAGGGATGTTGGCGTTACCCACCTGTCCCCAGCTGGCACGCAGCTTCAGGAAGTCGAACCAAGACTTCACCGGTTCCATGAACTTCTCTTCGGAAAGTGTCCAACCTGCCGATACCGATGGGAAGTATCCCCAGCGGTGTCCCGATGCAAACTTCGAAGAACCGTCGGCGCGCATCGTGGCGTTCAGCATGTAGCGTTCTTTCCACGTCCATCCCAAACGGGCGAAGAAGGACAATCCACGGGTGGAATCATAGGGTTTCGAGTCGTTCACCTTCTTGTTCTCCGTGCCGTTGGTGTTTGCCAGATAGGCGTGTTCCCAATCGTCGAATCCGGGAATGAGACCTGTGTTGGAGGCAGAGGTGTTGCTGCCGTCGTAGGTCGATAGTTCGCTACCTATCAAGGCGTTGATGCGATGTTCCCGGGCAATGTCGAAATCGTATGCCAAGGTATTGGTCCATACCATCGACAAGCCATGCCCGTGGCTTTGGCTTACTTTGCTCACGGTGTTTGCCGACTGGGGAGTAAACTGGTACTTGGGCGTATAAGAGCGATATTCGGACGTACCGTAGCTGATTCCATATACGGTCTTGAACTTCAAGTTCTTGACAGGTTCAATCTGCACATACACGTTGGCATCCAGTGATGCTCCTTTCGTATTGTTGTAACGGTTCACCATCATATTTCCGTAAGGGTTTCCGTCGTTCACGTTCCAGTCGGAGTTTACCGTGGAGTTGTAGTTCCCGTCGGCATCGTAAACGGGGATGATGGGCGAAGCGGAGAAAGCGCTGCGCAGGTTGTTGTTCCAGATGTTTCCGGTGTTCATGCCGCGCGAGTCTTTCCAGACGAAGCCCACGTGTTCGCCGATGGTCACCAACCCGTCCCACATCTTGTGTTCGGAGTTGACACGGAAGTTATACCTTTTATAATAAGAGACGTCCGAACCGCCAATCAATCCGTCCTGCCCGGTATATCCGCCCGAAACGGCGTAAGTGGAAGTCTTGGAGCCGCCCGTGAACGACAAGTTGTGGCTGGTGGTCAGCCCGCCATCCTCGATTGCCTGGTCTATCCAGTCGGTGTCATACACATAGCCGTTGGCATCATAGATGGAGGTCAGCTTTCCCCATTCCACCGGCGACATACCGGAATTGAGGCGTGCCTCGTCCATGATGTTCATATACTCCGAAGCGTTCAGCATATTGAACTTGCGGCCTATCGTCTGCCAGCCGGCATATCCGTCGTAACTGATTTTGCAAGCCCCTTCCTTGCCGCTCTTGGTGGTGACCAGCACCACGCCATTGGCAGCCTGTGCGCCATAGATGGCGGCCGAAGCGGCATCCTTCAGCACGTCGATGCTCTCGATGTCGGCAGGGTTCAGCGAAGAGATGTCACCGCCCACACCGTCAATCAGGTAAAGCGGCTGCGAATTTCCCACCGTACCCAAACCGCGGATGGTGACACTCATGCTGGCACCCGGCTGTCCGGAAGTGGAAACGATGTTCACACCCGGTGTCTGTCCTTGCAATGCCGACAGGGGGTTGGTGGTATTCAGCTTGGTGATGTCGTCGCCTTTCACCTGCACCGTGGCGCCGGTCACCAGCTTCTTCTTCTGGACACCGTAGCCGATAACCACCACTTCGTCCAGCACCTCGTTGTCCTCCTGCAAGGAAACATTGATGACCGATGCGGCACCTACCTTGATTTCTTGTGGTTTGTAGCCGATATAGGAGAATACCAGCGTCTGCCCCTGCCGGGCACTTATGGAGAACTTGCCGTCCAGGTCGGTGATACCTCCGGTAGCGGTTTCTTTCACCTGCACGCTGACACCAATCAGCGGCTCATTGTCCATGGCCGATGTCACGACTCCCGTAACGGTTTTGCTTTGAGAAGGGTTAGCCCGAAGGCCACTGATTGCGGGCACCACCAGCAGCAGCACCCACGCAATGCGGAACAAGTGCAGATTGATGCACTTTTCAAAAGAAGTCTTTCTCATTGTACATTGTTTAATGGTTAATATCAAAGATTTATTGCGTTCCTTAATTAATACCAAAGAACCCAGATGCAAATGTATGGAGGGACAAGAAAAGAGAGTCGAAAAATTGTTACGAATAGTATATGATTTCGTTAATCAAGGCTTCTAAAATGTTACTAAAAAAGGTATAATTTGTTTTCTGCCCCTTCTCCAAGCCTTTTGAAGAGGGGGTTAGTCTTTCCATTCTCCTCAATACCGGGATTGGTTTCACCTCACTTTTTCATTCCCCAATATACTTTCTCCGGAGTACAAAGAACCATTTCTTTCTAAAAACGTTCTCAAGGAAGAACAACCTAAAGCTTAACAGATAATGAAGAAATTAGTAGTATTTGCAGTACTTGCCGCAATCGTGGCAAGCTGTGCCGATGACAATCCGCCCCAAATAGAAAAAAGCAATGAGTTGGTATCACCACGACTCTTGATGGACGTGTCTACAGAAAGTGGACAAAGCCCGCTGACCGGCATACTAACCATCATGCCCTGCAAGGCGGGCACCTCTATTTATTATGGGAACTACGTAAACCAGAAGCTGACACCTTTTTACGGTTACTACCAGATTAAAGACGGAACTTTCTATAACGCTGGCGTCAATCGGGAGTTATCTTTACCCACAGGTCCCTACAACATGATTTATTGGGGAACTCCCCAATACAAGGAGCCGATTTATGCCCATCCCGCACTGAAAGAACCAGCTTACATCATAGGTAAGGACATGTCTCAACAACATTTCAGCTTATTTAAAATGGGAGCGGACACGACCTATTATCCGGTATTCGACCTGGTACATACCGTCCAGCCTGCCAACATCGGAAGTGAGGACCTGAAAGCATCCCTCAAACGGGTAGTGACCGGACTGAAGGTAATCATCAAGGACAAGAACAACGGCATCCTCAGTTCGAGCATCGACAGCGTGGTGGTGCGCATCACCAATATTGCCGGAGAACTGAATTTTTACACCGCCGCTCCTCAAGGAAGTCCGCGCACAGTAGCCTTCCCTCTGGTCCGTTCCGTCGACGGTACGCAAATGAGCAACGCCACCGTCATGCTCTTCCCTTCTTTCGGGGAACCGGAATTCCAGATGAGCATCATACTGAAAAACGGAAACGTGAAAAGTTTCAAGCAAACATTGAACGGGCCTTTGGAAGCAAACTCCAAACTGACTCTGACCCTTACTTTGGGAGACATCTTTTCTGAAGAATCATCCGGAGAATTCACCATTGACAACTGGAACGAGGAAAGTCAGACAATCGATGTCCCTTCACTGGATTGAGCGTACGGCATCAAGGAAAAACACTTCCGGGAGACAAGCAAAGAGAAGCATGCTTTGCCACAATTGGCAGACATTTAATAATTAAACAGTTATATAAGATTCCAGCTACTGCAAATTTAGAAGGAAATAAATGCGAAAACAGTATCTACGAAATAAAATTGCATTTTACACCCATTATTTTGTATTTGATACCCTATGTGTAGCTGAAGCTGACCCTACACAAAAGTTGATAATGAAAAAACATCTGTCATGCTATCACGCTGTCCACATATCCTACTGATTATAAATCGATTATTGTGTGACAGATGGGTGTGACAGATAAAAAACAAGATAAGTATCCATCACGCACGTCAAACAGCCTCCCCCAGACACCAATTCCGTTGAAAAGACAACAGAGTAAGACTATTGCCTTAGTTCTCAGCATGAAACCTTTAGTTTTTCCCGTTGAAACCTTTAGTTTAATGTGGAAAAACTAAAGGTTTCATTGTATAAGACTTCTGTTTTCAGCAAGCAAAACCTTTAGTTTCAATAGTCTAAAACAAAGACAACACACACAAAAAACATACCCGTGCAGCGGATAAATTGAAAGAGGAAGCAATACACATTCCGTCAATGCCCCTTTGAAGACCGTACTTGTTCATCGCTTCCGCATACGTGAATTGACAATGTTTTAGTTTATCCCTTGCCATGACATCATCAGCACATAATCGTATGCCCTATCCATATTTATCACAATATAGCATTATACAAGTAACCTAATATGACGATGAATAGTGTTATCAAGCCAAAAAAAATTCCTATCAACTTCCACGTCATTACTTTTTTCAACAACGTAGCTTCGGGTAATGACAAGCCCACAACCGCCATCATAAAGGCAATAGCTGTTCCGATAGGAATACCTTTTGCCACAAATACCTCAATAATGGGAACTATTCCAGCAGCATTAGCATACATTGGTACAGCCAAAATAACGGAAAGAGGAACGGCAAACCAATTATCCTTAGACATATATTGTTCGAAAAATCCTTCCGGCACATAGCCATGCATGAATGCCCCTATGCCAATACCTATAATGATATACAAAAGTACTCCTTTGACAATCCCCCATGCTTCCTGGGCAATTATCGGCAAACGTTTAATAAAGGGAGTATTTTCTTTTTTCCACGCATCCGAATCGGATGACGAATGTTGCTGTATCTGCTTCACCCAGTCACTCAAATAAGGCTCTAACCTCATTTTGCCTAAAATAAATCCACCCATCATGCCCAACAAAATACCGCTAGCCACATATATAATTGTTATACGTATCCCGAAAGTTCCTATAAACATCGCAACAGCAATTTCATTCACCAAAGGAGAAGTTATCAAATAAGCAAAAGTAACTCCTAAAGGAATGCCGCCTTTCACAAAACCGATAAACAAAGGTATGGATGAGCAGGAGCAAAATGGAGTAATAGCTCCGAATAGGGCAGCAAAAAAATATTGCAACCCGTATAACTTTCGAGAAGTCAAGTAATTACGCAAACGTTCTATCGGAAAATAAGCGTTTATAATACCCATTATTACACTGATAAAGAATAGCAATATCAAAATCTTTATCGTATCATAGAAAAAGAAGTTTATAGCTTCCCCTAAAGCTGTGGATGCATCCAAGCCAAAGATGCCATATACCAACCAGTCTGCAAATCTCTGTATCATATTCAATTATCGTTTGTAATTATACGAACATATAAGCTAAAAAAATTATTGCCTACAAGTACATTTTGGTAGTTCTTGTTTCTTTATCTCCGTAATGTAGAACTTTGCACATTCATTTTCCTGTACATAAAATCAAAACTTTCATATTATACCTAAATTAAGAAATCCATAATAAACGCCTATCAGAATAAATAGCATTGCTACAATACGATTAAGCCACTTCTGAAAGATTTGCACTCTATTGTAGAACCGACCTATCCCTGCAACACTGTAAGCCAAAAGCCAAGCAACAAGCATAACAGGAAGCCCCGTTGCCAATGCAAAAATCACAGGCAACAAATATCCTTCATTTTCAATGGCAGACATAGGAATGAGCATACCGAAATAGAATAATCCGCTGGTAGGGCAAAATGCCATAGCAAACAGTATTCCCAGTAACAAACTGCCCCATGCCCCCTTTAGCCTCTCTGTTTTCCCAGTAGCAGAAAAGCCAAATTCCGGAAGATGTAACCTATCTCCGAACAACATAAACAAGCCTATCAAAATTAAGGCAGGAGCAAGCAATAATTCTCCCCACTGACTAATTCCTTTTTGGACAGAAAACATATCCGCACCTTTTCGGAGTATCATTATAAGTATTGCTCCCAAAACAGAATAGGCCAACACACGGCCTAATGTATACAAAATACCATTCTTAAAAATTTGCTCACGATTGTCTATGTCTTTACTGATAAAGCCGATAGCTGTGATATTAGTAGCCAACGGACAAGGGCTTAGAGCAGTCAGCAAACCCAACAGAAACGCTGTGATAACAGGAATTTCGCTGTTATCCAACAAGGTTTGTAAATATTCCATAGAGCATAGTTATTTCAGTAGCTGATTTATTTTCTTCTTCACCTCTTTCTTAAACAGGTCTGTCTTATTTCTTGCATTCTGAAAACTGAATTGTGTCATATCGTTGCGTTCTTCCTTGCCATTCTTCCATCCATTCACGTAAAGAGAAGACCAGCTCACACGATACTTATTTGCCAGCTTTTCGCCTTCGGGAGTCGAAATATCCACTTCCTTAAAACGAACTTTTCCACTCTTTACCAATTCTGCAAAATCTGTATAAACGACCTCTTTTGTGTACTTTTCAATAGCCTTACAAGTCACACACCGCTGTTTGCCATGAAAATAAAGAACTTCCACATACTTATCTGTTTGAGTTTGCGATATCCCTAAAACAGAAAACAAACAAATTAGGGAAAAGAGTAAAAAACGTTTCATCGTAATATCTTTTATCTGGTTAGTATTGCTTTTATTTCTTGTGCTGATAATTTTCCTTTTGCTACTACTTTCCCGTCCACAACAAGAGCAGGAAGCGTCATAACATTATATTCCATTATCTTCATCAAATCTTCTTCCTTAATGATTTCAGCAGTCAAACCTAATTCTTTAACTGTTTGCTCTACTGTCAGATACAGTGCTTTACAACTTGCACAACCTGTGCCTAAAACTTTAATTTCCATAATTCTATTATTTTATTCAGTTAAACGTAATTCGCAAAACAACGAACATTAATTTCAAAAAAGGGGCTGTTATTCACAGCATTCCCCAGATTTACATATACACTGACCAAAGAACTCCTTAAAGAGTTCACGAGCCAGTTTCCAGTTCTCACGATTGATACAATACTTTACTTTAGGCGTTTCTACTTCACCTTGTATAAGTCCTGCATCTTTTAGTTCTTTCAGATGTTGAGATACCGTCGCTTTGGCAATAGGAAGTTCTTCGTGAATATCACCAAAATAGCAACTTTCTTGCTTTGCCAAAAAGTGCATAATGGCAATTCGGGCAGGATGTCCCAACGCTTTTGCAAATCGTGCCAACTGCTCCTGTATAGCTGTATAGTCTTTCTTTTCTTCCATATCTTGAATATTGTTCGCAAATATACGAACGATATAAATACAGTACAAAAGAATTAAGAGTTTTTTCTAATTAATAGAATTTCTGCCACTCATTTGCAGTGAATATCCTTAACAATGGTGCTACAACCTTAGCGAAGATACCCGAAAAGAACTTGATGATATTTACTTAGCACTGTCACAGTTAGCAGAAAAACAAAAGCATATTAATAAACAAACAGAACGTAGACCTATTGGGGTTGCTCACTATAAAGAAAAGAACAAAAAGTAGGTACTCAAATAAAAGTTGGCGGGTAGTTTTTCATACCTCTAAAACATCAAGCAAAACTTTTTCTTTTCTGAAGCATTGAACCTTTCAATCTCCAAAGAAAGCGATTTCTTCAACTGTCCTGCCATAAACAACAAGAACGGCTGATTGGTTTCTTCATCCTGGCATTGACGTAAGGAAAGGATATATTCTTCCCTATCTTCCTTGAATATCTTAGTCGGAAAAAGGTGATAGCAAAACTGAATATAGTTCATCAGTAATCGAGCTGTTCTGCCGTTGCCATCCACCCACGGATGTATGGTGACTAAATTAAGGTGGGCATTGAAACTCAATTCATATTGTTCCCGAAATGTTCCCACGGTCTTTTGCTTCTCTTGCAGTAGGGCACAAAGTTCATCTACCTTAGCAGGAACTTTCAAATAGTTCATATAAGAATGTCCGCCAACGCCAGCCGTAACACCACATAAGCGAAATTCTCCTTTGGAAGAATCGAAAGAGCCACCCATTACACTGTGTACACTGCCTGTAGTACGCATCAGTGCTGCATTCAACCTTTGTAGGAAAACAGGAGTTATCGGTGCAGGTTGCTCGGATTCTGCTTTGGCTAATTCATACGCTTGCTTCAAATCTTCATTCATCAGATGATGTACAAGCGGTTTCCCTTTCGCTGTTACTCCCTCGTCAAAGAGAAGCTGCGTATCAAGCTCGGTCAACGTTGAGCCTTCAATGGCTGTGGAATGAGTGATAAGAGAATACAGGTAGTACTTATCATAGTCCACCGCTTCACCGATACCGAGTTCCGTAAACTTCCGGTACAGAGCTTCTATCTCTTGCCATATTCCTTGTTCCATTGCTTTTTATTTAAAAGGCTTTATTTTTTTTCAAAGGTAATGTATTTACTATGTTCAGCCAAAGAAAATAATGACTTACTGCTACATTTTTTGCACGTGTGGGAAAAATGTGGGGGAAATTTTAGATAAAATAAAAAGCTAAGTGATTGACTATACAATACTCAGCTTTTGTCTTTGTACCCAGACCCGCATTTGAAATAATTAAAGTGGGGAAAATGTGGGTAAAAAGAAAAATGCAGAAAAACACTACAATCACACTATATTTCAATACTTTACAATACTATTAAATTTTAATCCAAGTTAATCGAATTGCAAAATATTCAGCAGATGTGGGGAAAATGTGGGGAAAATATCTATATTTGCAGCAGAGTAAAATTCAACCTGCAAGTCTATGAAAGTAACCTTTATCATTAAGAAAGCAGCCAAGCGATATGATACAGAATCCATGGCTACAATCTATGTACGCTTTAGAAACGGAAGGCAGTTAGACTCCGTTGCTCCTACTCAGTTGGCTATCAATCCCAATCTATGGGATGATAAAGACGAATGTGTAAAAACGAAAGCTGTCTGCAATGAAGAAATGCGTACCCATATAAATGAAGAGATACGCCAGTTGAAAACCTATATTGAGAAGGTATATCAACAAGAAAAGGAAGCAATAGACAAAGAATGGCTAAAAACAACACTTGATAAATTTTACCATCCTGAAAAATATTTTCTGCCTGAGGAAGTGGTTATCAAGCCTACCATTGGAGAACTATTCGATGAATTTCTAAACAAACACCCTTTGTCGGAAGTACGAAAGAAGAATTTCCGGGTTGTCAAAAGAGCCTTACTGCGTTATGAACTATATGTAAGGGCAACAAAGAGAGGACAAAAGGGCTTTATCCTTGACGTGGATTTGGTAACACCAGACACACTTCGAGATATGTGGGACTTCTTTCAGAACGAATACCAATACTATGAACTTTATCCGAGTATTTATGAAACCATCCCCGAAAAGAGAACGCCACAACCAAGAAGCAAGAATACACTGATTGACTGCTTTTCAAGGATACGCACTTTCTTCCTATGGAGCTTCGACAACAAGCGTACCACAAACAGACCTTTCGACAAATTCCCGATAGAAGAATGCACATACGGTACACCTTATTATATAACACTTGAAGAAAGGGACAGAATTTTCAATGCCGACCTATCTGCCACTCCACAATTGGCAATACAGAGGGATATATTTATATTCCAAACGCTGATAGGCTGTCGAGTGAGCGACCTATACCGCATGACCAAACTTAATGTGGTCAATGAAGCCATAGAATACATACCCAAGAAAACAAAAGAAGGGAATCCGGTTACGGTACGTGTTCCCCTTAATGACAAGGCAAAAGAAATCCTTGAACACTACAAAGAATATAAAGGGAAGCTTCTGCCGTTCATATCTGAACAAAAGTACAACGATGCCATAAAAAAGATATTCAAAATGGCTGGGGTTGACCGAATCGTAACTATCTTAGACCCGTTAACGCATAACGAAGTCAAGCGACCGATTTATGAAGTGGCAAGCAGCCACTTGGCAAGGCGTACTTTTATCGGCAATATCTACAAAAAGGTGAAAGACCCGAACCTCGTTTCCGCACTATCGGGACACAAGGAGGGAAGCAAAGCTTTCAGGCGATACAGAGATATTGACGAAGAAATGAAAAAAGACCTTGTGAAGCTATTAGATTAATATACTTTAAACTTTTTAGCGTATAAAATCAAGAAACAAATAAAAGAAATTCCTAACTTTGCAAGAAAATAAATTTAAAATTTGTATTATGGATAGATTGTTGCCAATAAGAATAGAAGCATGCCCACTTATAGACGCTTTAATTGAGTTCCGTTTTGAAGCAGCTATTACCAAAAGCGCAGTTTTTGGCATCATATACAATCTCATAAAAGAAGAGTATAGAGGAAATGTCATTAATTTGCCCATTTTACAAATCCCAGAACAAATTAGGGAGGTTGACCCTAACTTAAAATTTAAGCCCCTATACAGAATTGAAAACGAAAGATTTGTAATTCAAATAGGATATGATGTTTTGAGCATAAGCTCAAAAATGCCATATATAGGTTGGAGCGATTTTTCTAAACATTCATTCTCAATAATCAACAAGGTTATTAGTTCTGGAATAATAAAGCGTGTATCAAGAATAGGACATAGATATATTAATTTTTTCAAAGGAGATATTACCAATGGTCTTACGATGTCTTTTTCCATGACAGAAAAATACACATCCGAAAACTTATTGATACGGACAGATGTCAAAGATGGTAATTTTATGAACACCCTACAATTTGTAAATAATGCAAACTACAAACCACATCCTAATTCTATAGAAGTGGTAGGCTCATTAATTGACATTGATACGTCTCGTGAATATTCCGACAACTATTTCACTTCTAATATAGAACAAGAAATAAATATGGCTCATAAATGCGAAAAAAAGTTGTTTTTCTCTTTGTTAAAACCAGACTTTCTAAATAGTCTAAAACCTGTTTTTGAAAATGAATAGTTTAACGACTTACATAAATACCAATATCCTATTAATGTCTGCCTTATCATGTATGACATTAACAGACACAGAATTGCTTTCTTTATCAAGTAGGCAAACATATAATGATGCTATAATACCGTCTATTAACACTCCTGTCAATCCAATAAATATTTATACAAATTATTCCATTAAGGATATTCCTATCTCAACAGAAACCATTCATGTTAATATTCCCGAGCATGAAGATTTTGAGATAATCAATTCTTTTGCGAATAAGATGTTAACGGAAGCAACTCCTATAGATGAAGAAATTCAAAATGTCATTAATGACCATTTTTGGGATATGCTATGATTACAGAAGATGAATTAAAAAAATATCTACCCAAATATTTGTCAGAAGAAAATTACAAGACCCTTTTGGCAGAACTCAAATCTTTCCCTTATAACATAGATGGAAGGATGTACACTTCTATGCTTGACAAGAATGTCATTTTTCAAGGAGATGGCTTAAAAAAAATGCCTATAATTGATTTAGCTAACATCGAAAGAGGTGTAAAAAAGGTAAGCTGTTTGATTTTATCAAACACTTGTGATATGGATTTATCTAATTCTCGTATGTTTCCTGCCTCAATCATGTATGCTCCTATTATAAATCTCACAACATATATTTCAGTTCTTCAAAAACAAGGTATTAATAGTAGCAAAATTGAAAACCACATTTCAGATCTCAAACAACAAAAAATAACCCAAATAATCTTTCTTCCTGCAAATTCCCAAATGGAAGATTCAATAGTTTTTCTTGATAAAATCTATCACGTTGACAATCGCTTTATAAACCGAGACACATTAGAAAATCAACGCTTATTTTCTTTAAGCGATTATGGTTTCTATATGTTAATATTCAAATTGTCGATACATTTCTCACGCATACAAGAGAAAGTTAATAGAGGTTGCATTGCTAATTAACTTGTATGGGACAACAGGAATATGATAATTTCAAAAGACTGATAAAGGAATGGCTCGACAGCCATCCGAATGAATATGCTGATTTCGTAGAAGAAATGAATGACAAGAAGTTCAAAGGGTTCTTCAATATTTTCAATACGGCTGTAAGGCTTGTTCCGAAATATAAAGAAGCAGCACGCAAGAGAATAGGTGATGATAGAAACCTTGATTTCGAGGAACTGGAAAATGTTCTTTTACAATCAGACCTTGCCGAGAAGATAGTGAATGAGTTTCATACCCCGAACAAGAGAAGCATTGTCCCTGCCATACTTGCATGGCTCTATTACGGACGAAGCTATGAGTGCATGGTGGAACAGGGTGAGGAACTGACCAAAAGAAAGGATATTCCCACCTTATACAAATGGCTTGTTTCCGGCATGGTCAAATTCATTATCAGAAAAAGCATCACCAATGGCATGAGAACCAAAGAGGACTGGCAAGTGTTCAGGAAGCAACAGAAAGCCATTGAGGAAAATACCCTTGTGGAATGGGCAATAGAAGAAGATGAAGACATAGACGAGGAAGAAACAGATATGTTGCAGGAAGAACAGCCAAAGACCGCAGGACGCAAAGCCGACACACGCACGTTGCCCGAACTTCTGATAGAAAGGCATGACATACTGATTGAAAGAATTGGCACACGATTGAAAACCCATGCTACGGAAACAGATTTAGCACGGCTGTTTATCGCACTGGTGGAATACCGATTCATGCGGAAGTGTCCCATCAAGACTTTCAGAAACGCACTGCACGAGCAGTTCAAGGAACAAGAAATCGTCCACGAAAGAGGCATCCAGAAAGCATACAGAAATCTCACTTCTCCATTTGGAAACAGCAAGAAACTGATAAAAGACATTGGTGAAGACCATGAAGCCATTGAGGAATTGAAAGCCTATCTATCCAATTGAAATTCGTTTAATTCGCTTTTTATTTTTACGAATTTAACGAATTGAATATCATTGTTTTACGATTGATTTTCATTATATATTTGCGCCACTATCCTAATCGGGGTAGTGGCTTTTCGTTTATAATACTGCCGAAACGGGAAGTCTTACAACCGGCAGTTTCAAGAAGCCTATGACAGACTTATTGGCAATTATCCAAAACGGAAACGGCAACATCAAGTTGGAAGTAACAGGAGAAGATTTGCTATTATTCTCCAACCAGTTAATCAGCCGTGCGAAGCATGAACTTTCTACCGCCATTGCGGAAGCAAGAAAGGAGAAGTATCTAACCAAAGAGGAAGTGAAAAAGATGTGCGGTGTTTGTGATACCACACTCTGGCACTGGTCTAAGAAAAACTATCTGAAGCCTGTAAAGGTTGGCAACAAGGTCAGATACCGACAATCCGACATTCAGAAAATCTTAGGTGAACACAACCCTTTAATCTAAGCCTATGAAGGAGGAAGAATATATGCGCGTAGGAACAACTTTGTACAAGGTGGTCAACCAACCATGCGCCAATGGCGGTTATGAAAAGAAACGTGTCGTATGGAACAACAGCACATTACGGCAGGACTATGGAAAGAATTATCTTGCCACCGTCCCCAAGTATGACGGCTTTTGCACCGTTCCCAATCATCTGAACTACCAAAAGGAGATTGAAGGGTTTCTGAACCTTTACGAGCCGATAGAGCATAAACCGCAGCAGGGGGACTTCTCCCACATCCAATCCTTGATGCGGCACATCTTCGGAGAGCAATACGAGCTGGGCATGGATTATATGCAACTGCTGTATCTACAGCCGACACAGAAGCTGCCCATTGTCCTACTTGTTTCAGAGGAACGCAATACTGGCAAAAGTACGTTCCTAAACTTCCTGAAAGCCGTGTTTGAGAACAACGTGACATTCAACACCAACGAGGATTTCCGCAGCCAGTTCAATTCCGACTGGGCAGGAAAGCTACTAATCGTTGTGGACGAAGTTTTGCTCAACCGCAGGGAAGACAGCGAACGATTGAAAAACCTGAGCACCACTTTCACCTACAAGGTGGAAGCCAAAGGCAAAGACCGAACGGAGATTGCTTTCTTTGCCAAGTTCGTGCTATGTTCCAACAACGAATATCTGCCCATACTCATAGACGCAGGAGAAACACGCTACTGGGTGCGGAAGATAATGCCGTTGCAGAGTGATGATACCAACTTTCTGCAAAAGCTAAAAGCGGAAATACCCGCATTTCTTTATTTCCTGATCCAAAGGGAACTATCCACAACACAGGAAAGCCGTATGTGGTTCAACCCAAGACTGACACATACCGCAGCCTTGCAGAAGATTATCCGAAGTAACCGTAACCGACTGGAAATAGAAATGACCGAATTGTTGCTTGACATCATGTCGAACATGAACGTGGAAAGCGTATCATTCTGCCTGAACGACCTTGTAACCTTGCTACTCTATTCACAGGTCAAGGTTGAAAAGTATCAAGTGAGGAAAGTTGTGCAGGAAGTATGGAAACTCACTTCCGCACACAATTCGCTATCCTACATCGCTTATGAGTTCGCACCCCATCGTGAGTGCCACTATGAACCGAAAAGAAAAACAGGTCGGTTTTATACAATAACGAAAGAACAACTGACCGCTATCTAATTATTTTGATGAAATGATGAATAAGGGAAGTAATAAATTGCCTTACAGATAGATATGTATTCATCAAACACTCATCAACAACGATTGCTGATGAAAAAAGAAAACATCATTTCTCTTTTGGCAAGCAATCTGATGAGAAAAAGATGAATCGATATAATCCTGTTTATAAACGTGTTACATTTCAAATTCATCAAATCATCATTTTTTCATTCACCTACAAATCCGTAAGAAAATGACAATAGAAGAAGCTAAAAGCATACGAATAACCGACTACCTGCACAGCTTGGGTTATTCACCAGTAAAACAACAAGGTATCAACCTTTGGTACAAATCTCCGTTTCGGGAAGAGAGTGAAGCATCGTTCAAAGTGAATACCGAACGCGAACAATGGTATGACTTCGGTTTGGGAAAGGGCGGAAACATCATTGCACTGGCTGCACATCTGTACGCTACCGACCATGTACCTTACATCTTAAAACGGATAGCAGAGCAGACACCGCACGTGCGCCCGGTATCTTTCTCTTTTGGCAAGCAAAGCTCTTCTGAGCTGAGCTTCCAACATCTGGAGATTGTTCCTTTATCGTCCCCTGCCCTGCTTGCCTACTTACAAGGTAGAAGAATTAACATAGAACTGGCGAAAAGAGAATGTAGTGAAGTTCGTTTCACCCACAACGGCAAGCGGTACTTTGCCATCGCCTTTCCAAATGGCTCGGGTGGATTTGAGGTTCGTAACCGCTATTTCAAGGGCTGCATCGCCCCAAAGGAAATCTCTCACATCAGACAGTCGGGAAAAGTGAGGAATACCTGTTATGTATTCGAGGGATTTATGGACTACCTCTCCTTTTTGACATTGAGACAAGAGAGCTACCCGAATTATCCGGAATTGGACGGGCAGGACTACATTGTATTGAATTCCGTATCGAATGTAAACAAGGCTCTCTATCCGTTGGGCAATTACGAACGCATCCACTGCTTTTTCGACAACGACCATGCAGGCATGGAAGCCCTCCAACAAATCCGCAAGGAATACGGCAGAGACCGATACATCCGTGACGCTTCACAGACTTACAGCGGATGTAAGGACTTGAACGAATACTTACAGAAACAGGTTGAAAGAAAAAGGCAAGTCCAATCCGTCAAAGGAGTGAGCAGCCAGCCACCGAAAAAGAAAAACGGCTTTCGGTTATAGCCCACTATAACTACACGCTTCGCTTTCGTAGTTGTGGGCTCTCCCGAGGGGATTAGGGCTTTGCCCTAATGACCCACTCAGGGCGTTTC